>Ga0126343_10000266_pt1 | contig 18442 bp, 10 predicted proteins | sample Cyp2metagenome_FD_92531 | JGI IMG/M metagenome (GOLD analysis project Ga0126343, IMG submission 92531) | Coral microbial communities from Lord Howe Island, Old Settlement Bay, Australia - Cyphastrea 2 metagenome | ecosystem: Host-associated > Invertebrates > Cnidaria > Coral ...
TGGTTTAAACGTCGCATTTTACATGCACCGAATCAAATACTAATTTTAGTCGACTCGAATGAATACGTTCGGCTGATTTGATTTAAACGTCGCATTGTTTTACCGAATAAAATTGCTGAGCGCAAGTGACGTGTTTTAAATTCCCATTCGAGCAAACATAAATTATTGAACATAATTTCAATTCAATTCGGCACATGTAAAATGCGGCGTTTAAATCAACAGTCGAAGTTCAGTCGCATATTCGACTGGATCAGTCGAATATTCGACTGACTCGCATCGAATTGAAATGTGTCGCATACAGTTAATTTGGCAATTCGGTTCGGCGCATGTAAAATGCGACGTTTAAACCGGGCCTTAGGCTAAATCATCTTCACACGTTATATAGTACTCTACTATTTTTTTTAAACAAAATCCTATAATTCTTATCTGACAATTCCTTCTACATTTTGTTTAAATTTTTCTCCTCAAAATCCAGGCACAAAAAAGTCGAAGTGATGGATTGTTCAGAGCAATCAACCTGATCTAACTAGTCACAATTAAATCCAACAAGGGAAAACAAAACAGGTAAAGATTATAGCACGAAATTTCGCTTCTTCAAATGATTGACAGACGTGAAAATTGCGATTTTACTCTATGATCATGTTTCTTTGCTGGTTAGCCTGCCTTTACTGAGCAAGCGCTAGAGAACATAGTCCGCAAGAATTGACTGTGCACTTCTTCTTGTGCACGCGCACCGCTCCGGAGCCTCCCCCGCATGCAAACAAACCGTTAGTTAAAACGCTGTTCAGTTCCCTTTCAAGAACGTGCCCTTTTGTCTTCCACTTAAAACAGTCTCTCCAAGGGACACGTCGATAAACAATCATTTCCGTTTGTTTTTTCGAATGTCTCTTAAAATTTCAGGGATACTGACACAATTGCTATCGTCGCCCGCTTCCTGCTTTACCACAATATGCTGTTTTTCGTGTTTCTTCAAGGTCGTCGCAGTTTTAAAACATTTGCCACACTCGTTGCATTCAAAACGTTTCTTGCCTGTTTTTCTTTTTTTACGCTGGCTCAGAAGTTCAGAGATGCTGAAGCAGCTGCCATCCTCGCTTGTTTCCGTCTTCACTGTGCTGTGTGATCTTTTTATATGCCGTTTTAAAGTCGACAAAGTTGCAAAGCACTCGCCACACATCTTGCATTCACAAGGCTTCTCGCCTGTATGTTGTCTTTTATGTACCCTGAGGGTATAGATAGCTCTAAAACACCTTCCACAATAACTGCATTTATAAGGCTTCTCTCCAGTATGTATTTTGGCATGTTGGTTAAGAGCTTGTTCCCGACAAAAAGACTTGCCACACTTTTTGCATTCAAAAGAATGCGTTTTCTTATGTTCCTTGAAACTCCAGGGGTTACTAAAACTCTTCTCACAAAGACTACATTCAAAACGCTTCTCGCCTGTTTTTGTTTTTTTATGCTGGCTCAGAAGTTCTGAGATACTAAAGCGGCTGTCATCTTGGCTTGTTTCTGTCTTCACTGTGTTGTCACGGTGTATACATGTTTTCTTAATATGCCGTTTTAACGTCGTTAACGTTGCAAAACACTCGCCACACTTCTTGCATTCACAGGGTCTCTCGCCTGTGTGTTGTCTTTTATGTAACGTAAGAGTATATGAAGCTCTAAAACGCCGTCTACAATAACTGCATTTATAAGGTTTCTCTCCCGTATGTAGTTTTAAATGTTGCTGAAGAGTTGCTGTGCGAGTAAAGTGTTTGCCACACGTTTTGCATTCAAACGGCTTCTCGCCCGTGTGTGTTTTCCCATGTTCCTTTAGACTCCATGAGTTACTGAAACACTTTTCACAACGGCTGCATTTGAAAGGCTTCTCGCCTGTGTGTTTTCTTCTTTTATGCAATTTTAGATTGTTGTTATAGCCGAAACTCTGACCGCAGAGGTTACATTGATAAGGCCTCTCGCGCGTATGTACTCTTGCATGTGTCTTTAAAAATGCTGCAACCTTGAAACACTTTCCACACTCCTTGCATGCAAAGGGCCTCTCATCCGAATGGGTCTTTTGATGTTGTTTTAAGTTGGGCAACAGAATAAAGCGTTTGCCGCACAGGTCACATTCAAAATTCTTCTCTGTTGAATGTGTTGCTTCGTGTTTCTTTCGAGTTCCGGAGTGACTAAAACATTTGTCACAGTGCTTGCATTTAAAAGGTCTCTCGCCTGTGTGAGTTCTTCTATGTTCGGTTAAAGTGCTTGCGCGGAAAAAACTCCTTTCACAGAAATTGCACTTGTAAGGCTTTTCGCCTGTATGTATTCTTTCGTGGTCCTCTAAAGACGGTTTCGTAGTAAAGGAGTTACCACACTGGTTACACACAAATGGCTTCTTGCCGGTATGAACAGTTTTGTGTCTCAGAAGTGTTCCAATATGTCGAAAACACTCGCCACAAAAGTCACATTTGAAAGGCTTTTCTCTGGTGTGGACTACTTGATGGCGGTTTCGATGTCCTCGATCACTAAAGGACCGATCGCAGAGGTTGCATTTATAAGGCTTTTCTCCCGTGTGGGTTCTTTCATGCAACCTCAAGTTTCTTGGCCGGTTAAAACACTTCCCGCACCGTTTGCATTCAAAAGGCTTCTCGCCTGTATGTGTTCGTTGATGCTGCTTTAAACTGCTCTCCACAGTGTAACACTTGCCACAGAGGTTGCATTTATAAGGCTTCTCCCCTGTGTGAGTTCTGTCATGTTTCTTTAGAGTTGCTAAACAGTTGAAACTCTTTTCACACTTCTCGCATTTAAAGGGCCTCTCTCCTGTATGTATCATGGTGTGTTGCTTTAAATTCCCTGCGCGACTAAAACACTTGCCGCAATGGTCGCACTTAAAAGGCTTCTCTCCTGAATGTACTTTTGCGTGTTCCCTTAGACCTGCAGCCTGAGTAAAATCCTTGTCACACTGCTTGCATTTAAAAGGTCTCTCTCCGGTGTGTGTTCTCATATGATACTTTAGAATCGCTGGCCGTGCATAACACTTTCCACACTGGTCGCATTTGTAGGCATTTTTTCTTTTGTGTACTCTCGCGTGCTCCTTTAGACTTCGTGCCCCGGTGTAACGTTTGCCACATTGTTTGCATTCAAAAGGCTTCCCTCCTGTGTGTGTTTTCTTATGCATCTTTAAAGCGCCTGTGTGAGTGAAGCATGTGTTACAATAGTTGCATTTAAAAGGCTTCTCTCCACTATGTGCTCTATTATGTTGATTCAAAGTTTCTTCACGACTGAACACTTTTCCGCACTGGTTGCATTTATGTGTCCTTTCTCCTGTGTGTAATCTCTCATGTTTCCTTAGATTTCCAACACGATGAAAACCTTTCTCACATTGCTTACATTTAAACGTTTTTCCATCAGAGCCGGAAACTTTTTCGTGGGATATTTGTTCCTCCATATCGCCACGCTGCTCGTTGTCACGGTTATTCACTTTGCAGAAGATACCACTGTGACACGCTTCGACCTTTAACAAGAATAAAAAATAAATTACGTGCCCATGTTGATGTAGAATAGATTACCGAGTTTGATAAAATGACAGTCATTTTCAGTGATGGCTAGTGATCACAGTTACAACTGATGAATATTCTAATGGTAAAAGTCTCCGCATGGAGTTGTAGTACTGCGGTTTTTTCTACTCTGGGTTCAAAACGCAAATATCTCAGATTAACTAGCCTGTGCGCAGGCTCCTGTTGGAGCACTGACAAGCGCGCCGGCGCCCACGTGCGCGAAATCGCGCGGCCAAGCTGCGAGACTAGGCCTAGTCTTGGCGCCTCTTCACCAGACTCCTTCCCGCCGGATCGCATTGCTCTTCGCTGTTCGCGAGCATGACTCAAAGGTTGGCCTGATTGCATGCTGCAGAGTAACTGAACATGTTTTTCTTTCACATTCAAGCTAAATAGTATTACGTGTAAAAAAAAACTTCCCGAAAATGCTGTTGCTTGTTTGTCAAAACAGAATTAAAAATTTACCAGCTTTGGACAATGAGATATTCTAATTGATGCAACTGTTTCCTTTCGTTTTGAAAACAAACTGAGACATTAAGATAATTAGCAGCACCTTATCGTGTAACCTTGTCAATCATTGATGATCTCCGCAGAACATTCGAGCAATAATGGCAAAAATGAAGTTACTAAAAATGGTAATATATTGAATACAGCTAAGCTAAGAAGAACTTATCGAGACTTCACCTCTCAAGCTGACCCCGTGAGAAAAAATTGAACTTGAAGTTATCCATATTTAATGAATACAGAAGTTTCGGGTTAGTTTAAAACATAATAACCACGCTGTAAGCATCAATTCCAACATCCCAAGTGGTTAATCAGCCTATAAAACATAGAAACTTGTGGTCTATTGCTTGCTTTTTTCAAAGCGCGATTTTTTCATAAGTTTACTGGCACAATAAACCATAGCTGATTGACCAATTAGGGCGCACGCATTGATTTGGTTGTTATATAAATAGCTATAATGTAAAGAAGATAACTGAAAGTCAAATAACAGATAGTTTGAACTTAATGCATTATCGTGATAAAAAAAAACCTTTTGACCATTAGTGTGAAAGTAAAAGAAGATTAAAGAGGCTAAATTTCGAATTCTCTGGAGCGTTAAGCCTCTTCGATGTATTTATCACGAAATTACTTCACGCAACTGTTTTAACTTTGTCGAATTTTAGGGTGAGATATCTGGGAATCGAGAACAAAAACGTTTTATTTTTTCTTGGTTCGTTATTCAGTCAAGAACGGTTTGTAATTGTGTTACCAAAATGACAAGAACAATTAACCCCAAAGAGACGGCTGAAGTACACTCAGTTCAGCCTGTCTTGACACGTAGATTCATTTTTCAAGGGTATACTGTCTCATGGCACGGCATTGAAATCTCCATGGAGTTTCATAATTTTATTTCCTTTGATTGCTGTCCGATGTTGGCATGTTTAACTTTCTATTTCCGCAAGTTTTATACATGTATGAAGCTTTCAAGGTCCGAGTTTATTAATTTGGAATCACGCTGCGCTGGGCAGGGGGGAGGGGTTCGCACATTTGCATCGACGAGGAAATAAATACTCCATGTTCCCGTCTTCGATCCTGCTCTCGCGATCTTGTGGATCGCTGGCCAACTTCTAAAGTCAGAAAGCAAGTTCTGTTAAAATTATTAGCCTGTCCTGGCAGATGATGGACTGATCTAAGAGAACCGTTATTGTATCATCTTTTTTTTAATCATTGTTTCCGAAAAATTGCAATAAACGAGGAAGGCCATACCGGGGGCCATACACTCTGAATTTTGGAGGTGTGGGTTTAGACACCCGCAACGCGACCGAGCGGTTGCTTCTCTGCCCGAAAACGGGTAGATGGGAGCCACTTCGTAGTTCACAGCCATTCTAGTATTCTCAATTATTCAAATATGCTCTTTTAGTTTCCTTACCTCTACTGACGGAAGTAATCCAGTGAATACTCGAGCGATCGACGGAGCTGAAGCACAGCTAGCGCCACTGAAAAGCAGTTTTAGCCCAGTCAGAGTTTGTCAGCTGAGTTCGTAACGACTAGATTAGAAGAGGACGCTTGAGAGTCCGTGCTTTCAAATCAAAGATCAGGTAATGCCGCGGCTAGAGACGTCCGTCTAAAAAGTAGGTGTGCAACAAATCCAAACTGCAGACTTCGACTTTAGACTTTTGCCCGACTTTTGCGTGACGTTTGCAAAATCATGTGATTACTAAGCGATTTTTTTTCATGTTTTTCTAAAGTCAGAAATGTCTACTTTTTGACGTAAATCTACCTATCAATACCATTGCCGTCATTGAAAGCTTAACGATTAACTGGCTAAATGCCCTAAATGTATCGGTATTCGGGCTAAAAATATATTTATCAGAAGGGCACTTAGCGCATGGCATGGCTAGCTCTCGATAACACAAATGCTAACATTCACTGGAATATTAAAACCACGTTCAATCAGCGAAAAGACTGCGTGACGCAATTTGTGATGTAAAACGAGTAACTGTCACGTCCAATCTTCGCCATGTCATTGAAAGAGTGGTTTATTTTACACAGGAATGTCCAAGCCACTGCATATCCTCTTTTCACGTGCAAGTCACTTGACACGAGCTAGAAAAAAGGGTGTCAAAATTGGAGAATCGGATTCCTGTCGGGCGAGCATACTGGTCACAAATTTAACTGAACTGGACTGGACTGCTGCGGACTGGATTTTTAACACATGGACTAGAGTGGTAAAAGCATAGTCCCTGGATTTGTAAAAAAAAATGCCTGGATTTGTACACAGATTTTTGAGCAAACCACCACTGCTAAACTGGTTTCTGCATTGGACTGAGCTGAAGAAAGGAAAGCAATGAAAAATATAATTTGGTTTTATCAACTGGGTTGACAATCATAAATGTGAATTGGCCACCGTAAAGAGATTCGAAAGCCGACGTTTCGAGCGTTAGCCCTTCGTCGGAGCGAATCAAGGAATTATGGGTTGTGTATGGTTTATATACAGACATATGGAGCTACGCTATTGGTTGGCGCCCGGCAACGTGAAAACAACTGAATAAATTAGTTAAATGAAAAGCGTCCGTTAATACCGTTAGGATTAAGAGTGCCGATTTGAAAACTGAATAAATTTCTGTTCTAGAGTTTTGCGGCTTTCCGTGCCTCCTTGAAGAAGGGAAACGCCGCAGACTGCCATATGTTGCTTAAAATGATTAGGGAGATTAAAGTGCCTCGCAACCGGCTTAGATGCGTTTTGGTTGCCTTTCTCTACATCACGAAGGTGTTCTCTGAATCGGTCACCTTGTCGTCTCCCTGTTTCGCCGATGTATATCTTTTTGCAAAGAGTGCAAGTTATGCAGTCGATTACATTGGCTGAGGTACAGGTGAAATGATCAGTGATCTTGATTGATCACTTGGGTCCCGATATTTTCTCAACGTTGCCAATGAAAGGACATGTTTTGCATCGTGCGCGAGCACATTTAAAAGTACCGGGTTGTTCACTTGTTTGGAATACGCTTCTGACTAAAAAGTTTACCTATGTTTTTGTCCCGTTTGAATGAAATTAATGGAGGCTGCGAAAAGATTCTACCTGCACCTGGATCATTTTGACGTAATTTATTTTTTTTTAGAATGATTGATTTCACTGCATGGTTGTGAGGGTGAAATGTGAGAGTGAATTGAATTCTCTCGTTGTTACCTTTTTGTGAGGTTTGTAGTGCTGACTGTCGATCAAATTGTTGTGCGCGATGAGGCCCGCTTGAACAACAGAAGCAGGATAGCCACGTTTGTTGAAGAAATGGCACATTTCCTCTGATTTTGATGAAAAATCAGAGTCGCCATTACAAAGACGATGAAGTCTAAGAAACTGAGAATAAGGAATGGAATTCTTGACATGTGATGGATGTGAAGATGAATACAACAAATAATGAGAATCTGTGGGTTTGTAGTGCACACTAGTGCATAAACCGTCAACATTGATATTCTGAAGTGCTAAAGAAGTATCGGAAATTTCCCAGGTATATTTAAGAGCAGGATGAAACGAATTGACAGCGGTTATAAATTGATTGGGTCCTCTCTGGTCGAAGAGGTAGCGCCGATACCGTCGTCAATGTAGCGATGGTAGAGTTCAGGTTTGGGGGCGTTATATTGATTGAAAAATTGGTTTTCAATGTAGCCTACGAAAAGATTAGCGTAGCTGGGTCCCATTTAGCCTGTTCCAGGCTCTCAGTCAGTAGGGACGATCGAAAAAGCGGGCGCGGGACGAGCGGGATCTGTTTAAAAAAACAGGGAGGGGCGCAGAAACCTTCTTCCCGCGCCCTCCCAATTTTTTTTTTTTACCAGATCGTCCCGCACCCGCTTTTTTGATCGTTTCCACTGACCGAGAGCCTGGAACAGGCTAGGTCCCATTTAAGTATCCATGGCCACGCCACTGATTTGTTTAAAATAACTGTCCGCGAATGAAAAACAGTTGAGTGTCAACACTAGTTGAGGCAGGCGGAGTAGTGTTTCCGAGCTTAGTTCCTTAACAGTGCGTAAATCAACAAAAATATTTGAGGGCTAGAAGGCCTTCGCCATTTGGGATGACGGTGTAAGGAGAGGTAATATATAAAATGGGACCCAGCTACGCTGCGAGGCACTTTAATCTCCCAAATCATTCTAAGCAACATATGGCAGTCTGCGGCGTTTCTCTTCATCAAGCAGGCACGGAAAGCCGCAAAACTCTGGAACAGAAATTTAACGGTATTAACGAACGCTTTTCATTCAATTAATTTATTCAGTTGTTTTTCACGTTGCCAGGCGCCAACCAATAGCGTAGCTCCATATGTCTGTATATAAACCACACACAACCCATAATTCCTTGATTCGCTCCGACGAAGGGCTAACGCTCGCAACGTCAGCTTTCGAATCTCTTTACGGTGGCCAATTCACATTATCAACCTTTGATAAAACCAAATTATCTTGTTTTATTATATGGCTAACTCCGCGAGCGGTAGCCTGTTCCACGCTCTCGGTCAGTGGGGACGATCGAAAGACGGACGCGGGACGAGCGGGATCAGGCCGGGTAAAAAAAGTTTATTTACAAGATCCCGCTCGTCCCGCGCCCGCTTTTTCGATCGTCCCCACTGACTGAGAGCTTGGAACAGGCTACGCGAGCCTGCAAGATGAACCAAATCGCGCGCTGTGATTGGCTACCCGAGCGGGCAAGATGGAGCCATCTTGCCCGCTCGGGACTACCCGCTGTATCCCGCATGAAAAATTTCCCCGAAAGCCATGTAATAAATCTTTTATTGACCAAGTTTGTTTGGCCAGGATGGTTGGATATTGGCCTCGTTCTTTTTTTGCTCGTTTATGGACCTCGACTTCGTCTCGGTCCATAAACACGCAATATCCAGCTATCTTGACCTCACACTTGGTCAACAACCCATACATACTTCCCACCGACGCAGCACCACAGTTTCTTTAGAAACTTACCCCTCTCTTCATTGAAAAATATGGCAACAATTGATGTACTAAATTTAGCCCGAAAGATTTGAACTTCACCATTTATTTTATTGTTTGATCAATCAATTAATTTACTTATTCGCGCTACTGGCTTTGCCAGATGCACAATGCATTCTAAATTCATAGCTTGTGTTGGACTAGATGCTTTTATAACATAGCTATATGCTAGCACGCGCTCTGATTGGCTAATTTTCTATGAAAAAGAAATGGATGGTTCATAGAGATGGTTCATGCTGACGCCATTATCGGCGAAATTTCTTGCCAGCAAAAGTTTTTTCTCACATTTTTTTTCGAGTAAAACTGAAATTTAGCTGTTACTGATGGCTAGTAGTAAACCAACATTTGCGTAAGGGTCTCGATGACTTTGAAGATTTAGAAAACGTGTCTAAAATGGTTGCAGAAACATCGGAATCGGCTGCGCCTCGAGCATCTCTTACGCTACCTTCGTGCTCTCCCAACTATCCGTGTGCATTCCGAATTGGATGGACGCACGCTAAACATTGTCCATTCCTTAATTATCTTGAAATCAAGTGAAACGTCTAATCTTGAAAAATGAAGAAATTAAATAGAAGAAATTAATTTCAAGCAGGTTAACTAAGAAAACAAAGTGTACTCTTTTAACAAAATTTGTTCCTTCAATCTTGACCATTTATTATAAATATATCCTATCATAATATTAAAGCACAAAGCAATTGAAAAAAATCACTAATCAACTATCAGTTACAATGACACACAAGAAGGAATAATACAATTAAGAGGTCATCTTGGACAGAAGAAAGACATGTTACATGTACATTTATATATCAAAGGATGGGATAAGGAGTGGTATGAGCCGGTTGAGAGGCCTCGTTTCTGCGCTCTCTTTCTAACACTTGAAGTCCATATCTGAGTGAATGGCTGGTGTTCAGTAAGTCTTCTGTGCCCTTAGCTGTAGAACTGGGAATGCGCCCAGCTCGAGATGCATCCTATCAGAAGTGGAAAAAAGATATATTACCTATTAAAAGTGGAAAAAAGATATATTAACTGATTGGCCTTGTTTAGAATGCTTTTGTGTTATTAAGTACTGCAAAGCCAATAGGCCACTTTCAGCATATTAATAGAAATGAATATGGTCATTCAATTTCCTTTTTTGTGTCCTCTGGACCTTGCTGCCAAGCTGAATTTTAATACATCGAAAAGGGTCTATTGGGCGCAACCTTAATTCACTGTATTAAATATGGTTATAATTGCAAAGTATGAAGTATGATATATGAGTATAAATGGTCAGAGTTCTTGTACAGTGTGTACATGTTGCTCTATCATGAACAGACTTGAAAAACACTTATTAACAGAAAAGGACACTGACTTTCATTTTTGTCACATTTATATCGTCCTGTTCCCTGACATAAAATAGCATTGAATGGGATAAGGACTATAAACCGTAGGCCCCGTCTCTTGCATCTTCAGCGTTATATGGTTAGCAGGGGACGTCAAAGAACCCACACACTTATCGGAAAGAGTAGGGTATGAAATTCCTGGTGTTGTGATGTGGCCTTGTTTCACGGGTTGGTGCTTCACATAGGGTTAATCTCATGCACCTTTCCCCCTTTGGTCAGAAATGCCCAATAAATTAGTATGTATGAACCTGTTATAAATCAAGATGTGAAATTAAGAAGAATTGTTTTGTACATTTAACTGCAAGAAAAAGAGTAAGAGAGAGAGAGAGAGAGGATCTATGTAAAGTGTCCTCTTGTGGCAGTACTATTAATTATGCATTAGATAATACATGAGGTGCGATTGTTCAGTCCTGTTTGAACAATCAGTAATATCAGTTTGCATCAGTGTATCACTCACCAGGGTAGTGCGAGACTTGTGAAGCGATGTTCTTAGATCTAGTGATGATGGCATTGGGATGACTGTGGGCTTAGAACTTTCCCAACCAGCCAGGCAGTGTGATGACAAACTAACTGCATCAGTAGGATCAAAACTAGCTCGTCTGTGAGGCTTGAATCTGTATGGTGAGAGTAGGGATGACCGTGGGACACTCACTCTGAACAAAAGAGAAACGAACTTTAATTTAAATGATTTCTGATAGCTACTTAATACTGCTCATCAAACACTCCAACTGATTAAATATTTGGAGTGACCTTTATAAAAATAAAACCATAATCAAGGACTTTTCAGTGGCTTACTTGCTTATTATAAGGACGTTTGTGCTAATTGTTTCCAGGCATGGTTACTACACACACAAATTCACACGCTGAGCCATGCACGAGCGTACACGCTAAGTAATAAAATGAATAATGATAGGGCAAATGGCCATTGCTACAGCTTTGCCTGGATTTAACGATCTTGGATATTCGGTGACCCCTACATGTATTTTTCTTTCCAGAAACAGATCTCATTTCCAATTATTTCCAACTTGCTCAAAACTGAGCAAAAATTCAATGTGGGAAGTTAAAAAAAATCTCATGATTTCTTTCCACTGGACATCAAATCCTGCAGCCATCTTGCGGTTGCGAGTTGTGTGAAACTATGGCCACTTGAATGTGAACTTGTTCCTTAAAGACCCTCTCCAGTTGACCAAATTCACTTTTAATAGGTAATTTGGTTTTGTCAACTGCGTTGATAATGTGAATTGGTGACTGTAAAGAGATTCGAAAGCTGACGTTTCGAGCGCTAGCCCTAAGGTCGGAGCAAATGTCGGACTGTAGTCCCTAAATGGCGTTAGTCAGCCACACCTTTGTTTTTGTTTATATGGGAGTTTGAAGGTTATATTTCATTCGAAGCATGTTGAAACAAAGGAAACACTTTCAGGAAGATAACTTAGAGTAAAGCAATAAGATTCTGCTTCACCCTGTAATATGAATAGTCTGGATGGCATCAAAAATGGTGGAGGCTGACTAGGATACTTTCAGGAAAGTTCCCCTTTTACATAACTACAGATTTCAAGCAGTTGCTTGGGGATTGCTGAAAGTGATATTTGGAGCCTGTTAAGTTTGCTTTGAAAAAAAAAAGAAGAATTTCCTGTGCAAAAAGCTTATCCTTTGGAGGTCTGGCTTCTGAGAATACATGTCTGGTGGTTAGAAACTTTCCTTATTGACAAATTTGTAGCCTATTGATTCTAGGCAATTTAGCTTTAGTTAGCTCCTTGAACATCCAAGGCGCAAAATATCCAAGACAATAAGTTTAAAGAATTCATGAACTCCTTTCTTGTCTTAAGTCACATTACAACCTTGGAGAAGAAGTGTCAGCCATCTAAATAATGATATTTCATAGAGTTACAGTAACACCCATAGGATTGCACTGTCACATACATGTACATGTATGCTAAAGATGCTGGGCAATGGTACCAAACACTAAACTGAAAGAGAAGCCCACAAGAAGAGCTAGGACTGAGCAAGTAAAAGATAAATACTCCCATCGATTTCCTCCTTATCGACACCTCCATAATACCAGCATCTATATATTATGGACTGTTCACTTAGTCCCATTGTAACCAGCTTCATATAATCTACTTCAATCTATAATACAGTAACAGCCACTTCCATAATGCAGACATTCACGTACACCTTACCGAACGTAACTGCCTTCTGTTTCATACTCTGATTCCCGCTTTGTATGGCAAACTGAGCAGGGAGTTTCTGGTCCATGGATAGGTACAGCAAAGAGCCTTTCATTCAAAGTGTATGCATTGTCACCTGAAAGAAAGTAATCACAAAAATCCCAATTCATGTTACTTGTCTTTTCATTACTGACTCAGAACAGTATTTCCACATAAGGTTACGCAAGTACTGTGCAATCATACAACAGCAACATCAACTAAGTAAGTCTGAAAGAAAGAGCAAGATAAATGTGGAAGCAGCAGCGATTCTTAGTTCAGGGTTCTCAATAAGTTTTGGAGTAGACGGCTTAAATACAAAAGTAGGTGGCGGGAGAAGCGATTGCCACAGGCAGGAGCCTCTAGGGGGGTCTAAATTTCAAAATTTAGAAGATCAGAAATGCCGTTTCATGCGTTTTGGCAAGCAATCTGATAACAAAAAAAAATAGTTTTCAACAAGAGACTTGACCATAAATTTTTTCTGAAAATCTTTCTTTTCTTTGAATTTTAGCTCTTCAATGAATCCTAATAGTGGGGTCAGTACACCCCCAAAAAGGCAGTATTCCATTAAAGCAAAGGTTTTATATAAGATCAAGGCCATTCATAGCAGATAAAATAAATAAATAACCCATCATCACGTGCTGCTGATTTACTCATCGTGCACATGGGAATCGCTGGTGTTTGCTGATCGCCATCACCGGCTGTTTTCTCACCTTCGCCTACCAGGCTTTCCATCTTTCATGATTTAAAGAAATATTGATCAATTCCAGGCTGGCTTGAGGTGGGTTTTCTTTTGCTCATGGGTACTCGATAATTAATAACACACTAGGAATTCACGTCTTTTTCACGCCGAATGCCACACTGCACCCAGAACTTGTTGACACTAAACATTGGTTAGCAGAAATTCCCAAAAGGCGGAAGCCCCGCATTTCGCGCACTGCATAATACGCTTTGCTGAAAATGCATTCCAAGTGTAACTCGGTCGATTCACGCAAATTCCCACATACAGATACAACATAAGGAGGCAAGAAACCAAAAACAATTTGTAAACTATGTTTATTTGAGCTGGTAAATTTTTAAAAACAGATTTATGTTAATTTCGCTTTGTGTCATTGTTTATAGCAAGCTTATAACCAAAAAGTAAACGGCTCTAAATTTAAAGTAGCTGGTTTTTTAGCCGGCTGCCGGCACTTAATGAGAACCCTGTTAGTTCTCACAAACTTTCATAAGTCCTTCCACTGATCTTAACATAATGATAATTAATAACAATTTAGTTTATGAGAAACCGTTTATTATATTTCAAAACTAGTCGAGTTTGTTAGTAATAACTCAATGACTTAGCCTATCACCAACTGTCTAGAGAAGGGTAACCTGGTATTTTGACAAAAGTTAAGCTTACACACATGTACAGAATTATTATGTAAAATGTGTTTAATGTTTTAACCTCCATTTTAGCGATGCAGTTGTCAATGTGATATCAAGGGTACCGGGTATCATTTTAAGTCGCAATCAAATGAAATTTTCATCTGTGAGATTTTTGCTTAGTAATAAAATTTCAATCTCACTTGCAAACACTCCAGACTGTTTTTTTCTCATACAGTGAGCGTAAACTGCTTTTTCAGCTGTTTGAAGTTGGCTGGTTAAACCCAAAATTGGGGGCCATCTTGGTGTGGCAAAAACAGCCTAGTGACGTTACTGGTTGTATCACTCTTGAGCTGCACTGAAAATTTAGAGTGATTACGGGAGAAGAGAATACTGTTCAAAGCCCCATAAGAAACATCCTAAGGACATTTCAGAGCTGTAATTAAAGCATATAATGACAGTAGCCTTAGACGTGAAGAGAGAGAGAGTCAATCCTGGGGCTTTTCAGTCTTTTCAGCCAACGAGTGCGAGTTCTGAAATCGCAAAAATGATTGGACACTTGGACACTCAAATGGCCAGCATTCAATAAACAATATCTACATTCATAGAGTAAAAAAGACATGAAAACAAGAGAAAGCAGCTTTTGAAAATATTGTCCAGAGTGCTGCTGCACGAATCGCAGCAACAACGCTTTAAGTTTTCAAGTCACTTTGCTTCGAGGATATGTTGTGAGTTTCCCCATGGATCAAGGAGATTATAATAATATTATTATTAATGTTTCTCACAGTGACAGGTGGGCAAAACTAGTTGAACTAAACTTCTCCTTAAGAAAAACTTTCCCTAAGATGGCCAAGCCAGGTCAGGCCAAATCATCATCACAGTCACTCGATTTTCCTGGTGCCTGCTGATTATTGAAACCATTATGATACACAAAAAATCAAGCTTTATTTTCTAGCTTGAAGCATTTCAGTTTGCACACCTAAGAAGTTCAAACATGCATGTTCATTAGGTGTTAAGGAACCAAACACAAGATCAAGAAATTCAACTAAAGTAAAGATTGCTGTAGTTCTTCAATGATCAGGCCTGGGTGAGGTACATGTACGCCTTTGACGCAGCAACTTTACAAGAAGAAAATGACAACAGTAACACATGTAAAGGATTGAATGCTCTTGTTCTACACGTACTCTTGACATTTTCAAGGAGAGTTATGACAAAACAAAAACAAAAACTCTTACAGGAAACAACATCCTCTGTGTTGCCTTGAGTGCATCTGGATGGAGTGAATTTTAGTGGAGTATATGGCCTCCTAAATGACAAAAATAAAACAAAAAATGTTATGTTCATGTACATGTATAACGTACTAAAACACAAATTCACGATCATAATTATAGTACATGTAATTCTATAAAGTTCACTTGTTCAATTCATACATGTACAGTGCATGTCATTGATCTCATAAATGCAAACTGTACACTGTACATGTAAGTTGCTGAAATCTTAAAATTCTGTTTTACACTCTGAGAAAGTATCCCAGTTTCCATTATGTAAGAAGAGACTGTGACTCTCGGGGTTTCATAATATTCTCATGTGCATGCAGTGAGTGGGAAAACAAACCACCAAAACATAGTTTTGTAAAGAGTAAATTATTGTGGATGAAAATTGATTTTGGTTCAAAAGTTCATAAACCAGCTTGATTACTTTTCCTGTTTAAGATCATAATTATGAATGTGACAAAAGGACAAATGCAATCTAATTTAATCCTCTCCAGTTTTGTCCATCCATGTCCCTTCTTGGCTTTTCCTGTGTTTTGTTTGTAATGAGTTCTTGTACAGTTTTGAGCGGTTTATCTTGATACCAGTATTTAGTGAATTCTATGACCATTTAATCCGTGCTAAGATTACCTAAAATTGAGTAACCTAACCCCTTTAAGTGCTGGGTACCCAGAATTTCATGGTTAGGAATCTTTGGCAGTTTGTGCTCCTCATAATTTTTTTTTTTACACCACAGCCTTGATGTTGAGGTGTTAAGAGGAAGTATTAGCACAATCAACAATTTTATACAGTGTAATAACTGCAGAAATTCTTACGTGGCTGATTTTTTTGTCAATAAGTAGATGGACACATACCGGTAAATGTATCTTTTATGCAATGCATCAATGAGTGAGAGCGCACAATTTGACAATAAAAAAAATTATCGTAAAAAACAACTTGATGTCAGTTTTTAACGCATCTATCATATTATTGGCAATAAATTTCATCATAACATTGTCAAAGTAGTCTGTGGATCGACTCGGTTATCGTCTTGTGGATCCACAGCTACTTTGAAAATGTTATAGCAAAATTCATGATTAAGAACATGACAGATGCAAGAAAAACTGACATCAATTTGTTAAATAGAGCATTCAACAAACTGGGATTTCAAGGTATCATGATTATGAATGCACCATGTGAACTCACTCTGAGAGAGTAGTTCCAAAGCAATCTTCTTTATTTACTCTTCTGAACTCCTTCAGATCATCAAAAAAGTCATCTGGTCTTTCTGACAGGTAAGAAGTATTGTCTAAAAGGCCGGCAATCCAATCATAACCCAGAAGAGATCTTCTTGCATTGTCGTCCCCAATCACACTACGCTCATGGTGCGGAGAAGGTTCAAAGCTTACACGACGAGATTTCTTGGGTGTCTGAAAAAAAAAAGAAACTGAACTGAAACTTTAAAAGTTTAACTTATCTGACTTGATGGGCCCAAAATCATGAAATGATGAAAAAAGACCTATAACCTAGTTACATGTGTAATGTGATCAGATTTATGTGTTTAGCTAAATAAGGTAACCACTTTACAGACCAAATCCAAATAAAGTAATCACTCCATTAAGTCACAAAGGACACAGATAATCCACTGAGCCAAACGTAGGGGATTAGGGTTGGCACAGTGGTGTCAGAGCGCTTGCCTCTCACCAATGTGTCCCAGGTTCGATTCCCAACCCGATGTCATGGGGGTTGAGTTTGTTGTTGATTCTCTAATCTGCTCCAAGAGGTTTTTCTCCGGGTACTCCGGTTTTCCCCTTGCCTCAAAAACTAACATTTGCAAATTCCAATTCAATCTGGATTATTGTCAAGCACTTTATCATGAGCCCCTGGCTCGGGTGATTGTGCAAGCACTCCCTGTGTTTTGACATTAAATTCACATTTACATTTTACTTTTTTTTAACAAAACTCATTGATAGTAATTACATGTAGCTGACACAATGTGAAGAAGACCAAATGCGAGAGAGACAAAACTGGCTTTGGAAAAATATCCTTATAACCCCATACATTTATTACGCATGCAGAATTATTAATTATGTATGCACTCTATTGTTTTTGAAGACAATAGCAACTCCCATGGGTATTGAATATATACATTGATAATTGCTACTTACTGTATGAATAAAAGAGGATTTGATTGCGCGTTACCGCGCGTGCTGTCTCTTCGCCGATTTTCTTCTTTCCCTAGCTCCATTCTTCTCTCGTTTTCATCTTAGTACCCGCGCTCTTTACACATTTTTTTTCTTTTTTTTTCTTGTACCGCATCAGGTCTCGAACCACTTACCTTTCCCATACCTCTCGCTTACGAGTCTCTCTTCTACACCACTACACTACAAAGTTCAGTTGAGATTTGCCCGTTCAAAACTCATTTTTATTTCACCTGACTTGTTTTCTTTGCAAAAAATCTACATAAACAAAAATATGCATTGCATCAGTTGTGGGGCAAATACACCGGGACAAGTCCAACTTTGGCAAAACGATGTACATGTACACTTGCGGTCGCTACATCGAAGGAGAGTGGGTTTTCAGCGGCATCTGCCGCGAAACCTTGGCCTACTTTTTTATTATGGTAGGGCAACGGGATAAAGACACACTCTTGGCTATCATACACGCTCACATATTGCCGGGGACAAACGTTACGAGCGACATGTGGAGAGCTTTAATACGACTGCCTAAAAGTGAACCGCAGCCTAAACTTCCTAAACCCTGACACAGGTGCACACACCCAGTGCATTGAAAATACTTAGTGAGGAGTCAAACGAAGTATGCCTTGTGCAGGAACATACGAAGATCTCTTCTAAAGCTGTCTACAGGAATGGTTGTGGCTCCAGTACTATAGAGATGATCCTTTTGGACATATTACCAAACATATCGCCGACTTGTATGAAGTACGCAAAGATGCGTAAATTGTTCGTTGTACTACTGTATGCACTGCTCGTGATCTGTTCGCCACTTCATGGAGGGGAGAAACAAAATACACCCCAGTTTTATAGCATGGGACTGAATTTGAGGAAAGAAATCAAGGGGAGAAAATGCGAAGTGACGCGATCGAGGTAAGCAGTAATTTTATAATAATAATAATAATAATAATAATAATTTAATTATTTCTATCGCGCCGGCTACATTGAAATATGATCGCCGGCGCGTTACAATCATTTAAAATACAAATATTAACAATTCGTTGAAATACA
>Ga0126343_10000267_pt1 | contig 18432 bp, 14 predicted proteins | sample Cyp2metagenome_FD_92531 | JGI IMG/M metagenome (GOLD analysis project Ga0126343, IMG submission 92531) | Coral microbial communities from Lord Howe Island, Old Settlement Bay, Australia - Cyphastrea 2 metagenome | ecosystem: Host-associated > Invertebrates > Cnidaria > Coral ...
ATAATTTCTTCTGTTTACCGTTGGAATAAGGAAAACCATTGATTTGCTATCTTTGACAGCTTTTGACGCTCGCATGTTGTCATGCATCTGCGTTTACAAATTACGGAGACTTCGTCGTTTTGTATGTTTAATTAATTATTGGTTTTAGTGAGATGCTTTGCTGAATTTCTTTAAAGGTTATTGATTAAGGACTGGTAAAGCTATGGCCTAAAAAAGGACTGCAAAGGTGTTGGCAAAAATAGCACTTAAGATTTTGCACATTTTCCGGCGCAATTTTGGGACGAAACAGCCGAAGCTACAAAATCGTCCAAAATTTGCTTCACATGTTGGATTACTGTAAAATTATTTACAACATCCAAATAAATAACTGAAGCTACGCTTTTAGGCCTGCCTAAATCTATATATTTTGGTCTGTACTGTGATCAATGAATTATTAAGGACTCTGTTGGAATGTGCACTGCGTCACGAATGTAGGGCTAAGAAAACGGTTAAATCTCTATAAGCACAGGTTTAAGATCTATTCTTTATATACATGTACTTGATATTTTAGAACGTTCTTGGAGCTTCTATTTACAGCATCATACATGAACGGTTTGAAAAAACTTCTTAGTCATTTTAATGCGAAACAAATTAGTACTTGTGAAGAAGAGCTCCCAAAAAACCTGTCGGCCAAATGTCGGCCAAAAAGCTACCGACAGCTGACCGACAGCCACCAACAAATAACTAGGACGGAAAGGCCATTCTTGTCAATCTATCACACAGTTTGGATGTTGCAAAACGCGTTAACGACATCTTACCGACACATCGCCAACTGTCGGCTGACTGTTGGCTGACTGTCGTTTGTCTGTCCGCCGACTGTCGGCCAACTGGTAGTCTGTGTCTTGGGGAAAACCTGTCGGCCCACTGTCGGCCGACAAACGGCCCACAGACAGCCAATAAACGGCCGACAGTCGACCGACAGTTGGCCGACAGATGTTTTGGGGAGCTCTTCTTCAAAATAACAATGACACAATGGTTGTAGACTAATATTTACATCCGTCCTCCATAACACCCTCCCCCTTCAAGATAAGAAAGTCTGTAGACCTTTCTTGCTGTAGACTCACACTCGTGAGAGGCAGTCAGCAATAGCATTGTCCTTATGTCCAAAATGTAATCCCAAACTCATTCTCAGGAATCAGTGATCTTTGCCGTTCAGCTTATCACTTCTCTAAAATATTTTTGCTTGATTGGAATTCGCATTTAAGGATTACCGTTGCCAACATCAACATCGTGATACATGTAAATCTGATTTGTCCCTGTGAGAAACATAAATAAATAGGTGCTTAAACTTCAGCAGAAGCTTCTCCAGGTCCTGGCGTTAACTCTCTGATAAATGAGACAGCTTAGAATCCAAGGTCCGCAACACTTTAGTGTTCACGAGTCTTGTCGTGTCAGTAGGACCAGAACTATTACTACTTAACTCACTACTTTTAAAGTCTTCTTTAAGCTCAGAAACGACTACATCAACATTTACAGGTTGTTAAACCGGCTCACTGCTTCTCCCCACATAAGGTTTTCGCATGTTGACAAGAAATAACTGTGTTTGCTTACGCCTATCTGGAGTAACCACCACCTAATTAAGATCACTTAACTTCTTCTGAATGACGTAAGGTCCGAAAGACCTAGACTTTAAGTAACGCTTCGGCCAAGACGGAAAGAGAAAACAATAGGCCGCGGCACCGGGAACCGTTGGAGTTGGATTAGTAGCAAAAGTTTTATTAGTCAAGGACACATTAGCGCGAATTTCGAAGAAGCATTTTCCGAAAGATAATTCTTGCACTGTGATTGCAAAGCTAAATTTTACACATTATATACACATTAACCTAACAGGTAAACCTGCGAAGTTTTAGCGAAATCGTATGTGAGGAGATTCTTCGCATTTTATTACCGATATCTCTTCCCGTCTAAGCCGAAGCGTTACTTAACGGGTTGCCTGGTACTGGCAACAGTGCAAGGACCTTTTGACCTGGCTTCAAACTACGCTCTACAGCATCTACATCATACTTGCTTTTCATAGACTTCTGAGAGGAGCGAAGATTAGCTCTGGCTAATTCACAAGCTCTAAAACGCTTAGTACAAAAATCTGAAACATACTGCAAAAGATTAATAGGTTCACTATTACCAGATGATATGTTCATGCTGCCATACTAGTCTCTCGTTCTATATCCGTTCTTGTCGTTGTTTTTCTTCCCTGTTCAGTCTTTGTCGTTCCTTTTCTTCCCTTTCCAGTTTTTCTTGTTGTTCCTTTTCTTCTCTCTCCAGTGTTTTTGTCTTATCTTCCACTTTATTATTTCAATCATTATATCTAACTCTGTTATTCCAAAAATTTTCGTATCTACTAACTGGGATAATATCATTTGCTGTATGATAATTTTCGGCATCAGCTTCTTAACTTCTAGTTGCAAGTACCTGCCTAGTGTAATAAGCTCTCCTTTCGTCAAATCAAAGAATACATCGCTATCGGGCTTTGATATAAATATTTCTGGATTAAACTGCGACATCTCGCTAAACTCTATAGCTACTCTTAGAATAAATTACTTCTGTACGTAATGTACAATAAACACATATATCGAAATTCGCTCCTGGACAGACAAAAATTCTTGCAAACAGCTCTTGGAAACAGTTACTTCTTCTCTAAGTAATGTTAGCGAACTTCAGCCCCCGGAGCGTGAGGAAATGACCCCAACTTATTTATTTAAAATACGTAATATAATCTTAGTTAAAAAGAGCAACTTCTGAACAATATAAGCTACTACAAATCTAAGTTTAGCCTACTGCTTAAACTCTTGCCACCACTGCTTAAAATTTAGTCACCACTGACACAAACTCAATAAAAAATCTCGGGTCTCCAGAGAAAGCTCCTTACGGCCCACTTGACTTTGAACTAAGTTCCTCAATAGCTTTCCAAGCAATAGCACTCTTTATCTTCTCCAATCGTTTACCGCCATGAACAACTGACACTGTAGTTTCTTTACCAGGTCTCCAGCGAGAACACTCAACACTATAACTTCTCCAATCAGCCTCTGCCAAGAAACAACTCGTAACAACAATTAACCGCCATCAACCGGCATCAACCGCCATTAATACTATCCAGCTGATTCTTTACATATATTTACTTGATATTCTAGAACGTTCTTGGAGCTTCTATTTAAGTGACATTATATTATAAAATTATTTACAGCATCATACTTTAACGGCTTGAAAAACTGCTTAATCATTGCGATGGAGAACCAATTAAATATTCAAGAAGATTCTGAATACATCCGCTCTCAATAATACAACGCGAGGCTAGAAACTGTCGATCAGGTAGACGGAGATCAGGAGGACAAAGTAAGGATGGTAACCTTGTGCAACGTAGTCAAGTGAGCGCCAGTTGCCTAGTTCAGCGCCTGAGAGTAAACCCACAGCGAAAGAAATGAAGTCCTGTATTAAAGATGAGAAGCTGTTGTAAGCCTGTGCTAAGAAGATTCCATTATTGAGTAATGCCTGTGTTGAGATTTTCTCTGGAGTGAGAATTCAAATGCCTGTTGTGAAAGGCAGATTTAGAGAGAAGTCTGTTGAGGTCCTGAGAGACACTGGCTGTAACAGAATAGTAGTAAAGAAAGATCCTGTGTCTGAGAATCAGTTCACTGGCAACTTTAATGTTATGCTGCTCATCGACAACACAGCAAGGAAAGTGTCCATTGCAGGGTTGATGTTGACACACCCTATCTCAAGGGTCAAGTGGAAGCTCAGTGTCTTCCCGATGCTGTTTATAATTAATTTTAATTGTTGGAAATGTCGCAGGCGCGAGAGCTGCTGACGATCCAGATCCGAGCTGGCAAGATCATATGCAAAAGGCGTGCACTGTAATCACGAGAATTCAAGTGAAGAAGGCCAGAGAACGTATCCCGTTGAAGGGACTGGGTGCCAAAGAAAGCCCTGTACCTGATAGAGAAAAGCTCAAACAAATGCAACGTGATGACGAGAGCTTACAGCAATATTGGGAGCGAAATGATGTAGTTGTGAGAGGCTAGGCTGAGATTTCATTTGAAGCGAAAGGTGGAGTTCTGTGCCGTGTCTTCAAACACCCTTGTGTGAATAGTGGTAAGCCTCTGAAGCAAGTTATGGTTTTTGTGCAGCTGAGAAGGCGAATAATGAGACTAGCTCATGGACCGATCATGGGAAGTCACAGGGGAATAAAGAAAATGGCTGATAAGATTCAAAACGCATTCTTTGGGCCAGGTATTCAAGGGGAAATGACTCGTTATTGCAAGTCCTGTGATGTATGTCAGCAGGCAGTTAACAATGGTTCCGTACCAAAGGGTTCCCTGGAGAAGATCCCATTAATCGACAAGCCATTCAAGAGAGTAGCAATTGACCCGGTTGGACCTGATACTTTCGTAACTAGTTTGCTTTTTAGTTTGTTTCGTTTTGTCAGTCATTAATGATTTTGTACATTTCTAAGCCTTTGTCATTCATGCTGTGATTGCTGTGATCAGTTTGGGAATGTAACCTTTGGAATCGTGTAATTAGAGACACCACACTTTTATCAGTTTAGTTATGCCTTCTACGTTCTTGCTACCGTTTATCTATCGCTGTCGTTCCTATCGTTTTTTGAGCTATCGTTTTCGTGAACTGCTACCCTCGCAGGAGCAAGATCAAAGTAAGTCTTTGTAACATAGTTTTAGTTATTATCTTGTCATTATAGTTTAAGATCAATTTTTTAATGGTATCCTCGATTTATGTTTTATATCTTATCTTGTGTTACATGTAGCTTACATTGCCTTTCGTATTGTTTTGCTTTTAGTTCGAACCACATACACACAATCACCACAACCATAACGTCATCGCATCACAGTCAAGCACATCTTTATTTTTATTATCGTAATTCTTCTTGATTTCATCGTTTCGAATAAACGCTATTGATTTTGCTTTTGCCTGGTCTCTTTGGAATGTGCGTTCGAATATTTTGAGCTCCTGGGATTTATTCCTAAGCTGCACGTGGCTTCGCTTCTGGAACGTCAGAAGACCTATAAGGCCCCCGAGTGAAGAAGTCATAGATATATATGGACATTGGTCGACTTTGCAACCCATTACCTTGAAGGTGTCCCGCTAAAGAACATTGATACGAAGACTGTGGCAAAAGCGTTGGTGAATACCCTCAGTCGTTTGGGAGTGCCTGTGGAGATCTTGAGTGACATCGGCGTGCAATTTGTTTCTGAGTGTATGAAGGAAGTGACACGGCTGTTGAGCATTAAACAGCTCACTATGACCCCTTATCACCCTATGTGTAATGGCCTAACTGAAAAGATTTATGGAACTATGAAGAGTATGCTAAAGAGATTGTGCAGCGAGCAGCTAAGACAGTGCCATCATTATGTCAAACCTGTTATTGTTCGCATATCGTGAGGTTTCTCAGGAGCCTACTAGCTTTTCGACGTTTGAGTTGCTGTATGGGAGGGCTGCCAGAGGGCTGATGTTCACTCTTAAAGAGCTCTGGAAGTAAGAGTTGGAGGAACCCGAAGTAAAAGACAGTTACCAGTATGTGTTTGAGCTATGCAAGAAGCTGGAAGATACCCTCAAGCTTGCGCATACAGAACTTCAGAAAGCCCAGCAGAAAGGCAAGCACTACTACGATTGTAAGGCTAAAGTTAGGAGGCTTGCACAAGGAGATAAAATATAACTACTGCCACCGACTAACTATAACAAGCTGCCAATGCAGTGGTAGGGTCCATTTGAGGCTAGTGCAGTAGTGGGTCTTAACGTTTATAAAGTGCATGTCAAAGGAAAAGAGAGAGTTTACCTTGCCAACCTGCTAAAAAAGTAAATTGAGCGAGAGGATTCAGTAACCGTTGGAGAGGTTGCTGTTGAAGTGAACGCTAACATTAGTAGGAGCGGACATATTGAAAGCAGAGTAGAGGAGGTTGATCCTGTGGATGGTGTTGATTTTGTGGAAATTGGTGGATATGTGGCTAAGGAGTCAATCAAAGATGTGGCTACTGGAGATAACCTTACTAATTAACAAAGATCGGAGTTTATGGACCTTGCAAATTAGTTTCGCAGCTTGTTTACAAAAGCTCCAGGTACTACAAGTTTCGTTCAGCATCATGTAAAACTTACATCCGACCAACCAGTCAGATCAAGACCTTACCCAGAACCGTATAGCCTGAGAGAGTCACTGAAGAAGGATATTACGGATATGATGAAAATGGGAGTTATGATAGAGTCAAGTTCACCCGATGCGTCACCTGTTGTGCTTGTTAAGAAAAAAGACAATACAAACCGTATATGCGCAGATTACCGAAAGTTAAACAAGTTAACGGTGTTTGACCCTGAACCTATGCCGAGTGCCGAGCATTTTTCCAGAAGTTGAATGGTGACAAATATTTTACAAGAATCGATTTGAGCAAGGGCTACTGGCAAATTTCTTTAGCTTAGGAGGATATTCCGACGACCACTTTTGTGACGCCTGCCGGATCATACGAGTTCCTGAAGGTACCGTTTGGTATGATCAACTGCGCAGCAACCTTAAAGAGGGCCACGAAGAAGCTATTGCAGGGAGTGGACAACGTTGAATTTTACTGGGATGACATTTTGGCTCACACCTGTACGTAGGAAGAACACATCAAAGCGCTACAAGAGTTGTTTGCATGATTATTAGAAGCTGGGATGACCGTAAGACCGACTAAATGTCTTTTTGGAGATAACCCTGTTGACTTTCTTGGACACCGTTTGGAGGAAGGTTTCATTTTTCTGCACGAAAACAACATGATCAAAGATTAGAGATGCTCCAAGACCAACTAAAAAGAAGCAGATAAGATCGTTTAGGGGCTTGGCCGGTAACTACCAAGATTTTATCCCCAAAATTGCAGCTTTAGCTGCCCCTATGTCAGATCTCACCCGTGAAGGACAACTGAACAGAGTTGAATGGGGCGTGGCACAAGAGAAAGCCTTTCAGAGTATCAAGGTCCTCCTAACAAAAGAACCAATCATGCAGTAAAAACTTACTTTCTGTGGACTGACGCTTCCGACAATGGTATTGGCACTGTATTAATGCAGGAACATGATGGCAAGCCATTCCCCGCTTGCTACAGAAGCAGGAAATCGGAGCGTAACTGCTCAATCATCGAGCCAATGTGTGGGGATTTAAAAGGTTTCACCTGTATTTAGACTGAGTTCCCTTTGTTCTACTAACCCATCATGAACCACTGATGTATACAAACAGTGCAAAGTTCGCTAATGGAGAGCTCATGCATTGGGCTATGTTTCTTCAGAGCTACAACTTCAGAGTCGAGGCTATTAAGGGATCTGAGAATGTAGGAGCAGATTATCTTACCAGAGTAGAGGAATAACTTAAGAGACATTGGACTACCTATTCTCTTAGAACTATTTAATTAATCTTTTGTTGTTCGTAGAAATTTAAGAAATTTCTACTCAAAAAGGGGTTATGTTACCAAAATTGTTGTGTGACTTAAAGGGCTCATGTGTATGCTAATTCAGTCTAGGATCCTCTTGCATATTAATTAGTTTTGCATCACAATGACTGAGCAGTTTTTCAAGCGGTGTACGTATGCTACTGCAAATAGCCTTATGTTGTAATGTTACTTTATTTAGTTGAGTCAGAAAGTTCCAGTGTTACGCTCATAAGCATATAAGGGAATCAGTGTAGCCTGGAGAGAATGTTTTAGAAGAAAGTACACGTTTACTGAAGGGTGACAAAGGTTGCGCGTAAAGTCTGGCCGAGGCCCTGTGTATTAACTGCGTGGCCATGGGCCGAGCACGGCTGATAATCTACAATTGGTTTATTTTTTTCCGCGTTCTGTCTGCAACAAGACGCAGACTGCCACTCAGCGATACTAAAGATAGGCGTGAATCACGCAACTTGTTTTGTTTATTCGGCAAAAGCTGTTGAGATACTAATACACGGACAATGTTATGGATATATTAAACATAATTCCAAGCAATGTTAGGGATATTGAATTCTTTATTGTGTGTAAAATGTATTTTCCTTTATCGAAGCGTTTGAAGTGATTAATATATACGCTAAAAAAGGCATTACGTCAGCCATGGAATATGTTAACCTAGCAGCTTTCGCTATCACTATGTGACAGATAAGTTCTTGTTTACTTTGCAAATAGATTTCGCTAGTAGCAGGTCTTTTTAGTTTTCCGAGTATTTTGCGTATTTTTAGTCAAAGGAAGTGAATCGTTGAGCTCTTTTATTGAAGCGAGCTCAGAGATCGAAGGGAAATGAAATATATGCAAGCAAACCGGAGAACACGTCACCACATGCAAAGAGTACGTCACTGGTAGCGAAATAACCACCATACTATAGATAGCCATAAATAAGGATGTTGCAGCTGTCACCTTCGCTGCGTGACAAATAAGATCGTGTTTAATACGTCAGAAGCGACCGTTTTTAGTTTATATGCAATTATGCGTGGATTTCTTAATCATCGAAGCGAGTTAAGATATTCAAAGGAAAACTAATTACTTGCTGATGTAAACAAGAGCTCCCCAGAACTTGCAGCGTTTATTCTTGGTTTTCATGTGATGTAGTCATATTCCAAAATTAAAAAGTAGCTTTTCTTCTGAGGTTTTAGTTGCATCAGATAATGATCCTATAGGAACTTGAAGTTTGACAATGTTTTAGCTCCACGGTCTTCTTCTATTTGTAATAGAGCACGTTTGAATTTCCAAGCTTTTCCATTGTGTGACATGAAATGGTGGTCTGAAAAGGCTGTCGCGTAGGTCAAAAGATGAGTTATCGCTTAAGTTTTTGCTAACTATACGGGCCCAATAAACCGACGCATACTTGGCAGGTTCGACTTATCACTTTTATTCGGTCGTATTACATAACGTATCTTCAAGCGGCAGAAGCACGCACACGGAAAAAACAACAACCCACACACACTCGCACTAGATTTGAATGTTTTTCAGTCTCTTGGGACGTCTAACTTCCCGCCCATAACATGTTAAATATCTGTCGGCTTCTTCAATAACTAAACGGTGCTTTCACTAGAAGAAGCATTTATTTCAAAGTGTTGGAGCTATAGAGTACAAATTTTCTTTTCAATAGCAAAACTCGACGACGGATGTTTTTGATATGTTACGGCCGCCATGTTTGTGTCCCTTTCGAAGGGCGCAAACAGCGTCTCCATACAAAGCTGCAACTACAAATAGTGCGCAAATGAAAAACAGCAGTGACCTGATTCTTGGCGAGGTTGTTTATATTGCAATCATCTATCATATCCCAGACTCTTGATTTTATTTATTGGACATTTACGATTTTTAAGTTTGACCACATGCCTGATGAAAACCGGGAATATCAATGCTCAAGACAACCATTCTAAATTTGTTGTGGTAGCGTGAACAACAGATTGTGTGACTGGCGTGACTACTACTTATTACTTTGTTTGTCCTTTATTCATAGCAAAAACAAATTAAATTTTGACTTTTACAATGTAAGGAAGAAAGCTGTTTATTGATAGAGGTATTAATAGCGTGATACTTGTTTCTTTGTCATATCTTTCATGGGCATTTCGCGTGCAAACTTCCAGGTTAAGACCAATACGTCATCAGAGATTTCATAACGGCCGAGAGCGATGGTGCAATAAGTGATGTACTTTGTACAATAATCAATGAATCATCAACGATTGCGTTGGAATGTGCACTGCGTTGCGAATGTAGGACTCAGAAAATGGTTAAATCTATATAGGCGAGGTTTTAAGATCTTAGACCTTCTTGCAGACCTCTGCTCAGGCAACTTTGAATCACGCAATCTGTAATGTTAAATCGCCAAACGTTGTTTAAACATAAAAACACAGACAATGTTATAGATATTGTTCTTTTATTGTGCGTAAAATACACTTTCTTTTGGTTTCAGCGTTGGATTCCAAGGGATTAATAAATACTTTAAACACATATCTCACACGGCCGTACTTAATCTAGCCGTGAATCGCGCAACCTGAGATGTATACTGTTAGAAAAAAATTAAGCAAAATTGACCAAAAGCAGACTACAGTAAAAGCCCGGGTATAAGAATCTGGATTTTTTCAGTTAGCCTAAAAAGGTTCTTATATAAATGGTATTTCCAGCAAATTTAGGCTAACTAGGTTCTTAAAATAGGTTCTTATATTTTTTAAATAAATTTCATTAATTTTATACAATATAACTATCATCTAAAAATCATTTTTATGCCAGAATATTTCATTTAAATAGAATATAACTATCATCTCAAAATCATTTATGCGTGATAATGCCTAAAGGCAGTGCAATGCCTGTATGTACTTAACAAAACATATCCTCTAACAAATTCATAATCATAGTCAGTTCTATGACATATGTCCAGTAACTTCTTAATAGAATCAGATGATGATCTTTATTCAGCAGTTCCTACCTACACATTTTTATGGCAATTCTACTGATAATAACCTAACTTTAAATTTTATCTTGAATAGGTTCTTATGTGGATGGGGCTTAAATTTAAAATTTTAGGCTAACAGGGGGTTGTTACTGTAATTAGATTTGCATTTGATACTTAGGTCAAGAAGGGTCAATTGCTTGAGTAAGTCAGAAAGCGACGGTCACCCATAGCAACCGGAAATCATTAAAATAACGCGAAGTAACATTTTGTTCTTAAAAATCCAAAATTATTCCCTGAGAGCTGAAAATTAACTGGGGACATTTTTTTTCCAACTTTGCTTAGGTGATCTTGACGAAAAAATGACCTCGACGGGCTACAAAGGAGAACGAAACAAAAATCAGAGCGAGACAGTGCGATAATCCGATAATTTTTTATTCACTGTGGCTTTTATCACATACAACTTAAGAAAGCTCACTGCTGGATAATTTCAACCTTAGAAGCAGATTACTTTTGTTATACTTACAAATGAAATGTCCACACTTCCATCTCTGGAGGGTCTGGCCCCAATTTTTGAGGAAATAAACATTTTGTGGCAACCTCCATTACAGTGTCTTACATACTAATTAACTAACCTGACAAAACTCTCCTAAGGAGGAATCCCAATCTCCAAGTCTGGTGATAATCGGATGTAACACTGATCTTCTATCTAGCCTAAAAACAGCCTCTCTGCAAGGGCGGAATAAAAATCGGCGAGCGAAGCGTGAATACAATACAATACAGCAATACAATACTTTATTAATTCTCTCCACTTCTTTATTCATTCTCTCCAAGGGAATCCGGCAGCGGAGCGAGTGGGAGTGGGAGTGTGAATCCGCGAGCGAAGTGAGTGGGATGTGGGAGAGCCTGTAGACATTGTTTTTGATGTGTCCTTCTGCCCCTTAATGTTTAGCCTGTCACAAATCAGTGAAGGAGGTAATTAAACCTATCAAAATTGATGGGTTTTTGTGCTCTGATGCATTGGCAACTTTTGTGGATTGGGGAAAATGCAAGTTGAACGGGAGCATATTTGCCGCTTCTGCAAAAAATTGTTGAATCCATTCCACAGGAAAAGAGTTCTGGTGGTTTCTTATTCTATTTTGAACAGGTTTAAAAACAAAAAAACTGCCTGCAGCTTCTGATCAAGAAAGCGTAGTTTTAGCTGGTGCAGTTGCAAAGTTAGGAGATTGTTTACACCGTGGAGTGAATTTCCTAAATTGTCTAGCCTTTCTTGTGCCAGACCTGTCGTTCGTGTGGTTCATTTTGCACAGTAATAACAAGCCGTTGCAATGAACCCTTAAAGAAACTGGTGGATTCACCCAATCAATGTACAACACTAACTGGTAGTTCTAAACGACCTAAAACTGCTTGATCACCGACTGGTGAGATTCGTTTAGCAAAACGCGATAAAGATGGAAACGTGATCGAATATTTTCCCTAATTTTTCGTTTCCCAAGCCGATGGGAAACGCTCTCAGGCCTAGATGTGTCAACTCTTCAACCTGGTCTTTTATTGTAGAATCCAAAGGCGTGACAACTACGACAGAAGCACGATCTAGTTTCCACAAGTCTTTCAGTAGAAGCGGCAGCAATTGAAAAATAAGACTCCTCCCGAAACCAGTCGGTAGAATTCCGAAAACATCGCGCTCCTGTGCGACAGTTTCCAGGCATAGCTTCTGCTCATGTTTCAAATCAGAGATATGAAGAAAATGTTGCAAAGTATTGCTGAAAGCTGCCCCATCTTTGTCGCTCTCGGTAGAAAGTATGCAAATTTACAAGCAGTTCTCAAGATCTGTCAATTATTTATCTCAAAGCTGTCAACAGTCATCGATTCAACCAGTCAGATCTTGATACCAGGAGCTGCTATCATAGGACGGCAGCATCAATGGAATGTCTATAGGCTCCGCTTTGCACTCCGGATCCTTCATAACCAGACCGCTCTCAGCTTGTCCCGCTCACACTAGGCTACTCTCGCACTTGTCAAGTTTGCCCTAAGCCCACCAGGAACTTGTTCGCAGGCTATTTTTTATCACGCTTCCAATTATCCAAATTATAAGACACATATTTAAAGGGACTGGATAGAGACCAATACGTCACCAGAGATTTCACAACGGCAGCGCTGAGAGCGATGGTGCAATAAGTGATGTGGTGTGTAGAGTAAACATATGCAAAATAAATTAATTTTCATTTGTCTGAAAGGTTAATGAAATGACCTTTTCCAGGTATCATGCTAAACCCACGCTATGCAAAGAATGTAGTCAGAAACGCTGACTGCAAAGCGATGTATCACTTTCGCGTTAATGGCTACCACACATCGGCAGAAATGAAATATATTCCTTACCAATACAGCCTCATCCTGTTTATAAAAGCATGGTTATAAAATCGCTAGATGTTCTTGTTGAAGTGTGACAGAAGTCGCGTGTTCATTTGGCAGAGTGTTTAAACAAGTATGACGGGGGTCGAACTGTAGTTTGCAAGCCTAGCGTGTTCTTGTTGTGAAGTTATGTGTGGAATTTACCGTTTGTCCGTTTGGAATAAATAACCTTGTTGTTGTTCAGACAACCCTTGCGTTCCGTTTAGACTGTGAACTATCTACCACTCGCTCAGCAAACTCGTAACATACAGTCAAAGCTCAATTGGCAAATGTGCAGTTATTAATGCCAATCGGAATTTTTCAACCAATCACAGTATAGTAACTAATGGGACGACAAGTTAACATAGCCTTATTGAAGCGCGCGTTCTGATTGCCTACTATGCTCGATCCATTTTCCAGTGGGTTCCGCGCTGATGTCAGTATCAGTACTTTTTCTCGACAATTTTGTTCATTGTTGGTGACACTTTGTAACATGCAATTCCTATCTTTCCCTCTCTTAAAATGTGGAAAAACCTAATAATTCTTCCAGACAGGAGGAATCTCATTCATGTGAGCTACCAAATGTCGAGCTTAAGTTTGTTTGCCAGGCCTGGTTGAGCTCAGGCACTCGGCACTTAAAGACTAACCAAGAAAACAACAAACAACAAACTGGTCTGTAACAGCCTTTCGACTTTAGTAATACATAGTTGGAATTTTAAAAACAATTTCCTAGTGATTTAAGGACAAAGAAATACAGCACAAGCTATCACTGTAAAACCTTTGTGGCATTGACAGCCACTTAAATGTTTTCCGTGAGCAAAACATGAAAGCTAACACATCCCTGTTATCCGTGAAGTCTATATACGAAATCCTTTTAGCGTTGAAGGTAATTGTTTTTCTATGGTTAACTCTGATGAGTTATTTCAGTTCCCAGGTATCAGTTTTGGTAGTCGTTTGATGGAGAAATGAACTCTTAAAGAAACAGCCGGAAATAATGCATTGTGCACAAATATAAGCTTACATTTCTGACGTTTTCCTTTAGGCCTCAGTCTACTCTTCATTTAAGCTTATTTTGCAAAGTAAAAAAAAGTGACCGGAATCATTTTTAAGAGCCAATCATGTATTCAGGTTCAGCTTTACACACGCAGTTCATCAAATTTAGAAGAAGTGGAAAGGGAAACATACTCCACAAACCTGTTATTAAATAAGAGGTTCTCAAACAGCCCAAAGTCAGGGGTATTTGTTCGTTTTCTTCTCAACTCTCTCTTTTACAAAATGTGCGGTTCCATTTTGTTCTTTCCTTTTGCCAAAGAGGACGTAAAGGACCGAGAGCTCGACCACCAAAACTTCAACCAGGTGCAGTTTGTTTTCAGCACTTCGGAAAACTGATCCAAATTTAAGCTTACTTAACCAACTTTTGGGGAATGCTTTTATCGCAGTTTGATATGACGCTTTGTCAAATTTTTGAATGAACATTTTCGCGTGGTTTATTGCAGTTTTGCCTCCATGTAAGCCAGACGAGATTCCATATATACTATCTCAAAAGTCGCAATGGTATAAAAGAAATGGTGAGCCTAGAGCTTGCAACCATCGAGAAATATACAGCTGTTTCGAGAAAGGTTGTCGAACAAAACCGTACGCATCAATGCCGAAAGATATTATGGGTAATGGAAGTTCATGATCCTTGATTTAGGCCTTAGGTGTTTCAACGACATAGATCCAAACAGCATAAACAAATGTATTTATTCCTTCTCTTTTCTTGTTGGTAAACACCGTGAACCTTAATAAATCAACGCCAAACCCTTTCTACCCATAATAAAAATCAGCATTGTCGCGTACGCTTTTATGCTTTTCAGGGACAACCTTTGCCAAAACAGCTCTATGCACTTGGAAGATTTGCTAAGCACTCAGGAAGCTAGAGTTGCACTCGGCTATGGCCTCGTGTGACTCTTACGCTTCTTTCTTGCTTAGCAACCTCCTGCGTGCATATATAACTCGATAGTCAACATAATGGTCAACATAACTGTTATCTGTTTTCCATATCTTCAATTAGTGACACACGCTTAAGTGTTGAGACACTTGGCAGTGTAATTCGATTACTAAGTGTCCTGGAAACATTTTCCGCCTACCCTCCCACCCTTACCCCATCCCGAAAAATGTTGATTTTTCTATTTCTTAGACTGCACAGACCACAGCACCTACACAATATTGAATTGGGGCAGGGGCGGAGGTGCCCGGTATTAAAGAATTAATGGCGCTAAATGCAAATAAAAAAGAATAAGTGGTTAAATGTCAAAAACTCTGTTTTCTATAAGTGACTCATCAGCTAATTTGTCATCCAATAACTGTAGCAAAACTTCACTATGTGAATGACAATGTTTTGGCTACTAGCAACATATAACCTCCTTTAAAGACAAAGGTTTGATTAATTAACTAGGCTAGAGATAACGTTTACTGAATCTTTGTTGCATTGTGTTTTATAGAATTTTGTCTACCATCAGTTACGATTTAGTAGGACCCTGGAACCTCATTTATATGTCACAATGTATCTCACATATAAGTTTTTATCTTTCAGAGAACAAAACAGTGTTGAATCCACGTCAAGTAGAATTCAATATTGGCAGCAGTGAGAGTATTCTCTGCTCCCTTGAAAATGAAACTAACTACATAAGATGGTTCAATAACAAACATCAAGAGGTCAATTCTACATCTGGGACAAGGCAGACGACAAACAGTAGTAAACTGACCATTAAGAACATTCAGCTGTCTGATCGAGGAACCTATGAATGCAGGGGATTAGAGTATGTTCGCTACTACACCATCTATGTCAATGGTAGGCAAAGTTATTTTTACTTGGTAGAATATCATTAATTTTGAGTCTTATGCTCTGCCATGCATGGGTGTTTTTCTTGATGTCTGCATGTAAAAACAGACAGATTTTTTCATCCACATTAGTCCAGAAATGTAATTTACGGATTATTTTTAACTGTCCACTCGTTAAGGAATTTTACACTGAGGCTAACCAATGTTGCTACAAGCCATTCACAGATAAAGAAATAAAACTTCCGATATTGACATATTAAGCTCAAATTTGATAGATTGAAGGGATTTTGGTCTCTTCAACGAACTTCCCATTCATAGAAATTAGACAACACAGTTAATCATTGACCCAGTTTTAAAACCTCTTTCTGCAGTAATTCAAATAAAGTTAACAAATTGTGTGCAGGATAACGAACAAAATCATTCGCAGGCATCTATGGGTCAAGTAATACAATATTCATCAGTTTAATTCAATTACATTTAATTTTATTCAGTTAGACATTTTAAAATTGAACGTACAGGCACCTTTAAACTTAAGTCAGCAGTGACCTTATTGCTGAAAAGAGTTACACAATGCCCGAAAGCATGAGTGTTGTTCAAATGTACTCAAATCGCAGTAATAACCATGTTTATCGTTCACAATGCTCACATTTTAATGAAAATGTTATGACTCCAAAAATAGTTAAATGTAACTTGAAACCATGCATACTATACAAGTATTTACCTTCGGTGATCGACAGCTTAGTAAAATCAGAAACTTAAAAAAACGTTTGATTCTTTCTCATGCAAAAAATTTACGAAAAATTATAAAGCAGCTCTTTGTGGATCCATCCAAAACAGCTCTTTACAGAGCCAGTCCACGAAAACGTTGGCGCATGCTAAAATATACGCCCAACCTGTAAATTGAGATCTGACAACAGATGGTCAAATGTTTGCATTTTTGACGTACTTCAAAGATCTCTCGCATCGCTCACAATCATCTGCCCAAAGAAATGTTTACAGGAATCTGTAATACATTCACACTCGACTGAATTGATTGCCTCAGGTGAAGAAGATTATTGTTGATGCATAGTCATAATTGAGGGCAAAGTTATTTTGCGATGCTAGTTACACCCCAAAATTTCACAAAATGCTTAGAAATCTTACTTTTGTTTCACAACGTGCATATTTTTGCACCAGATTAGATAAAGGAAGAGAGCAACAATCTTTTTGTTGTTGTTTATTTTGGTGCAGCCTTTGAGCAACTTCTGTTAAAAAAGCTTTTGACATTTTTAACAACTTTTGAGCAACTTTTTGAGAGATTGCACACGAGCCACTCTTTGGTAAATCTTGAGCATCTTGTGGAAACCCCCAAAATAATGTCCATATCGTGGATTTCCACAAAATGGACATTTATGATTTACAGATAAATGTATGTGGAGTTTCCAAAACAGAATGCCTGGATCCTTTTATCATTAGACTTTAACTCTGAATCGACAAGGCAAATGTTGGAGAAAGCAGCTAATACAAGCCTGGCCTGGACTACCATTTAGAATATTTTCTCCTGATTACTCTTGCCCAAATCATCAGCTTTTTGCCCAAAAATTTCAAAAATTTCTAAACAGGGGGGCTTGAGGCCCCGCCCACCGCTTTCCTGGCCTTTACCCCTGAGGCATTTTCTTCCTTAGAGCTCAGAGGACTAAATTTCCTTTTAACATATATAGATTCAATTGTGCCTACAATAAAGGATTTTTTCAGAAAAGCAAGCTATAATTTCACCTGAACAAGCTTTTTTTTCCATCTAGTTGGCCTTAAATAGTTTACTCCGGGCAAATGCCCTTAATTGTTAAGTCACACAAAACCTTGGCAATTGCTTAGTCCAGGTTAACAAAATTGTGACAATGGGTAACTCTGCTCTAAACTCTTAAATAGTGTTAAATTATCCCTGTATACAAAGGCGACCACGAGACCGACCCTAGCAACTACCGTCCTATTTCGTTACTTTCTGTCTTTAACAAGATTTTTGAAAAAAAGTATGTACAACCGATTGAAAGCATATATCGAAGATAATGAACTTTTATATAAAGCACAGTATGGCTTTAGAGAGACATTTTCCACTCAGCATACAATTTTGGACGTTGTGAGTAGGATACAAACAAATATGGACAAGAAAATGTTTACATGTGGCATTTTTCTGGACTTTAAGAAAGCATTTGATACGGTCAACCACACTATTTTAATTGATAAATTGCACCATTATGGGATTAGAGGTATTGTACATGAGTGGTTTACGTCGTACTCGGCTAATCGAAAACAAACAACACACATTGATAATGACCACATTTCATCCAAGAAGAACTCGGTAAATGGAGTTTCACAAGGGTCTGTACTAGGTCCTTTACTTTTCATGATTTACATCAACGACATTTTTTTTCCCTTTACTTCACTTTATTCCCACTACTTACAACAAAGCACTACATCTACTTGCACAATTTACAACAACTACATGAGTCCATTACATTACTAACATAGCAATTTAACAATTCTATTACTTACTCGCTACTTATAATCTTGTTACTTATCAAACTTGCGATACCACTTACTTACAAAATAATACAATTACAGATGCAACTTATTTTTCTATTAAAAGCAATAAGCAACAAAATAAAACATGCATATTTAAAACAAGCGTAGACAGGTCCCTTTGCCAGAAGTGTCGCTGATAAGGCGGCCACACGATTTGAGTTTGGCGATTTTCACACTCTTAGCCCCTTAAAAGTGGCCAAGGAGAGGTTTCCATTTTTCAGGCTTAAGGTTGAGCTCATTTGTTTCAATTTCGTAAGTATTTTTCAAAAGGCG
>Ga0126343_10000268_pt1 | contig 18425 bp, 15 predicted proteins | sample Cyp2metagenome_FD_92531 | JGI IMG/M metagenome (GOLD analysis project Ga0126343, IMG submission 92531) | Coral microbial communities from Lord Howe Island, Old Settlement Bay, Australia - Cyphastrea 2 metagenome | ecosystem: Host-associated > Invertebrates > Cnidaria > Coral ...
CCCCCCCCCCCCCCCCAGCGGCTTAACATTGATAGGTGCATTAAGTTGCCAAACTCGGAGTACAGCTTATACGCCGGTGTTTACGTTCTATTTCCTCTATACTGGATAGTTTTGCCCATTATTCTACGTACACTAGTATTGTTGTGTATGTTTTAAGATAACTTGTCTTTTTACATGAAAAATATCACTAGCACAGTTGGCGTTTCTCAGAATTCATTCAATGTTGTCATTACTGTTGTTGAGTCAGTTAAAGGAAATGATGCAAACTAACCATGGATTTTCTTCAGGTACTTCCTTGAGGTTTAGGCATTGCAAATGATAATAACAGTTTCCAGTACACTGTAAGAGAATTTTCAGACTGTAATCATTAAAACGAGCCACTGTTCTTAACGTTATGTTGATTATGTGAAATTATCATCACTCAAACAATACGAGGGTTTGGCTTATTATATTTTCAATGACATTATTGTGTTCGAGTTTACTTTATTCCATTTACTTTATTTATTTTTTTTTGGAGTTCTTTAGTGAGGCATCAAGTAACCAATGGAATTACTTTCAATATATAGCGTTTCTGTATTACCTTGGTCTCTGTTTTCTGCCTTCTGTTCTCGCAGATGATCATGTTTTCCTCTTCAGGTTCGGATTTTCTCTGTTAGAATGTGGACCAAGTAGGATTAGCTTTTTCTCAGCAGTCGGTGTACACTCACTTATGTCAACGACTTGAACATTACTTGCATTTTTTCACATCACAGCAGAATCATTTATATATAAGACTTCTGTGTACAAATGCAAGGTGGCAAATATCTAATTGGTTGTTTTTAATCCGGCTAGTTTATCAAACAGAATTTTCTTTCCCAAGTTGGTTTAGTAATTTAAATGCCAGTACATTCGAAGCTGTCCTTGCAACCACTTTCGTAAGTGACCAGCTCCAGTTACCGCCACTATTGTTAAACCCTGTTTTAACTGCTAGTCAAAACTCTTATTAAAGGCTACCATAAGCAACCACTCCCATGGCCAAGTAGGATCACCTTTGGTATTAGTCAGCTGCACCTTCCTCAAAGTTTGTTTTTAAGCTCTCTTAGTGACCACTTAAAGAGTCTGATACAAAATTTTCCTGCGCAACGTTGATGCTTCTTATTGGTGCTTTTTTAGTATTAATTTGTTTGGATTATTTGGAAGTTGTGCTTCCAATTTAGTACACACTATACTCCTCCCAATTTCTAATTGATTATCGTGGGTGCATTTGTGAACATCAGTCTATTAATCAGAAATTGAAAATCAAAAACTTTTGTTAAAAGCTCTTGATATTGTGTAATTTGGTCACTAAAGAAGCCCATGCTAGTTGCCACTACTTTTTTGGATTCCTGATGTGGTCGCTTACAAGAACTTAGACTGTACATTGATTACTGTTGTATAGTCTAAAAACTAAAAGTCTATATACAGAGAATACTTATTACCTTGGTATATGAATAATGGCTGCATTTCCTAAGACTTACCATTTTGCAGAAACAGTACATGTACTGGTAATCTGTGCTTTGTTTTTGATCTGAAAACAAAAGGAAATTTTAGTAGTCAATTTAGAATTCTAAGTAGTGAGATAGCATATGGCTATTTTGTGCTGGCATCTAACTGATTTCTCTCAAGAAAGGTCCAAGAGTGTTTGTGTCCAAGAATCCAATAAAAACTCAACATTATTTTGAGATTTTCTTGATTTTGAATTGGTATGTGTTACTGCCATAAGCCTTTGACACATGTTCATATCCGAGACCTGTTGAGGCCATAGACATCTCAGACATGTTATTACTATATTGTCAGCTAAAAAATTCAAAAACCTTCTTCTGTTAAATATGTCCTTTTTAGTTAGTAAGCCTAAAGAAAGTAAAACAAGTTATGAGTTCTTTTAACCCAACAATTAATTTCCTTTAGATAATTTCAATTAATTTAAGTTATAATTACCTGAAGTTTTTCTCTTTTTAGAATTGGGCTTTAAAGTGTCATTTTTGGTCAGTCCTGGTCTCATGTTTCTATCTTCATTCACTGGACTGCATTCCACTAATGGAATTCAAAAGGAAAATAAGACTATGTGAAGTGTTAGAAAGGTGCAGGAAGTTAGTACTGGAGACAACATTTTCACTTACTTATTCTGTGAATTGATCATGTTGTATTTACCTGATGTTTTCCTCTTTTTGGGGTTTGTCTTGTTTTTCTTTCTGTGAGATCTATCTCCACATACAGTCCTTGTAAGGTCATCTTCATTGATTGTATCACATTCCACTGATGGGTACAAAAATGAGATTTGTGATTTAGTAGAAGAAAACCGCTACTAAAGAAAACTTGAAGATTTTGTGCTCTCAGTAGCTTTTATTTTCATTCTGTCTTAGTCTTTCAACTTCCAAGAGTGTCAGTTGGCACATTATCAGTAATTACTTTATTCCTGCCATTACTTGTTATTTTCAAGCAAAGTTTGTAACCATTCAGAGAACTTTCATGACAGTGACGTTTAAGCGCCTTGAAGGTAGAAAATGTTAATGAGTGTCAAGCAACGAATAAGCGCCCACCCTGAAAGTCCAAAACTTAAATAAGGGCCCTGAGCGCTTAATCAAATAAATATGGTATTCCTGAAACCCCCATCAAGTTATCTTTGCGTCCTTAATAACTTAACTTTCAGAACTCAAGATGGTCAAAAACTATAGTGATGCCTTCCTTAATATTGTTTAAGATTTATCTCATCTTTCAAACTCACCAACCAGTAACTCGATACCACTGTCATTTAATCCTGGTGAAGGCATTTCGGGTAGCGTCAACTGTATTTCAGATATTGGTGATGCCCCTGTCACTCTTGGAGACAGAGATGGCATCACTGGACTAGAAGCTGTGGAAGGCAACACAGTCGCTGATGGAGATGGAGACTGCAACACTGAGGACGGGGAAGATGGCACAGTCATTGTTAGAGTAGGAGAGGGCAACACTGAAGCTGCGGAAGACGACACAGTTATTGTTGGAGATGGAGATGGCAACACTGAAGCCGGGGAAGATGACACGGTCACTGTTGATGATGGAGAAGACAACACTGAAGACATTTAACATTTTAGTTATTGGCCCTCTGACTGCCTGAGTCGTGTAATAAAGGACTATACACTCCAACATCTCCAGTTGCGCTTTGAATAATGGCCACAGGTCTCACTTCTTCTCTTTAACGCGAGGGGTAAGACAAGGATGCCCTCTATCTGGCTCTCTATTAGTTATTGGTCTCGACCTTCTCGCAAGTGCCACCAAAAATCATAATCGCAAAATTTTGATGAAAAGCGGCGAAATGTGGAAAAGATTTTAAATATCTAGTAATATCGTCAAAACTTTAGCTTTATCACAATTAATTTTAAACATCTCCCATATTATTTTATCTAAAGACTTGTATGACAAGATCAATCGCATGATTGGCAGGTGAAACCCTCTAAAGTCAAGAAAATGACATAAGTTGATGAAAAAAAGTAAAGGCGAATTAAGAATGATTGACATTGAAGTAATGGATACCGTGCTCAAAATTGCCTGGATCAAAAGAAGAAGCCAAAACTCTGACTCCTCCAAAAAAACCCTTACAGAGCATTTCTTCAGGGAACAAGGCAATCTTTCTTTCTTATTAATCTGTACCAACTTTCTATCACACAATATTAAAGTACTGGCAAGAAAATAAAGCCATTATCTTAGAAGACAATACACACAAGCAAAACGAAACAATCTGGTACAATAAAAACAATTTAATAAATAACAAGATTATATATTTAAATCAATGGCATCGAAGCGGAATCACGTACATTAACGACAAATTTCAACGAGTGAGCTTTCAGCTTCATGTTTACGACTTACAACGGCTTAATAACAGCCATTCCACCAAGTGGAGACGTACACTTTAACGTACCAAAACTCCCATTGAAAATGAACATGCGTCTCGAGAACCTCCTCTGCTTACAAATTTCACCACCCGTGCTGCTTACGCAGCAATTATCAGGGACCGCACAGGAGTGGGGCTGGGGGGAGCTTCAATATAAAATCATCCACAACATACTTCCTTTGAGTTGTTCCCTTTTCCGTATGAACTGAAACTATGCAATTCTGAAATCTGTCAGTGATGCAAAATGCAAACGCAAACATTGCCTCACCTATTTTACCGTTGTTCTGTAATTTACAATTTCTGCTTTGCGTTTCAAAATTGGTGGGTAGGAAAAATAAAAACAGAATAGCTCGCACCGAAAGTAATATCCTTTTTGGTTGGCATGGTGACACCACAGAATCAAAAAACATTTTAAATTATGTTACCCTGGTGGCCAAAGTACTGTAAATGATCTAATAAACGCCCACTCTCAAATAAACGCCCCGTATCTAATAGACGACCCCCTTGAGGTATATAGTTTGTATTAGACGCCCCTCTCTAATAAACGCCCCTTGTTTAATAGACGCCCCCCCTTTCCCCACTGGAATCAACACCCCCCAAGAATCGCATCAAAAATAAAGAAAACTCTTAGAAAATCGCGAAATTTGTTAAGCTTTCTTCGTGTTTGATGTCGAACTATAAACGATATCAAATTAGTATTATAATCTCTAGGCTGATTTACATTCAGTAGCACATATTAAAGTTGTCTCGTGCTCACAAACTTGGTAACATTTCAGTTAAATTGAAATAAATGACCCTCTCTTATAAACGCCTCATATCTATTAAACGCCCCCACTAGAACCCCTAAAATTTAATAGACGCCCCGGGCATTTATTAGATAATTTACGGTATTATACTTGGCTTTACACTAGGAGCTAAGTTAGTCTCAAGTAAGCATTTGACTCAACTGCACTTGAAAATCTCAAGTCTCACTGTAGAAAACTTGGCTTCACACCTGATGACAAAGTAATCACTCTAACATGTTGAAGCATTTTCGCACTAAAAGTAGCCACACGTATCGCAAATGCGATTGATTGGCAGTAAAATCTTCTGTATGGCTCAACAACGCGGTTTTCGGCAAAGAAATTGCTGTAGGGCTTAAGCTTAACCAAGAAAAAAATGCATTTCATGTAAGTCGTCCAGTGTTCAACTGAGTTGTTTGGGTGCCAATACATGACCTGGTTGAAACTTCAACCAGCAACTGTTTAGTAATTTACAGGAGAGCATTTGGTGTCGCAGCATTGGTTTTGGCTGTCTATGAAAATGAAATTCAGGCAATTTTGTTTTTGGTATCGGTCAGATAATCAAGAATTTTGGCAACGCTGCATATCACTTTCAGTTGGTTTCCACTTCCTATTTTTCAAGTGTGTTCTCAAGTGTGGTTTAAACCACTAAGTCAAGTCAAAGTAAGTAGGTTTTATCCCTTCACACCCAAAATAGGTTCCAAGTGCATTTACATTATACTTACAAGCTCTAGTATGAAGCCAAATTATATCTTTTGTACTATCTACGAAAGTGATAATGTACCCTTTAAAGGCTTTCCTTCTCTTGAGAACAAATAAGACACTTTGCAACAAACCGCAGTTAAAGACAAAACCTCTAACAATTTCACCAAAAAGTGGAAGGAATTTATGAGAGATCTTATTTTCAATTTTCTTAGTTATGAATATTATTTAATTTATGGTAATGTTAGTATTCTTATGTAACTAATTAATATTGTGTCCTTGTAAGCGCATCTACTCCACATGCTGTTTGGTGTAATGGTTATGTAATTAATCTTTTCCGTGTGTTCGTTTGTTTGTGTATTTGTTCTTTTTTTGTTTGTAACACACATCATTTCTTTTTGCGTTACCATTTGTTTCTTCTTGTATTGTAGTTCATGCTGTAACAAAAATGAAATGATTAATAATAATAATGATAAAAAACAATCAACACATCAGCCGGATCTAGTGTGCCCTTCTTAAACTGTGCCGGGGGTACACATTAAGAACTTTCAACGAATCAACGAAAGTAATCACCAACTCGGAAATAACAACTTCCCAAATTAGCTACCTTTTTAACTCCGATTAAAAAAACCCAGAAGTAACGGCGCATTCGGAAATAGCGGTCCATGGAAGCTGGAAACAACTGCATGAATTGCAATATAAACTCGTATTACCTTTGATAAAATGTTTCAAGTAGTGACATGCATAAATGTAACTTTTATTCCGGCATATGCAAGTCCGCTGTATCTAAAACGAACTTAGCCAGTCAGGTAACTTTTAATTTTTCAGCCTCATGTACATGATGGCTCACACCATTAATAATCCAAAACCCAGTTGATATGCTATGTACGCCCCACGAAATTCCCAACTACATGCATTCGTAGAATGCTTTTGATCCTTGCGATGCCTTGCAATACTGTGAGATACCTTGTGATTCATTGTGATGCTGTGTGATACTGTGTGATACTGCGTGATTCCTTGTGATTCATTGTGATACCCTGTGATACCGTGTGATACCCTGTGATTCATTGTGATACCCTGTGATACCGTGTGATACTGTGTGATACCTTGTGATACTGTGTGATGCCTTGTGATACTGTGTGATACTGTGTGATACCCTGTGATACCGTGTGATACCCTGTGATACCGTGTGATACGGAGTGATACACTGTGATACGGAGTGATACACTGTGATACAGTGTGATTCATTGTGATACCCTGTGAAACCGTGTGATTCATTGTGATACCCTGTGATTTATTGTGATACCCTGTGATACCGTGTGATTTATTGTGATACCCTGTGATACCGTGTGATACGGAGTGATAGACTGTGATACGGAGTGATTTATTGTGATACCCTGTGAAACCGTGTGATTCATTGTGATACCCTGTGATACCCTGTTATACCCTGTGATACCCTGTGATACGGAGTGATACACTGTGATACAGTGTGATTCATTGTGATACACTGTGATACCGTGTGATTCATTGTGATACCCTGTGATACGGAGTGATACACTGTGATACTGTGTGATTCATTGTGATACACTGTGATACAGTGTGATTCATTGTGATAGACTGTGATACCGTGTGATTCATTGTGATACCGTGTGATTCATTGTGATACCGAGTGATACCCTGTGATACGGAGTGATACACTGTGATTCATTGTGATTCATTGTGATACCCTGTGATACCGTGTGCTACTGTCTGATACGGTATGATTAGTTCTGATACCATGTGTTACCGTGTGTTACCCTGTGATACCGTGTGTGACTATGTGGTACCTTGAGATACCTTGTGGTGCTCTTTGATACTATCTTGACACGTTGGGAATACCTTACTGCATTCATTCCCAGTAGCTGCATCTTCCAATGTCAATCTCTACCCCAGTCCTTTGGGTGCAGTTACTACAATTACTATGCAAGCGTGAAATAGAAACGACATGTTGTGGGAACTTCTACCAAATTGTGATATGTGATGGGATCACAAACTTTATGTGGTAATGACACTCTCCCTAAATCGTGCATGGTATAGTTCACTGAACGCAAAAGTATGTATGTACGTTTTATCAAGGAGGATGATACTTCTTCAGACATTTTCAGTGATGTCGAGTGTAGTGGTGGATCAGACTCTGAGACTCTTGCAGAGGAGTGTGACAGAGAGGATGATGTGCTATTTTCTGGTGCACCGATAACAACCACTTCGAGCATTGTTTTGATATTGTCGTTTGTGATGAAACATAAACTTACACAAGAAGCATTTCATGACTTGCTTGCAGTGATTGAAGCTCACTGCCCCAGACCCAACAACTGTAAGAAGGAAGTCAAGAAACTTTTCGAGTGTGTGAGCCAAGCGAAAGGGAATATTGTTAAACACTTCTTTTGTTCTTACTGCAAGGCATATTGTGGCAAAGGTACTCAGGATAATCGAGGGAAAACTGAAATAAAGGGAACTTGTCACATATGTGGTAAAAATCTTGCTAGCACTCATGGATTCTTCATTGAAGCTCCAATTGTTAAGCAGCTGCAAACATTTTTTGGAGGTGAGTTAACATTCATAAACTGGACAAATTTAAACAATGCATAAAAACATATTTTTATCGTTTGGCTTTTAAACAACATCACTGATGTATTATTTTAATTTTTAAATCATTACAGGATTTTTAGGTTATCCTTTATTTAAATTAGCTAGCGACTTTAATGTAAATTTGTATATGTTAGTGCTCATCTGGTTTGTTTATTATTTTGCGCATTTGGTGTAAAAATTGCACGTTACAAGCATTAAGTGTTATTAGTATTATTTAAAGTCAACTTCACAGCTCCTTTTAATAGTTATTTTTTTTAATTAAGAGATGGTGAAGATTTACATATGTAAGACAAAATGACTTCAGTGTCTAGGAACATGCAAGAATGTCCATACAGTGAGAAAAGAGACAAGATGTAATTTATACTCTAGGCCCTTCATTCAATGGTTTCGTGCAAGATTGAGAGTTAACAATTTGTGCAAGAAGCCATAAAGGAATATGCATTTTTTTTTCTTCGCAGACCCTGAATTTGTAAGTGGATTAAAATATAGATTTCAAAGAATGAAAAGAGATGACAGTAACGTCGAAGATGTGTATGATGGTGCACTCTACCAAAGGGAATTTAAGCCAGGTGGCTTCCTGTCAGAACCATACAACATCGCTGTTAAGCTTAATACTGATGGTGTGGCAATATTTCATTCATCGCAATTTGGAGTATGGCCACTGTTTCTTCTTGTCAATGAACTCCCTCCAGCAATGAGGCAAGTGAAACAAAAACGGTGATTTCAGTTATATGTTAGTTTTGCTTACAGTGGAGAAGTGACTATCCCTTTGAGTTTTCAAGTTGAGAGTAGATTGTTTGTTAGTGCTTTGTAAACTGAAATGAAAAGTCCATAATGGACTATGACCTTTCATGGCAGAGTGATTTTATGGTGTTAATATTTCAAATCTAATTAAACATGACTGCCACCACAGCCAATTATTTCCCTTATCTGGACAAGGTGTTAAAAAGAGGGGAAGGGCTTGCAAAACTCCCATGTTCAAGACCTGGTTCATCACATAAGTACTTTTGCCAATCTCTTAATACGTTCGGTTGACAGAATAGCGAAGACATCTTGTTCGGCAAGAAAAGCCTCCACAGCTTGTTTTTGCTTTGGTTTCAACACTTCATTTTCGAAAACGGAGACCAACACTCCTGTAATGAGGAGATCGATCTCGTAGAGCGATCTGCATGTGAGTGAGTGTTGACAAAACATCTCTCTATCTAGGAGAAGTAACAAGTTCAGGGTGTTTGGTGGCCTGTGGTTTGGAGAAGAGAAACCTTTCTTCTTTACATTCTTTAAACCATTTGTTGACACTTTGCAAGAAACAGAAATCAATGGTAAGTTACATCATTGAGCAAACAAACCATTCTTTTACGTAACATGTGGTTCTTATTCTCCTGGGCAATGCTAATAATGGGAGTTTTTTTTATATTTATTACACAAATCAACTGCTTTAACCAACAGGAATTGAAGTGCTACTTCCAGATGGATTGAAAGCAAAATCTAAGATCAAGGCTCTCTCAAGTCATTTTGATCTTCCTGCCCGCGCTGGTGTCTTGGAACAGGTTACATACGTTGGCCATGATAGCTGTTGTTACTGTGATGAGCATGGTGAAACTGTCAGGACCGGTCCCAGGGGTCATGTGATGTCTTTTCCGTTCAGAAACACAGCATCAGGACATGCTAAACCACGAACTGCAGAAGGAGTCACATCCAACTCGTTTGAGGCACTTGAAAAAAATGCAGTGGTAGGTTGCTTAAATACTGCTATCTAAAACTATTACACTGTATTTTATCAACTAAGATGAAATTAGTTTTGTAAGGTATTTACTAACTCAAAGTCAACAAGTAAAATAATATTCAGCAATGTTCCCTGAGCCTGACAAAGCAACAAACACAAGTTCTTGCTTCCATATGCACACATATATCAACACTAATGTCTACATGCAGGTTCAGTTTGATTAATTTTTTTCACATGTACTTTATAGGTCTCTGGCTTCAAGGCACCCAGTCCCTTGTTACAGCTGCCAAGTTTTGACATAGTAAATGGTATTGGCATAGATTCCATGCACCGTGTGTTTCTTGGGGTGGTGAAGCAACTGGTTGGTTTGTGGTTTTACTCAAAACACAGTGGACAAAGGTGGTATTGTGGAAATGGTGTTGAGAAAGTTGACAAGCGCCTATTGGAGATAAGGCCCCCCAGGGTCATTACCAGAGTTCCTAGGAGTATAGAACATCATGTGAAATTTTGGAAAGGTAATTCTTCCTACCTTTAAAAAATGCCATTTTTCTAGTTGTACATTGAATGTCTTCTTATGATATAATATATGCTTTCAGTTTTTCAGTTTAAGTCTAAAATAGAAAGAAAGTGCTCAAGTACAGTGGAACCTTAATTTAACAAAGTGCCTATGTTTTTATTTACTTAAAATACCGGTACCTGTTTTTGATCTTTTTGCAGCAACAGAGTACCGAAATTGGCTGTTTTTCTATTCACTACCCTGTATGAAAGGTGTCCTGGAAGATGAATATTATCAGCACTATGCTCTATTAGTTGATGGAATTGTCTTGCTCTCAGGAAGATCCATATCCCCAGAACAACTTGAATTGGCTGGCAATCTCTTGATCCATTTTGTGGAGATGTTTGATGCATATTATGGTTAGTAAATCAGTGCCTGAAGGTTTAATTGTTGCTTACTTACAAAAGCACCATAACTTTCTAGTTGTATGTCTGAGGTGAAAATCGTCTAAATCTGAAGAAAGGTCTATTTGATAGACATAGTGCAATCCCCTTTGTTATTATACTTCCTGTTTACTAATGGTTAATTTTTATACTAGATTTTTTATCATATGGTTAAACCTGAAGTAAATTGCTGGGTGTAAATTAATTAATATTTTACTATTTAAAGTTGTCAAGCGCCCTTAAACTTCAGGACTGGCACTATATAAATTATTGTTATCATTATTATTACTATTATTAGTGTTGTTATTATTAATTGATTGAATGCACTTTCAAAAATAAACATACCCCACCTAAAAAAGCACAGAGTTTAAGTCATGTGGAGTATACTGATTGCAAACCAACATAAGACTAACCTTAAAATATAAATTCTGCTCCTGTAGGTTTGGGTCTTATTGATTTCATCAACTAAAATATGTATAGACAAATGTTGCTAACACTATGTTGTACACAATTTTGAATTTATTGTTAGATTATGACTGCTGTCACCAGTCAACAGCAACTCCCAGAGCTCATCAAGGAGATGCCTCCAGGAAGGGCAAAGGATATAGTAATGCACCTTCGAGGGCAGCATAATAGGTAGAGTTGCCTTTGTGACTGTAGCTGCATCTGTGCCTATCTTACCGGTATAGAGTGTGTGCGTTGTCACGCATTAGAAAATAAAATAAAAAACCAATTGTGTCAGATAAAGTCAAAAAATTGTGGTATTGTATACATTTTGGTACCTCTTATGCCTGATGAGGTTAAAACCTTTAGTAGCTCTTTAGTTTTGAGATTTGAGAATTTGATGATGTCACGTGCACACACTCCATATGTTAAACCTAAAAATCTAGTATCTCAAATTGTTATCGCTATTATTTTCTTTTAAAGGAGCAACAAAACTCACCTGAAAGGTGATTTCTATGCTGTTGGTGCATTAAAGAGTGGCAGCTGTATTACTGAGCAATTTGAAGATGATCTTCAATTATTTCTGGGCCAAGATTCTTTATCTTCTGTTAAGTTCTTTACAAGACTCCAAGCTGGAAGCGCTGTATTTCATTCAAAACAGTACAAAAGGGTATCCAGAAGGAACACGTTCACAGTTGCCTACAGATTGGAAGGAAGTCCCTCCCTTCAATATGGCCAGATAGAGATTTTCTTCAGAGCACCTGTTGGTTCCAGAACTTCCTGTGGTGCTGTGCTTAAGCCTATGTCAAGAGCCAGTCAAAGTATCTGCAAGCAACATGAAGTGCTTGGTAGACCAGTGAGCCACATCGTTGCCTTGCACCGTCCACAGGGGCATTTGTTCGTCATTGTTCCACTCGAAAACATTATTGATGTCTGTGTTAACATGGCATTTTTAGACAGTGAGGTGTATTATGCAGCTCATGTTCCTAATCACTTGGAACGAGATTGACTGATAGTATTTACTCTTAAGTGGTGTAACAGTGATTTGTTTGGCAAGGCAATGGCAATGTTCGTGATACATGTATTGAATGAATTTTATTTTTGAATAAACTTGTAAAGGTTTAAAATGAAACGAAATATAGAAATTAAAACAAATGCTTTTAACAGATTTTGTTATATATGTTATATGTATACATCCTTACCACCTTTCAGCATTGTTCCTCAAATGTATTTTAATAGCTCAACAGCTTTTATACAAAAGAGGTCATACTGCAATGATTGTGGCAAGGAAAACTGAAAACTGTAGTTCCTATTCAATCGAGAAAACATATCAAACACTAGATAAAGGTTTCTTCGGCTACCCAAACACCTCAAATTTTGTCAAAATTAAAACCATTGTATATCAGTGTTCAGAAATTCTACTGAAACACTGACTTGTCTGTTTTTGCCTTTCTTACTTCTTTAGACTGCACAGTACACAGTTTTCTTGTGTAACTGAATGATCCCATATCATTTCCATAGAGCAGGTACAGCAAAGTGTGAATTAGCTGCTGATATGGTATAACTATGGGCACCTTATTCTCACAGCTTTCCTATGTAATTGAATGATCCCATATCATTTCCATAGAGCAGGTAAAGCAAGTGTGCTTTAGCAGCTGCTATGGAATACCTATGGGCACCTGATTCCCATAGGTATCCCGCACGATGTGATGATCCCATATCATTCCCATAGAAAAGAAAAGTGACGCACACAAGCCATTCCTATGGAATATCTATGGGCACCTTGTTCCCATAGTTTTACCATACAAATCTTTTCCTAGGCTTTCAATCCCATATACTTCCCATAGCTTGAAACTTCACAAAACTGGCCACCATATCAATCCCATATGATGTGGTAACCATCCCATATGTCACCCATATATGGGCCATGTATGGGCCATAATTTGCCATATCAAACCCATACTTTTACTTTGGTAAGGGTGCCGTCATTCGTCTTGGATGCAGTGCCACGAATTTCTCACAAACCACACTTCTATCAATGGTAACTGTATCTGCATGCATGGAGATGACAGCTAAATCTGAGAGACGTTTGGTGGTCATTGTGTTGCAAAGCCAAGTATGGATCCCAAATACAAGAAAATGACCTTTCTGCCTCTGTGGTCCCCATAGGCAAGATGGCGAGAAATTTTAGAAGATCTCTCACATTTGGAAAAAAGATGTTGTCAGCGTGTTTCGCCGATACTGAGGCGACTGAGATGGATTCATAATCCAATGCATACTGTCGCTTCCAGTGGCTCATCCATTGAAGCAGTTCACTAGCTTTCAAAAGATGACGGCAATGGCATCAGATGGCCCCACTTCTCATGTAGTACTTGCGCAAGTTCTTCTGTGGTCTCCTCAGACATAGACGTGATTACTTGTGGAATAAGAGCACAGAGCTCATAATGTGCCCTCTTCCTTGCTGACTGAAACGACTTTTGAGTTCTGAGCAGATTAGGTCAAGAAATGGTATTACCACCATTCTTTTCCAGTACTGTGCAGCTGACTCTGCTGGGTAGTTTTCTCGATTTCCTTGTCTACTGCAAACACACAGACATTCGTCAGACCCTCCTACCTGTTCTGATAGACTAAGAGCTTTATGGTACATGTTTTGAAACCACTTGTCAATTGCATTGCGTATCTCTGTTTAGCACTTGATAATTTCTTCAATTATCTGGAAACCTTGACAAGCCTTCCTTGCATAGTGGTGATGAGCTGTCACCACAAACAAAGCTGAACATATGTCCAGAGCTTATCATACTATGTCACAGTCCATTTGCCATCATCTTATTTTGGCATCCCAGCTTCAGACTTCATTGTTTGGATAAAACCAGACGTCATCATCTGTGGGTAGACATATTTCGTTAAGTGTAATGACATTGTATTCGTACAAATCAAACATTGTTTCAAATGTGGGGTGCCTCGTGATCCACTTCGTCTTGTAGAAATCTTTCAGCTCGTGCTTCATTTTATCTGGGGAAAGGGTGTCAATTACAGTCGTTAAGAATTTCTGTTGCTTTGGTGAGTTGTAAAAAAAAACGGAGCAATTCATGGCAAAAATCCATCATGTTCTGAATTGAATTTTATTTGGCAAGCATGGCATATAACAAGATTGATCAAATGAAGGCAGCAATCTTGATAATCTGTATCAGGTGCATCCTTAGCTAGCTCAGCTTGAACCCCCTTTTTATCTGAGCTCATTAATGCAGTTGTGTCATGCGCTTGGCCACAGCAGTTTCTAATGTCAATTGCATGCTTCTCTGTAAGCTATTTCTGATTGCAGTAGCAATAGCTGAACCTATCGTTCTTGTTAGATCACACATGTCTATCAGAACCTTGCACTTTATCAGGTTGGATGGGTCAGCAGTGAGGTCAAGCAGGCGGAGACACAGTGACAACATTTCATGACCCTGAGAAGTTGTTTCGACAGCAAATAATGAGAAGTGGGGATTCTTCTCAAAGCAATACCTAAAATATTCATGAATCGTGTCAGCAATAACTCTAATCACAGTTTTGCTCATATACTGTGCATTTTGTGGTCCTGAAATGAGATGTTCCTTAAGTGGAGGGTTGCTTTCTTGCAGGAGACGAAGGATAGCAATAACATTACCTTCATTCGATGCTGGAGTCTCTGCAAACTGCACTTGATCATCTCGTAGCCCACGCAAAGCAATTTGCTGCTTTGTAGACAACAGCACGGCATCTACGATATAAGGCAATATTGCTCTATTTGCTCTGTCATTTCTAATGGCAATTGTATTAGATAGATAGATAGATAATCTTTATTTCAACACGATCAATTCATCAGCCTAAAAATACATCAGATACGCTAAAATATTGCGTTAGACTTAAAGAATGTCATTGATCTTGCGTTTAAATACCCCCAGAGACTCTATGTTCCTTATATCGCGTGGTAGACTGTTCCATAATGTAGCGCCATTGTAGCTAAAGCTGTTTCGGTAATAACTAGTGCACGGTAATGGAACATTGATTATTATTAATCTGTGTATCAATCTGTCTTTCAATGTTTGCCAGTTGGGCTCTCGCACAAGCAGCATGGTCCAAAGATCTCTTGTGGTATTCATTGGTTTGGTGGCTATCAAGGTTCTCATTAGATTTGTTATTGTTTCTAAAAGAAGTTTTCACAAAGACCCCTAATGCGTCTTTCTCTCCGTCTGTTAAGAACAAGGGGCATGGCACACACCAGCCGCCTTTTAATTTGTTGTGAGTGCTATAGGCTAGCCATCTGCATTGATCAAGCCACCTTGTTTGGAAAGTTATTTGTTTCCTGGCTTTCAGCCATTGAGTGTCAAGCAGAGGAAGCTGCTAGCTGCAAACAGTTGTCAAAAAACTGTATTTTCTCAGCGTGGCTTAATTTAACTGATTTTTGAGCGATTCTGGTAATGTCATAGGGTGCAGCTAATGGTGAGACATGTGACTTAACTTGCTTTGTGAGACCCCATGTGTTATCGTCAGTAGCTATCAAAAGGGGGAAAGAAAAAATCCTGTTTTAATATCTTTCATCACCTTCAGCACACATATTATAAAGCCTAGCTATGACAATTAAATTTCAGAGAATTAAATTCACTGAATTATAAAATTGTCATAAGTAGGCTCCAATGTACCCAAGAGACAAATTTCATATCTGGCCATTATGGAAGGACACAGGTGGAAGTGTGTTTTTGAGAAAGGCGTACCTGAAGGGTTAAAACTAGAAAACGATCCTATTTGAGTAAACATAATCTGTTGACAGAAATACATTATACAAAGTCAGAAATAAAACACAACACTTAAAAGGAGACCAGAAGGCAAAAAGCCAATATTTACTAGGTCTTAAGAAAGCACATGATACATTGTAATCAAATCGCTATGTAGTATGTGAACTTACCTTTTAACCTGATTGTAACAGCAAAAACCTCCGCACCAGAACAATTTGAACGTCCGCCATTTTTGAAAGCCATGTTGAAAGTTTGGGCGCATTGCATGACATCACTGCGCTGGAGAAAAACGCGCAGATTTCAAGAAGACAACATATCCAAATGCAGAACGCCCAGAGATTCTAAGAGGGATAAGTTTTCATTGACTGCCCATAAAAAGTAAACCATTTCTTAAGGAGTGGCTATAGTGCGTATTAAAAGGGCAAATTTGCCCAAACTTAGCCAGTGCCACGTCTGTTCGGAGCACTTTAAGAAGGAATGTTTCAAAAGTTGCTGTTACCTCAGTCTCTGCCCGGCAGAAAACGAGGCTCAATTTTTTGTGTTGCTTCTGGCCTACTGTCTATTCTGTTTTCGGCCTCGCTGGCTTTACAAGGTCTTTGGTACCCATGCATTTCTATATTTTTTGAGACTCATGCATGTATTTCCATTTTTGCACATATTTGAATTTTATGGTGGGCTTCTCTGAAAGGGGGTGGCCACCTAATCCACCCCTCCCCCCCCATGGATCTGCCCCTGTTGCCAACCTTTGTGTTTTCACATACCCCATATTTTCAGAGTAGTTGATCTATGCGTAGAAATGGAGTATTAACTCTTCCTTGTGTTCTCTCTCCTTCTCTAACTTCTCAGTTAAATTTTCTGAAGGACTGCCTGTGCCGCTCTTTCCTTCTGATCTTTTGCCTTCTGGTTTCTCTGGGCATCACTCTTTCTTTCTGCCCTCTTCTCTTGGTTCCGGATCTCCTTCAGTAAGATACTGAGCTCTGTACATGGGCTCCTGGACATGATCCCAGTTGCTCACGTCAATTAAGGAATGGTCCCAGAGACTGATTCCTGCCCCCAGCAGAGTCCCTAGTTAGCCATTACTTAATTTTCCACTTTATTAACTTTCGGGTTTCATATATCATGTCTACATGTAAGCAAAGCGTTTCTTGCGATTAGCGTTGTTCGCTGCGCATCGCTTTTTGTCTTTATATATGAGTTCCAAGTCGTTAACACGAGGCCTCAGAATTGAATTTTAACCTGGAAATATTATTTGCCATTGATGGGAGCCATGATTCGTGGCTGTGGCTGTGACTGTGAATGAGAATTTCAATGTGAAGCGAAGGTAAGCAACAGTTTTAATAATAATCATATTGATCTTATCGTGTATAGTGGTTGCCAACACAAGAATTATCCCAATTTGGCCAGAGCGTGAAGCGGCTCAATTAGCCATAAAAAATGTTGGAAAGGTAGTTGAATTAATTGCAATAATTGTGGTTTAGTTTTATCGGTCAATTCAGGCAGTTAATGAAGAGAAGCTCAGGCGCTTCGTTTTGATTTCTCAAGTTGTTGTGACCGCTTCAGGGCAAGATATGTTATTCAAATGTACAGTGTGAAGCTAATTTAAAATAATCATATTTGTTGAACTTAATTTGGCGTCGAAAAATTTTATCCTTCAAAATGAATACATGGATCAGAAATCCTAGAACGAAGCTTACATTAAATTACTGGTATGTTTCAAATGAATGTCACATGTATTTTAATTAGTTGAAACTTGAAATCATGTCGCTCGTTATTCATTTACAATATTAAGCTACATTTGTATTTTGCAATACTGCGTCCTTCCAAATTTCCTAGGGTTAAGCTACTCGGTGAGCTGTTGTGTATTAAATCTCAGTTATCATAGGTTAAATGTTAATTTATTGCTAGTTTGTCAGTTCATCAGTAGAGATATACTGTAATTTTCCATTACTTCAATAATTGTTCTCTGCTCAGTTTCTTTTTTTTTGTATGAAGACTTGATTTTTGTCTCTGACTTGTAGTATTCATAGTTTGGTGCAAAGCATGCCTGGTGACAAAATCGGTCTCCCAGTCTTTAATTTCTTTTGACAATTTGTTCTGAGCTGCAAGCACTTGTGACTGAACCAAAGTTAAAATATCTTTGAACAAGTTTTGGTAGTATGTGTTCTTGTTGTTTTATTTTTCATACAGGGCTTGCCTTGCTTTGTCGAGAGTCTTCACTAATGGAGTGACACCTAACATTTTGGAAACAGACAGAGCAAGTTTTGTTTTTAGGATTTGATCCTGTGGCTGATCTTCTTTGTCTTGTCTTGTTATAGGATTTGCTCTCTCTGGTAGCTGGTTGTTGTTGTGTTCAGTGGTTGATCTAGCCTGGAGTTGAATGCACTGTAGTTGTTGTAGTGAGTTTCTAACATGTTCTATGGCTGTTACACCCACATTGTTCCGTCAAGGCCCCATGATCTAAGTCATCATCACTTAGCTCAGCACCATCTTCATTTGTAGGAGTGACCATTATAGTCCTGGCCTCTAATTCCTGTTCTTGGTCCTATGAATTCCCTAAGTCA
>Ga0126343_10000269_pt1:0-10000 | contig 18415 bp, 6 predicted proteins | sample Cyp2metagenome_FD_92531 | JGI IMG/M metagenome (GOLD analysis project Ga0126343, IMG submission 92531) | Coral microbial communities from Lord Howe Island, Old Settlement Bay, Australia - Cyphastrea 2 metagenome | ecosystem: Host-associated > Invertebrates > Cnidaria > Coral ...
CAAGAAGGCGAAAAAACACCATACAGGAGTCGACTAAGGTTTCATTTAACTTTATTGGGATATTCAGACCAAGACGTGATTTAAATGTGCAATTTTCAGAGCTTTATTCATAACCCTCATATAGTCTCTTCAAAACACGAACACATAGAGTGGTCTGCCTGTGCCCTTGTGGGGACTTAGATTCTTGAATGCCCTACTCTACTCTCGGGGAGAATGTGGGGACTTCGCTTCAGTTCAACTGAGAGGAGATTGAGAACGATTGATTGTTCGCTTGATCGATGGTAAGATGGCAGAAAGGAAGAAAAATGGAAGGTATGTTTTTTGCCGAACCAAATACATTTGTCAGTAATCGGGACAAATTTAAAACAGTGTACAAATTGTTAAGGATAGGAAAAGTTGATTTTTTAAAAAATATTCACAAGAATGTTTATTTCTGAAGCGTTACAGCAACCGTTTAGAGTACTCAGGAAACTTGAGAACGTTGTGTTTAGAAGCAGCATTGAGCCATCATGATAGTGTGTTTTCCCTTGCTTTTCATCGGCACGGATAGAGTTAAAACAGAATCTGGGGAATTCAGGACGGGAGGGAAAGTTGAAACTTTCAACAGACTGTACTGCGAGCAACTTATGTACAGAAAATCAAGAAAAAAATAATTAAGTTCAATTTTCATCAGAATGCAGAGTCCGAGTGTTTGCTAACTGTTCAAAGACCCAAAATAAAGTTCTAAAGCCAGCTGGGTGCTTGGCTTCGCCAAATACTGGGGACTTTGCAGGAAAAAAAATCCCCCAGGGGTGGGGAAATACAAGAACTTTGAAATGCACAATTTGCAAAGTCCCTACATCAGCTCTGGGTCCCCCCTTCGGGGAAGCTGTGACAAGTGCATTACTTGTTAACTAGTAGTAATCAAGGATTATGAGAGCGCGTTCGACGCTGTCACTTTAATATATATGACTTTTTAAAAATGAACGGTTTCACTGGCTGACATTCAACCTCTGTCTATTGCTACATGTAAAACCACCAGTTTTCATTGACAACGCGGTTTTACAGAAAATAGTGTCAAAGTTCATGCCAAAGCTATGATTTGTTAATTCATTGTGTGACAGCGCCAGTTTCAGTAGAGTCAAATTTCGTGATAAATATTCTGACTTTAACTGGTGATGTTTTTAAAAGTTTATTTGAAATGTATATTTAATCATGATATAAATTATTTTAAGCAGGAAGCTCAAATTTAAGCAAACATTTAATCGTGTGTTCGTTTATGGTTAGCGTAAACAAACTCCGTGCGACTGATTTGCCCTGATGAACAAAGTAGACAGTATTTACATCAATCACATGTACATAATTTATCCTTCATTGGTTCTGGCACACTCTTACGTGTATGGATCTTTTGCGCCGATTCAAAACAATATTTGACGGGATAAAGACTGAACTATCTGTCGCGACTGGAACTATAAATCGACAAATGCAATCAAAACATAGCTGTTCCAACGGGTTTTAACATGGCAAAACCAAGTTGATTCAAAGGCAGTCATGCTCGTTTATAACATGTGCAAAATAACAAGGACAATTTCCTCAGATTTTGAAAAATGTTAACGTTCCACGGATATAACTACAGGTAAATATGGACAGGGCTCAATCACGAACAAATTGTATTTAAATACATGTAGAAGAAATGACCTTATTTAAGGCTGGGAGTTCTGCAGGCCTTAATATCATGTTGAAAAGGGAAGGGGAAAAAGAAAAAAAAAGAAGTTATTACAACACCGGGTATTCATATTTGGTCACCCCTCCAAGTACTAACCCTGCCGAACAGGGCTTAACTGTGTTGAGTGGACAAGACATGGTACTGTCCTTGTGGTATGATGATTCTAAGCTTAACGCCCTTCTTTATTGCTAACGAGGAAAGGTGACAGAAGGAGAGAGAAAAAATAATTGATACTGGCTGGGAAAATTAACGCCGAAAAAAATTGAGAGGGATGAAAATGAGAATTATTATTTGCTTTGGTGATTGGACAAGAAGCGGTACTTTTTTCACCTCAGAGGGAGTTCAAAAGGGGATCCGGTCCACGTTTTGTACCAACCCTTGCAGAAGTCTGATTGTAAATGACATCGTAGCACAAAGCCAAATCATTGTTTGCAGAGGGTCGGAAATTCCCCCCCCCAAAATCTTGCAAATGCAAGGACTTCCAGCCACAAAAAAATCAATGGCCCTAGGCTGTGGAAATGGACCCCAGCTTCTCTTTCCATCACCATTTTGACTTAATTTTGTTACCGGGCCTCACTCTTCACACAGAAACCAATGATGTCACTGCAAACTTAAAAAAGAAAATAAAAACATCCGCGTAAAGGCCTCTGGGCCTGTTGTTTTAAATAACACCAAATCTTCAAAATATTCGTATTTTCATAAATTCTATTAATCCTTTGTGAAAAACTTCCTATCTCCAAATATATCCAAAAATCACCAAAAAATTTACAAAACAGCCCAGAACATAGATATGTGGGATGAACGGAGACATTCTTGACTGCTTGAAACGTGAGCGAGATATTTGTGCCCAAACCATAGTACGCAACCAAAATACGGCCTTCAGGTAGTACCAAGGCAGACAGGTAGAGAGAGGACCCTGGGAACGAGGTTGACCGTCCAGTTCACGAGACCTGCACTTGCTTGCTGCAACTGATCTTCTAGGGCGACCAGTGGCTCAACGGAGTGCAAGGAGCCTTCAGTGTAACATCTCCTAAATAGTAACGGGTAAGTGATGATGTGTGTATAATGATGGCAAACATACGTAGTCTGGGCCCTACGTGACACCAGATCAGCCGCCCACAGGTAGCCGGCCAAAACCGCCGGCTAGTCAACCATCTTTAGTGGGCTACTTTCATGTCATTCTACTAATGAAAAATCTTACAGTCAACCTATTGACACCTGGAACTTTTTGCCAAAATTGCGGTTTTTGACATTGTGGTGGTTTTGAGGTTGGATCTCGGCCAAACTAGCTTCAGTCTGGTGGAAAATGCATTTGCAACAACTAGCCGTTCTTCATTGCCACTAGAATCGGTTCAGGCATGCGCAGAAATCAAAATTTTGAACCTTTCCTTTTTTCCCTGTGCTTTTCTTTTTGCTGGAGTGAATGGCATTCTCCCGGGCTTGCTTGGGGTTAAAAAATGTTTAAGGAAGAGTCATTGAGGTGGCCAATTTTTACCATGGAGCAGCTAGGTATAGTAGCAGGAAATTTGGCTCTGAGTTTTTCACTCAACTTTTTGAGCAGTTTTGTGCATATTTCAGGCTCCAATAAGCCAATCACTGTGAACTAGGCATCATTGGAAAGATCTTTTCCTCCTGTGGAAGTTGAGTGTAGATGATACCAATTTTGGTCAAAAGTGATGGCGTCAGAAGTGGAAGAAAGGCCAAGGCTTGTCATGGGTGGTTACGGGCGGCACAGGAGTCAATGGGTTAAGTACCATCGAGTAAGCTTTTAAAGCATCCCTTTCCCAGTTTTGAGTAGAACTGAAGACATATTTTAACACAGTTAGAAGTGTAAATTGATTTGGTCAGCAAGAGATTGTGAATGAAATTAGCGATCTTTTTTCCATTGGCCCATTGACAATAGGAGACTTACCTTTGTGTAATGATACAACAACATTTAGCTTTACAAATCTACTTTAACCCTGAGAAAAGTTTTTTTGTGATGAGTACAGAAAATGCAAATGTATCATTGACATCATCCCAGCCCATTAGCGCACAATGAAAGATTCTTCGCTTCTTCCTCGACTGATTTCCCCAGTTTCAGATGTTCCCACCATCATTATTGATGGAACTTCTCTGACATTTTCTGAGGTATCATCTTTACAATCTACTGCCAGTTCCAGGTGAAGGAGCAGGGATTGCCTACTGCTTTAAAGAAATTGTCTGACAAGTACCCACACTCTGCCATAGATTGGAAGAAGGTCTATTCTCTATCATTCAGCTTGTCTATGGAACCTAAACTAAGAAGAGTTTGGATTCACGCACATTATTTTATACTCCAATTTTCCACCAAGCAACTGGTGAGCTAGAATGTGCTATTGAGACTGTGAAAAGCATACTAGAGCAGGCATCAGACCCGGGGTTACTCCCCTGTATGTGCCGCGGGATAGGGTATGGTTTTTGGAGGTTCTTGATCCTTAAATAGGGTATCCTTTTCGCCTATGTTGGCACAGTGTCCTGCTGTGATCCTTAGATAGGGTGCCTAAATTGCACAGGGCTTGACCTTGGCGGTGGTCAACTAGCCAAATACCACTGGATTGTCAGTTTTGGCTAATGAAATTCCCTTAGTTACTAGCCATATTGGCTACTTTAACTTTATGGAGCCATTTTTCTTGGTGAACTGTAAAAGATAAATTTAGTGCTGTGAAAATTGTGACACAGTGTTTAACATACAGAAAGAAAAAAGATGAAGTACCAGTACTGGTAATCTTTTGCATGAATGAAAGTCAACAGCCTTGCTACCAAGACACATTCAGCCAAAGAGACTGCATCTGAGCGTTCTCATCAGCAACTTCAATCGTTGAAAGTGCCCACCATATTGTTGCGCTTTGAAGATCTTCAATGGTTATCAGAGTTTTTTGTGCCCTCTGGCTCATCCTGTAAATTCCTCCAGCTCAAGAAGGAAAGGAAGTAATGAAGGGTAAGCTTCACAGTCCAGTGGCAGCTGCAGAAAAAGAAATTTTTTCTGGAGCTGGACAAACGATTTCCCTTGGTTGGAGTACGATGGGGAGAAATTGCAATGCAAACCTTTTTGCAGCAGGACTATAGAGAGTGACTCCTAATCTGTGTCTTTAACTGGTTCTACAAACTTCAAAATTGAATCAATTTGAAGCCACAAGAAATCAAACAACCATAACTGAGCATTTGCAGCCATTCAAGTTGCGCAGAACCCGCGTTTAGCACCACTAGCACGGGTGCTTTTGAATATGTCCCAAGATATTGCACAGAAAGTGGAGAGATTTTTCGACATTGCTTACTTTGTCAATTAGAGAGAAATGCCATTTACAAGTTTTTCCCATCTTTGCCATCTTGAAATAAAACACCGAGTTGACTTGGGAAGTACATAGTATTATATAAATGACAAAGCTTGTAAGAACTTTGTATTGTCAATTGCTGCTCAATTAAAGAACGAACTTTTATGCAAACTTCAGAAATGCAGATTTGTACAGTGTACAGGGCTAACGGAATTACATGTATGTGCCGATGGGAAATTGCATAATTCAGCTCTGAGCCCATAATTCGCGTAATTCCAAAAACACCGTGTAATGGCGCATTATGTTGGAGAATTTCGAAAAATCTATTTACAAGCTATATATGCTTTTTTCATACTTTGAGAGATACAAAGCGTTCAACTGAACAAGGCATTCTAGGTGTTCTATGCTGCTGGCCATTTGGGGCATATGCTCTAGTTTTTATACAATATGCGCCATGATTGGAAGAAAAAAAAACCAGTGACAGCTTGAAAAAGAAAAAAAAGCGCCTGCTTGGACTTCGCGGCAGGCGGCAAAACAACTTTCTTTTTCGCTTTTCCCCTGTTTTCCCAGTTTCTAGTAAAACCAAAGAAAAAACCTGTAGCATTGCACCACAAGAGTGGGCTAATTAATACCCCGGGAAGTTCCATGCAGATGGCGATCTCCTACTTTGTTCAACTTGTAATGTTGTCGTGGATCACCACTGAAAGTCAGTTCTTGACAATCACCTTTCAGCTGTTTCATGCATCAAGCGAACGAATGAATCCTCTTTGAAGCAAGTGAAACAACAGGCATTGAAGACATTCAAGAAACATGTATGTAAAAGTATTTGAAAAGTATGAAAATTTAAAAAAGCTTTAACCTGTTGATTTTTACCTCAAATTGTTTTTTCGCTAAAAATATTGTGCAATTCCCACAATTTGCGCGTAATTTAGGATTTTGGGTGCCCAATTGGCCAAAAAATAGTGCATAATTTGCTGAACAAAAAATGCATAATCCCAGAAGCCCTGAATGTAAGTGATTGTGATTGTGATTGATACATTGCTGTCCAAAACTAGGGTAATTACTAACTTCGACTAAATATTCTATGGCTAGTAGAAAAACCTTTTTGGCTAGTAAGATTCTACCATTTTACCCGCCATAAGCCTACTGGTAACAAAAGTTAAGGTTGAGCCCTGATTGTATCAGCACAAATAGCAGTGTGTCAACACCTACATGTAGTTAAGCGGAAAAGTCATCGGTCAAAGTTAAAATATTACCAAAGCGATTTTAAAAAGATTTTGAGTTTTTGTTCTTCCCTTGCATAAGGAGTCATTTTTTGGGTTTGGGCCTTAGATAGGGTATCAATTTTCATTTGATTCATCCTTAAATAGGGTCAGGATTTAAGACCCTTCGTGGCACACACCCATCCGGACTTTATGGGAGTATCCCCCGGGCATCACACCCATACAATGATGGGAAGGAAAGTCCGTACCACAGTTATTATCCTGTTAAGCCACATGGAACCTAGCTGTCCTCACTTAGAGCAGTTCAGGGAGAAGGATTCTGCACTAAAATCCAAACAGAAGAAGAATTTTGTTAGATGACACTCTGCCAAGAGCCTCCCAGACCTCTTGTGTCCCTGCAGGTTAACAGCCTTCAAAAATTGATAATAAAGTTTACAGTTAATTGTGATAATACATTGTTTGTGGCTAGTCTTACACAACTCGTTTCGGCCCAGCCAATAGACTCATCAGGGACTTTTCTGTTTGGCAAACTCTTGATAAAATGACGACAGCAATCTGGCCCTATATCGAACAAGGATTCCTGACCCGGCCGCACAAATAGTCTTAAAAAACATTCATAAATTCAAAAGGTCAATCGGAAGGGCCAATCTATTAGCTTTTGTAGAAATTACACTCTTCAATGTATATTTTGGGAAAGAAAAACAGGATTTGGGATAGGTGATGAAAAAAGTGCGGGCTGCGGGATCCTCGTGAAAAAGGAGCGGGAATGCAGGTTCAAGAACCTTCGTTTCTGAATATTTTCGGAACATTTCCGAACATTTTCCAAAGATCGTTTTCATCAATTTGTTACCACTCGGTATACCACTGACATTTATATAATAACATTTTTTATCACATAAACACCAGTGAAATACCAGGTGAGCTTTCGCGTGTAAACATGGTATCTTAACACTTGAAAATAAATGTTATTTCACGCGTGAAAATAACATATGTTATTAAACATGTGAAAACAACATGTGGAAATGTTGTTTTCACACGTGTGAAAATGTTGTTATCACAAGTCTTAAGATTGCCATTGCAATAGCTACCGGTACATAATCTCTTTAAAAGTACTCAGATGTGTTGCTGTATGATCAAATCATCATCGGTCCCTCCTCGAAAATTGTCGGTTATCTTTGGAAATCTTCGGCACTCTTCGGAAAATATATGTAAAATGTTCGGAAATATTTGCCTAGCCTTTGCAACAATTTTGGAAAGTCTTCGGAAATCTTCGGAAAGTGGTCGCAAATCTTCGGAGAATCGTCAAAAACGTTGTTATTGGTATGTTTATATAATAAACAGAATATTACATGCCCGCTTGTGGATACGAATTTTATATCTTCTCGTGTTCAGCTTGATATGGTGCAGGCTGAACACTCGCGGATAAAATTCATATCCACGCCCAGGCATGCAATATCCTCTATGAATTCATGACTAGTAGTATTATTGACAAATTATTGACATTTTGCTCGTTCACTAAGCATAAATAAAAATAAATGCATTGATTTTGTGACTTTCGTTTTTGCAGTCAAATTTCCACCAAGACTCCTTGAAATGTCAGGACTTGAGTTTTTCATCCACTTACAGTTCAGAGATGTAGCATTGGTCTGGCTGTATAGGGGCAGTTCCTAAACCAGTGATTACACAGAGCTGAGTAACTAATTTTACAAAAATGCCAGGTTACGCTATATTGGACAGGGACAAGGAGAACCTTGAAGACAAGTTTATCTGTGAATACTGTCAATCTGTGTTGAGGGATGCAACAAGGGCAAGCTGTGGCCACTTCTTCTGTAGTTCCTGTCTGAAGAATCTTTCTCTGTAAGTAAAACCCTTTTGTTTCTATGGGTCATTGATAATGCTTAAGCCTGGTATATTCGTCACTGCAGATGTCAAAACTAGAACAAAATTATAATAAAAGTGAGTCACCGAGCAATTAGCTTCCCATGCAGATGCTCTCAGGGCAATTTGAACTACATGTACACACATATTGGGGAAGGCAAATTTGACCCCAATACAAGGATATTTTTGAGAAAAGTGACAGTTACATGTAAACTTAAGGTCATGGAAAGGAATAAGTCATGGATTTTGACAAGCTTAAAAGAGTATGAACCCTGTTAATGCAATTTGTTTATTGTGTTAATTATTTTTACAGAATATTTCTCAATGTTCGTTTTCAAATTGAATGTTCATTTTTAGGCACAATAAATAGCCCTATGCAGCTAACCACCGTTAGTTCACAGACATGTATTAATGGAATCTTAGATTTTTCCTTGGATGGCTATGTTGACTGTCACTGTCATTGTTACTGTCACTGTCACTGTCACTATCACTGACACTGTCACTGTCACTGTCACTGTCACTGCACCCACCACTGCTACTGCCATTGCCACAGTCACCATCACTATGACTGACATTGTCACTGCCACTGGCATTGCCATTATTATTATCATTACCAGGTAATTTAAAGTAGATACTGGTATTTAATAATGCGTTTTTGATGCAAATAAAAAAATTTTCAAACAGGAGCGATCCACAAGGAATTTGTCCAACGACTGGAATACCACTTTTTCATTATGAGGTAATGTGAACACAGGAAGGAGTTTGTCATGTGTAATTATATAATTGTGCTTCAGTTTTAGTTCCTTCTGCTTCTACATATTAATATTGACAATTAGACCCATAGCCGTAAGGGCTATGGGTCAATAACCCATGAGGCGAAGCCAAATGGACTAAATGACCCACGGCCCTTGATGGCGAAGGGTGTAACTGTATTAGTACCACCCAACTAGTTGGACAGGAAAGGCAATAATAAAATTAAAGAAAGCATCATGCTTGATTGCACCAATTTCTCTACTGGAGGACTATTACTAATAGTCCTTTAGTAGCATAGCCAATTAAAATGCAGGATTTGCAGTAGTCTAGAGTTGGGTGATACTAATCATAAGCTTGTCTTTTCCTCCCTTGATCATGTGTAGTTCAAGTAACAATAACAGAAAAAAAATTACAGGGCAAAAGTCTGCGCTGATCCAATTGCAGGATTCACTTGCATCTGTTAAGTTCAACCCGAATTAGCATCAGTGCCTCAATTGGCATTTGAAGACACTGCCTTTTAGTAATAGGGAAGACGGGCCAGGCTTTTGGCATTTTAAAATAAGAAGTAGGGAGATGATGTGTATCTGAAGATCGGCCACTGTACTGGTTGTGGTGTGTTCTTAAGCAAAACTTTCCTTTCTGTCACATTGCATCTATTCAACCAGTTAAGCATTTGTAATAGCACTACTTGTGAGAAGATCCTGGACTTCCTGGTAAGACGTTGGAGTTCAACATGCAAGTTGAATTTGCTGGCATCTAATCAGGGAGCAGTGGTGATAGTTTTAGTTGTTTACTGCTGCAGAAACTGATATTTAGCTTCTATGATGTGAGCTGCTTTGGCCATAGTGCAGACTCCACCTTGACTGTTTTAATGTTTACATTTTGAACCTTGCTATCGTCAGTGCACCATATCTTTTTTTTTAGTTCTCACCAGATGAGAGTGTCTGCAGAGAAGTGCTTAACTTAGGAGTCCACTGTTTGTTCTTGGATTCGGGATGCCATTGGAGTGGAAGTTTACGTGATTTTGAGGTAATTTAATTTGTTTTCCCACACTTATTGCTAACCCAACTGTTTATAAACAGTCAAGTCTCTCCAAGACATCAACACCACAGGAACCATGTGCTAATTTCCAGATTGAGAGGGTGAGG
>Ga0126343_10000269_pt1:15000-18415 | contig 18415 bp, 6 predicted proteins | sample Cyp2metagenome_FD_92531 | JGI IMG/M metagenome (GOLD analysis project Ga0126343, IMG submission 92531) | Coral microbial communities from Lord Howe Island, Old Settlement Bay, Australia - Cyphastrea 2 metagenome | ecosystem: Host-associated > Invertebrates > Cnidaria > Coral ...
ACCCGCTTTTACCCCTCGCGTTGCTTTCGGCTCGTTCCTCTTCGCGAGGCTCCTTAACCAATGGAACTGTTGAAAGAAGCAATTTATCTGTGGGCCCACTATAGGATTCAGTGCGTTTGATGTAAAAACACCCTTTTCTTTGTTTTATCTGGGTGCCTGTTTATCTTGGACCGAATTTTCGAGTTTCGTACGTCAAAAGCTCTTGCCCTACAAGAAACTATTTTGGCTTGTCTTTTATACAAGTCAACTAAGACACGTTCGAACTGAATGTATTTTTTATGGAGGCTGTGTTGCAAGTGCTTACTAAGGTGTAGTGATACATTTATATTTTTATATACTGTGTACGAGTGTTGTGCCAGTAATGATAAGATTGGCGAATTGACAGGTGGGGCTGTCACTGCAACAACAAAAAACACTCCAAAAAAAAACAACAACAACAAAATAACACACGTAAATAGCTAAATGATTTACAAACAATAAATAATAAATAAATAAGTAGGTAAGTAAGTAAATAAATACTTAAAGATTACAGGATGTTTCAGGAAGCGTGAGAAATATGTTATAAAATAACATAATAACATACTGCATCTTGCGTCTTGCAAAATGGCGTTTAGAGTTGTTGATGTGAAATGTTTTTGAAAAATAAGCTAAAAGCTGTGATATTAGTGGAGTGAGAAAAAGAAGTACAATTTTTTGATACTTGCATTTGTCGGCCATGCATTTGTCAATTATTTTCTTATGGGAATAAAAGTAAACCCACCACACTTTTGGTGCAGTGCGATTCTAAGCGAATCCTTGTGTACAGGAGATTATCAAGGTGAGAGAGTGAAACCCCCACATAGGTCCTCTAACTAAGGTAATCCATCTTGAATTATTCTGAGACATTGTACTCAGTTCCTCCGAGGAAGCTACTCGCGCGATGCCTGGACAGCAGAAGCGAGACGAAATGGCGGGAACGTCATTTTATATATTTCGATTTCGTTTCAGAGCGGAGATGTTTTCTGAACTCTCGGCCGTCGTTTTGTTCGGCCAGGCTGCCGTTTGTTTTGTGCTCGTTTGGCTGTTCATTATTTCGCAGTTTATTCGGTTTTAGGAAGTGTAACTAAGCGAACTTTAACGGCAACGGCAACGAGTACAATGGCTGTGTTAGCGTGTGTTGTATTTCTTTGTTCATTTCTTTGCCGTTATTTACAAAAGGTCACGAAACAACAACGTGAAATAGCCACATTCCGCATACACTCTTTTTTTTTTAATAAGAACAAACTTAATAAGAACATTGAGGCTGAAAACGCTAGAAAATAAGAACAATTTAAGAACAATCTGAGGCTGAAATTTTTTTTCAACAAACAAACATCAGTCCGCGACGACAGTGTAAAGCTAATGATTCTTTTCAAAATTCAGGGTCGTTACTATACAGTCTTTCAGATATATATATCACTCTTAAACTTCATTATCACACTTTTCGTGTGTAAACAGTAACAGATTACATCTATGAGTATGAAAAATGAACACTTCATGGCATGTACTGTATACATATACTGATAAGTACAGTATAGTATGATCCACGTTCTGTAAGCTTCGCCCATTTTTTACAATTATTAAATCCAACTGTTTAATGTTTATCTATGGTTAGGCACCCTACAGTGAAGTACTGTAAAGTACGGTATAACCACATTTACGGCCATTAGAGAACACAGAATTTTAAGAACAAAATAAGAACATTTTGAGGCTGAAATGGCCGAAAAAATAAGAACATCGAGCCTGAGCTAAATTTTACTGGTCCTTATTAAAAAAAAAGAGTGTATTCCAGAAAACGTGAACTACGCGACGGCCTATTTTTATAATTTCTTTTTTGAATTTTAAGGCTGTCTTACATATTCTGTTTGAGACATTTTTGACAGTGTACTGAGGCAAACTGAATGAGTCTAAACTCTCGTGAAATTCGCAGGTTGAAAATTAAGTGCTTTAGTCAATGTTGCCTTTGGCGTTGTTGTTGTTGTCGTTGTTGTGTAAATTGGTTTTGCTACTTGGACAGAGAGCGTCTTCCACCAGTTTCGACTATCTGTTCGGTTGCGGCTAAATGTCTAAAAAAAACCTTTAAGAGGGATTACTTTAGTTAGAGGACCTATATGGAGGACTCACTCTCTTACCTTGATAATCTAGATCTCTTGTTTGAACCAATCACTTTCCAGAAATCTACTCTGAGAAACAATTTCGTCACTTTACTCCTCGATATGGGCATAGCTGATAGAGGGGATTGGGTATGAAGCCCGGCAAACATCAGAGGAGAAAACAAAGATGCCATGATTTATGTTGGATGTTCCACGACCATGCACAATCTTTTGTTTACCGTTCTTACACAATGGATGAGTTACGTAATCAAAAGATTTCTATTGGTTAGTTCCTCGGTCAGTGGTAAACAGCTATTAGGGAGCTAAGTATGCGCATTTTTGAGACGCGGACTGCAACCAGAAGAGAAGATTTCGCATGCTAGGACCGTATTGTCTCTATGATCTTTATACTACTCATCTCTAATGAAGAAAATATACTTGGCAATGTGAATATGGTTGAGTGAGGACAAGACAAAAGTGAAAATAGCTCACTACTGATAACCGTCCGCGTCTCAAAAACGGGCTTAAGTTCCCTGGGTTTTGTGCATGGTCAAGTCTAAAAAAGACAGCAAAAATAGAAAACAGAGAATTTTGTTGAATTTCACAACCATTCCCCTCTATTACAGTATGACTTAGATAGACGGCACTGTCAGAGATTTGTCTAGCAACTATTTCAGTTTCAGTTGACTAGAAAAAGAAAGAAATAGATTAGAGGAGCCATTGTCCCTGATTTGTGTCACTGATTTTAGATTTTAACAAAGAAATATTTTTTTACGCGGTGCTTCCTTGTAATACTACCAGTAGTTCCTCTTTCGGTTAGTCCGTCGTGCGCGGCCATTTTTTTTCTCGCGGGTTTATCCTTCGCGCCACTACTCGTAGTGTACTTCCTTTTTATTACAAGCATGAAGTGAACAATACCTTTTCTGCTCAAAAGTCTCATCCAGTTACCTACGAAAGCAAACATATCTACTGCTAGATAAACCACTTACCCTTTTGAGAAATATCTCGTTTGCTTTCGATACCATAGACGTGATAGACACAAGTTCCTTTTTTAGAGACCCTATTCACAAATGGCTGCCAATTATAAATCATTTTGTAAGTATCAAATATGCCTGACCAACTTTGTGTTTGAGTTGATAATTCGAAAGAATGTTTATTTGCTGTTAAATTGTTTAGACAATTTTAAATTTGAAGGCGTTTATGATCCCTCCCCTCAAAAATCGAGGGGGGGGGAAGGGGAGGGCGCGCGGGGGGGGGGGGGGGGGCGCCCCGGCCCCGCGGCACACTTTCCCGTCACCCCGGGG
>Ga0126343_10000270_pt1 | contig 18397 bp, 12 predicted proteins | sample Cyp2metagenome_FD_92531 | JGI IMG/M metagenome (GOLD analysis project Ga0126343, IMG submission 92531) | Coral microbial communities from Lord Howe Island, Old Settlement Bay, Australia - Cyphastrea 2 metagenome | ecosystem: Host-associated > Invertebrates > Cnidaria > Coral ...
CTATTTTTGCGCGTTTCCGAGCTTCCGAACGCTTCCAATCCCCGCAGTAAGTCAGCGGTCAACGTTGTACGCACGCGTTCTTTAAAAAAGTCTTCAGCCAATCAGCGGTTTTTGAGACCTGTCCCTGCAAGCGAGTTAAAGATGCCTAGCATTTTCAATAATTTTTCTTATTTATCTCGGGTTTTACAAGTGATTAGTTGGCTAGGGAACAATTTCCTTAGTCTGACGGAATTCACGACTGTAGTTGAGCGTTTTGTGTTCGCCTACGATTCTCAACATGCTATTGAAGACAGCAGCAGTTTTGCCGCGGAGAGTGGGAGCTTATTACAGTTGGTCCCTAGTTTGAAAGAAATTAGTCAAAACGAATTTAAGGAATTTCATGACTTTTCGCTGGAATGTGGGCATCCAATGGCTTCTGTGTTGGTATCGGTGCACCAGTCTTGTAGGAAGTGTGGCCAAGCGCTTGTGTTGGAAAAGAAACGTCATGTTGTGGTTATTTATCACTCAGTCTTGGGTGCCGCATGACGAAACAGTGTCGCAAGTGTCGCATCTATGAACACTATGGATTCTGGACACGCGACGGGATCAAGTATTTTGACAAGCACTGTTTAGACAATAATTTTCTGCTATCAACTGAAGATACAGCGTTTGATATGGCTTTGATAAGGCAATGCAGCAATTTACTTGTTGTTGGCGCTGTTGCATTTTCTACGTTTACTACTTCATACAATAGGCGTTTTGGTTACATGAAGCAGACACACGAGGCCAAGAAATCCTCCAGGAAGCGAATGAAGCGGTAAGTTGTTGTCAGTGGTGGCGTTACAGGTTCGTTGTCTTGTTATGATCGGTAATGTTACGGCGACTTGTGGTTGTCGGTTCAATAATCTGAATAAACTGGGGCTTTATTTGTTATTCTAATAAATTGGTCATTATGCACTTGAATTATATGGTAGATTTGATTGCACTACTTATTGTTAGTTATACGTAGGTTATATCATGACATTATCAGTTATTTCATTTATTCTTTTTTAATAGAGATACCCATATGGAATTGATGGAGTTATTGCAGCAAAGAAGTGCAATGGATAGAAGGAGATTGGAGGAGGGATTTTTACTTTTTGCAGCAGTGGAGGTGATACTGAAACACAATTTAGCAATTGAGAGAGTCGGATATGATCGTAACGATCTTGCTGAAGATGTAACAAGGCATTATCATGATGCATTTGTTAAGAAGTGGGGTGGTAAGTTGTGCAGACTGTATATAATAATATATGATGTTTGATATCGACTTAAATATTTGATTTCTTAACCAATCATTAGTACTCCCTACTGGTATGATTGTATTTCATATTGGGATAAATCTATTAGCTTTCTATCAGGATTGCAGCTCTCTGACTGGGTACTGAACTCACTATCTATTCTGTGATATAAAACAATTAGATTATTTGTCCCAATTCCTAGTTTTGGTAGTTGACTCGGGCTGTGCCCCTGTCAAAAATTATTGATTGAAATTTCGAGCTCATAATGTAAATTATATTGTTATTGTTAAATATCCGAAACATAGTGCCTTTTGCTGGAAAATTGATCTAAGGAATATCCATACTTACAATATGTAGTGAATTGAAAATTTTACGGCAGTAGCTTTTAATATTTGAGTTATATTCATTTCTTGTGATGGGTGGTACCGGTCACTGAAAGCAAGAGTAGAATACGGTTGGTTACATGCATATACTACAGAAATGCTCCATGGCTTTCAAAATTTTATTTCATATGCTTTTTGGTTTACAATTATGGATTTCATTAAAAGGATAGTGGAAATTCTTTATTATCTAATACAATGAGGAATGATAAAAGGAAAAACATGAAACAAAATTTTTTTTTGTATACAGATCATACCTGTGATGTTCCTGGGTGTAAATCTGTGCTTGTGATGGATGGTAACATGAAGAATGCCAGACAAGTTTGCTTGTGCAAACATGTAGGGGAGCTGCAATTCAGCGATTTACATGGGACTGTTGTTGTTGGTAAGGAAATTTTACTAATGTTATTATAATATTATTTCTTTAGTATAGAAAGTCAAAATGGAGGTTGTTTCAATTGAAAGAAATGCAATTTTACTTTGATGCATTGTTTACCTGGGATTCAATAATTTTGGTATAGATGCCAGTGTTAGCCAATGTTATTGCACATCACTGTCCATTTTGCATATAACCTGTATTTAGCTCTAAAATTAAAAAGCATATGATTTATACTAAGCCTCAATTCAAAACAACTACAACCTTAAAGTTAGCAATTCCAAGATTAAAACTGTAGGTGGGATAAGTTATCTCATTTGTGAAAATCCATTTTCAAACATGGCAACTTTACATACAAATCTGTGCAAGGCATGATTTCACAATGGAACATGCTACATCTATTGCCTCTGCAGTCACAATAGGGTCTTGCTGATTATCCCCATCATGCTGGCTTGGTGGGTTTTGGTGTATGTCTCCTGCCATTTCCCCAGCTTCAGTATCACTATGATAATCCCCAACTTCTGGAATATGTTCATCAGGCGTTGCAGCTGGTTCTTCCAGTGTGTTGTTGCAAAACTCTATTATACACTGAATGGGCACTGCCATTCGCAAAATATGTGATTTTCCTCTAGAGTACAGACCTTAAAGAGAATAGAAATAATTTTTGAAAGGATTTCAAGACTATGGGTTCTTTAATGGATGATTAGTTTTTGTTTGTTTGTAAGGATTAAGATGGGTGTGTTTGTGTAATGGGTTTGAAATTCAAAATCAATGCATTTGTTTTGATTTATTAATATCAGATTTTAAATTGCACATACTCTGCAGAGTGCAGTTAAAGGACAACATAGATTTCAGAAATAATGGAGTAAAAAATGTGTGAAAAAACAACTTGTGTTTCTGATGAGTCAGTCACATTTAAGTAGTGAATAGTTAAGAAATAGAAAACATGTACCAGGGTTATATCAAGTTATACAAACACGTGTGGGAGTTTGGGAGAACGGGTAATACTGTGGGAACATGATCTGCAAGTTAGTGATTCCACAGGTTCTTCATGTTCCCAGAAACTTTCATAAGTATTTACATAACTGGAAACAAACTGGATGCACTTGTTTACCATTGATTTTAGAAATCACTGCCACTAGAAAAGGGAAAACAACTTGTTAACCTTTATTTTCAAAACGTAAATTCTCTTTGCTTTCGCCACCACTACGTCAACGTGTTTGTTAGTTTTTTTTTGTGTCCATTAAGTTATACAAAAACAATTTAAAACCAATCATAGTTCAATTAAAATTACTGGTATTTTGCCTTTTTGTATATGTCATTGTCCTTCAAAAAGTTTTTCTTTTTGAAAACTACTGATCGTAATAAACTGTGATAATTTTGTTGATGATGTGTTAGTAATATCTCCAACTAGAAAATGCAGATAACATTCATATTGTGGTTACTTTTTTTGGCATAATTTGTCAAGTGATTGATTATTGAGATGATAGTAGTCTATTTCATATTGTAAATCCTCACCTCCTACTAGGGCATCGTGTGGATATTTCTCACAAATTTGCAACTCCCACTCATCATGGATTTTTTCAAAAGAGGTTAACGCTTCTTGGCTCAAAACATATTTCCTTCTAAAAACTTCAACTGAAGTTATTTTGTCTTCATCTTCTATTGCATAAGTGTCCTCTCCTTCTATGTACAGTTGAGTTAGATATTTAACTGTCAAGAAACACAATTGAATTTCTTTAGAGCAAAGAAAAAGTAGAATAAATCACAGACTTGTGTAATACTGTTGTGTGAACAATTGAAATTACATTAGTAACACTTATTTGCATAATATCATATGGGAAATGTGATATATAACTTTGATAACCTTGTTTGATATTTATGTATCATGCTGAGAAAATATCTCTCCATTTGAAGGTGTCAGGCATTAGTAAGCATGATAAGGGTTATAAATAACTTAATATATTTCTTTACAACATCATTTAATATTATTGTATTTATCATTGTGTTTTCCCTTTGCACTATTGAGAGTTGTTCATTTTTTTACAATTTGTGAACGCATGCAATTCCAAATATAATATTGAGATCAAACTATAGTGCATAATTTTGTTGACAGATTTTATATTATATTGTGGAGCATTGTATTTCTTGTTGTGTGGAAATGTCATGTCATACTATTTAACAACAGGTGATTTAAGTTTCTGCCGATAAGTGCAATAATTGCACTTATGAATTATTCAACTAATTGTTTCATTTAAACTAATGGTTTCATTGAAACTAATGGTTTCATTGGAATTGTGTTCTGTGGAGCTTCTGTTGTAACCTTATTAACAACAGTTCAGGTGTTGGTTTACCTAGCTGCTCTATAAAGGTCCTCACTTCTTCCCTCACGGTGTCTTCTAACATGGTTTCCCTCATTTTACAAAAGACTGGTTTGGGAAACCACCATATCAAACGTGAGGTAAATCCCTTTGCATTATTTTGGAGATCTTCTATAATTGGATGGGCTGACTGTGGTTGTGTAAAGCCAACTAATGTAAATGATGTCTGTGTCATCTTGAAGTTTGCATTTCCTGTCACTGTAATACATAATAGAAGTTAATATTCACATAATTGCCATCAACGTAACTATTACATTGAATCCACATAGTCTGTTCTAAAAAGCTGGGTCATTGAATAATGCAATTCAAGGAATTTGTTATTTGTAATGATAGTAAATTAGTGTACACACCACCCTATTGCCTTCAGTTAAGTGTTCATTTGCTCCAAAATAGTGCTTACTTTTTGAGAGGTGTAATACACGACATTTGTTATGATACAAATGTAATTTGGGAACAAATACTGGCTTCTTTTGCTACAATAATCCAGAAGTAGATATTTTAACTTGAACATGAGAACATTCAATTTCCATATACTATCGGCTTTTCGCATTGTTTCAACCCGTTTTTTTGTCCTGTTTTATAAAATGACATATGTTGCAAAATGTAATTACTTATTACAAGAAAAGACAGTGGAACTAACAGTGAAAAGCAATTGGGCAACAGTGGCTGATTATAAAATGACATGTCGCATATTGTTTAAGCGTACAGTGTACAGGTTTTTGATGTTAGGAAATAAATATGATCATGTGATTAGGAAAATTCGATAACATAAGAAAAATTACATCATACCATTGTAGGATTGTAGGCATGTAAAAATCTTTTTATCTGATATCACTGTTCTTATGATAAGCAATTGTCACCCCTTGATTTTAACTTTTCCACTAATGACGAAGCAGTTCTTTGATACCAATTTTGTACCATCAAGATTTAAGAGAGGCCATTTTTTTATAAACCAAGCAATACAACCTAAGTTAGAAACTGAATTTGGCCTCCTTAAATTATGTCAAGAACTGATATTAAATCGCTAGTGTTTGATTTTGCATACAATACTGTCGAAGATCCAGTTATTTCTCACATATTAAACTCGATTGATAAAGCTATGATTTCGTTATTAGCATAATTGGCATTGTTAATAATGGCAAATAAATTAGCAAACCTGTTTCCCGGGTCTTTGCTTTACCAGTGTACATCTGTAAAAAATCTTGGTATTCTTTGGTATCGCTGACTTGCAATTTGCTCGCTGAGTACATATTCATTGTGGAGAAGAAGGACACCAGCTCATCAAAAAGGCCAATGGAGCGGGCACCAGAATTGGCCAAGATATCTCCGAATTTGTCCCAAGTGCAATGTGGTAGTTGCATTGGTTTCGTTTGTTGTCCTTCTTCTTGGACTGCTTTGTCTACCTTCACTAGCACGTCATTCAAGAAATGATGGAATGTGCTTTTGCATTGTCCTACACGCAGAAAGGAAGAAGGAGAAATGTAAAGGGACAACACCGCGATACATTAACACATACACATCTTCTGCACTTCACACTAGTCACTGCATGTTTACATTACGCTGCAACAACTAGTTCAAAACTAGTAGTAATAAAAGAATACGAGAGTGTGTTGGCAACTATCAGGTTAATATGTATACTTTGAATTAAGTCGTTTTGCTTAAGCTGACTTTCAACCTCTATCTGTTGCTAAAATCCACAGTTTTCAGCGACAACCTAGGATTTACAGACTTTGATTTGGTGATTCGTTTCTTGACAGCACTTTTCATAGACCAAATTTGCTGATTAACATTATCTCTTGAATCAATTGCAGCGAATTCCGCTGTTCCCAAAATTAATTAACATTCCAAAACAAAAAAGTATTCAAGATCCCTCTCGTTAACATAAAAACAAAGTCATGTAACGCCTTAACTTTAACATGACAGAAAGGAAATCCATCATAAATTTACCCCACAATATTGTTGCCCGCCTTTAATTAATCTGATGTTGTCATTAAACTGATCAAGAAATTTGCGAATCAAAAAAGCAACCCATTTCATGTTCGCGCCACCGATGCAGAATCCTTTATTTCAAAATGGTTTCTCCTAGAAGGCCAAAACCGAATCGGCATTATCATGAAATTGAGTTATGAAAATTTTGCGGTAACTCTTCCTAGAAAAACTACAATTACTCACTTCCGACTTACCCGTTGGCAACACGATCGCCATCCATAGTATTATCGGCTCTGTCCAAAATTCATGCACTTCGATGCAAGCGTGTCCCATACAGAAAGACACTAGGCACATCAGTCCAAACAATACCGTGGTATCCCTTTGTTTCATTCCCTTTCCAAGTAGACTGCACATCTAGAATACAGTTTAAAGTTAATAGAACCAGGTTTTTTTAAAAGAATCCGTGTGTAATTCTGAATACCGCCTTTGTTTGTATTATGATGATGATAAACATATTCAAACGGTTGGTTTAGATATAGAACACCCTTCCGTAAATTGCACGAAACCACGCTTCTTGGCATGTTTGCTTGCTCACTTTCGGTACATGATCGCAACGCACACTAAAGAATTTACCAGTCTGTTTAAATTGAAAGCTTGAATGTCGATTAAGCCAAAAGATCATCATAATTGATATGAATGCAATGGTCTTCGTATATGCCACACCAATTATTACCCGTTCTCTATTCACGGGCTGGCCAAGCACTGTTTTTATGAAATTGTAGTTTTGGGTTATAGAATGCGATTTATCGTTATTTCACAGTCTTTGGATAAACTCGCTTCTTCTTCAATCGAAGGTCTCGAGGGACTTACGCCCGGTAAAAGTGGACTTCATTGAACACAAGGGTCATCAGTTCGTCACTATTAAACTTATTTATCAAATCTGTGTAAAACTGTTGTTCAAGTTGGCAGTGGATAAAAAAAGCACTATAATATGTATGCATTGAGTATCCTTTTTCTCCTCCCTTACTAATTTATCGAGATTTATGGTCTGTGGAACTGAAGTTTAGTTACCGTGAATGATCTACCATCTCGAAACAATCATCGATCGCACTGATTCGACACCCACGTGATTCACGGATACAAGGCTCTGTGTAAAGCTATTGTATAAGTTGGCAACGATAAAAAAGCACTATAATACATATATATGCATTGAGAAAATTTTTTTCCTGTCTCACTATTCTATCGAGTTTTATGGTTTGTTGAACTGAAGTTTAGGTACGATCGAATGAACTTCCTATTGAAACAACCTTCGATCGCATTTATGCGATACCCACGAGTGATTCAGTTATTCACGCTCTAGACATGTTCTGATTATTTGCGATGACATAAATATTGCAAGCTACTAAAAATGGTTAAAAAGGATTGGATAGTGCTTGTATATTATTAATATAGTGTTACAACGGTGTTGACTGTTCCACGGGCATAATGGTTATAAATGAATTCTAAACATCCCTTGAGTTTAAGACTTTCGCGCGCTTTTTGCAAAAGAGAGTCGGACATTAGGTCAATGTATATATGATTTGCCATTTGCAGTTTGTAGTGAAAGGGCCTATCAATATGTCTGGAATCATCGGTGGTTTGTTTTACCGGAAAATACATGTATAGAGTATTGTATGTAGATCTAAAATGGATAACGATATCAAGTGCATGAGAACGGTAACCGGTCGTTTCGCCTACGAGTCCTTTCGCTTATTGTCTGTTCGTCTACGTCTAGAGTCGATTCCCTTACGTCCAATATGTCAGTTCGATAGAAGAGTAAGTGATGATAAAACCAGAGACTCGTTGCATATATAGATTACTCGTCGTTCTTTTATCCACTGCCAAGCTAAATACCTTTACACAGGTTGGAACTCATACTAGACGTAGGCGAGTCGATTCAGGACGTACGCGAACAGACAGAAGGTGAAACGACTCGTATGGGAAACGACCGTAATTCATGAGAACATAACCAAAGCTGTAGTTTAATGCCGGTATCCAAGGTAATGGATTGCAGTTTCTTTCAAATGCGGTTACTCGATATTAAAGCAAACCAAAGTGATTAAGTCCTCCAAAGCAACAAGTAGATATTACAATGCTGAAGGTGTGGCTAATTTTGGAAAATTTGGTAGCGTATTATAATCGTTGCTGAACTCTAATGTTCATGATTGAAACACCTTATTTATAATAGCAGGGTATAATTTGAGTAGTTGCTGTTGATAAAAGTTCGTACCTCTCTAATTCGTGCAGGAAGCAGTGACCAATCCAAATCTTGCTCATAACATTTCATGAGTGCCATGTTCAAACTTTGCATGCGATTCGCCATAATGCTCCTCGATGTTCACTCCGCCACTGTGCGAATGTAATGGTTTGATAGAGCGGTTTTCAATTGAGTGTCGTAGACCAAAACCAAGGTAATCACTCTAGCCAATCACAAAGGACCAGATAATCAACTGAACCAATCAAAACGCGAAGTAATCACTTGTATCTGACGCGAAGCGCGGGAAAACGTGTGCGAGTGAATAACGATTGGTTGTGGTTAAACTCCTAATTGGATGAAAAAGTGGCGCGAGTTTCTTTAAACCAATCGCGTTGCGTAGTAAACGCAAAACCAATTACTTTTCGACACTCAAATGAAAACCGCTCTACTTTCTATTGCGCCAACGTTTGGTTTAATTTACTGCGGTTGCTTTGTCAAACCTTATTGTCAAAGGGTTTATTGTCGGAAGTTGTATCACAACTATGTGTGAAAAAAACCGGATTACGAACCGTTGGAAATGTTTAACGGACTCAAGGGGATACATTTGTTTCAATGGTGTATGTGTTTTCTTTTGTTTTATTTGTTTTGTTGCGTTAGTTTCCGTTGGAAACGAAAAGAAGCCTCTGATCTATTCATGCATTGTATGATTTAGTGATGGTGTTGAAAATCGGTAGTGACACGCATATTTTTTGAACGTGAACAAAAAAAATTCGTTTCAACTAAATTCAAAATGTATGTAGTTTACAATAACTGGGGTTACCATACCATTCGCATTAGCTTTTCTCATGTGAATAGGTTTGACACTGTAAAATTTTTCAGAGCATTTTGAAATAGAGCTGGACATACTAGGAACACATATAACAGGGACTTGTTGATCACGACTTTTGTAAATGTGTTGGCTCCTAAAGGAGCCGTTGTTTGATTATGGTTGCTGTGAAACCCAAAAATATGGCTTCGTGTAGCAACGCTTTACTTTCGTAATGCATTATTCTTCTCATTTCGTGGAAGGCCGTTAAGATAAAGGTGCTTGCAGTGGTCAAGATCGTAATAGAACCAAGTGTGAGCCTTGGAATCCGCGTTGTTGAAGATGAAATCGATCTGTCGAGCCCTTTTCTCAGCTACTAAATATGTTGCCCAAAACTGGGATGACATGATCCATCTTCTCGTCAGATAAGGTGAACAACCGTTACCTAACAGAAAAAGAACCAGCTTGAAGGTGTCCTTGTCGCCTATGGGCTTCTTCCAAAACATTAACTGCAATTCTGCAGGCCACCATTTAAGAGGGAAGAAGGCATCCCCATTGATATCTTTGAATAGATCCTGCCTTTCATGGATAATTTCCTCTCTCGACAAGTAACGTAATGTATCGCGGTAGTCTGCTAAAGTTGCCATCTTGGTATATTTCATCGAAGCGTCTTATATCATTTAGATTCCTATGATTATTAGAATACAGGATTTTTATTGGCTGTTCTTTGTCTCGTTGACATGTCCTTATTTGATGCGCACCAAACACAACAACAAAGGGCCATTTCCATTCAGCGCCGGTATGTTGAGCCGAAATTACGAGCAAGACGAATCACATTTTTCACCGCCCTGGGGGTGTTATGAAAAAATACAAGTGAAAAAGTACACATTAACGACCGGTGTCTTGCTGCAGTCGAACTAGAAGTTTATGTTTCTAAACCCGGTACATGGTTTTCGAGGACAGTGGTGAAACAAACCAAGGTCATGTTGTGCCTTCCTAATTTCGGTGTAGACAGATTTACACTTGTTTTAGCGGTACTTAACAAACTATTGATATTTTCGCTTTTTGGGATTCGATATACTTAAAGGCTCGGTAGAAAGAAAGGTCGAATCAGATGGAGAGTTTTGGACTTTCTCTTTACTTCTTTTTTGTTACTTCGTAGTCTGTGAAAAATCAATTCATCGAAAAGACCTTTTTTGTTTGCCGCTTCGGTGCCTGCAGAATTTCGGTATAGACTAATTTACACTTGTTCGAGCGGTACATAACAAACTATAGATATTTTTGTTTTTTAGGTTTCGATTACTTTAATGCTCGGTAGAAATAAAGTTTGAATTACGTGGCGAGTTTTGAATTTTATCTTTTTTTCTTCATTGTTATTTCCTATATTTAAATAACAACTCATCGAATAGAACTCTTTTGATTGACGTTTCGAGTGTTACAATCCGTTTTGGTTAGCACATTCGATTACTAATTTTTCCGTTTTTCACTAAAGCACAATAACGCGTAGGGTAGGGATGAATCGGATCTTGTACTATATTTCTACAATGGAAAAAATATAGTCCCTTTTTATGTGGGAAAAAGGTAACTTTTGTTGTTATTATTGGAACTTTTTATTTTTATTGCAACCATGGGATGGTGTCTAAAGCCACTAAAGCTTGTATACTGCACAGTACTTGAATTATGCCCAGTTTAATAAACAACAGATTCCATTTGGGTGAAAAGATATTTGGATATTATACCCTTACACATTAGCTGTCCCTTATAGCGATGTTTTGCCCTTTGGCATAATAACCCATAGTATCCTTCCCTGCCGTTATTTAGAATTTCACGTTACGGGACATCCCAAAAAACGGGTGCAAAGGAGACTAAATAACACACAAACATTGACTCGCCACCGAAAAATTAAATGCTGATTTGGACTTCTTAAGAATAAATAAGCCGTTTTATCTGAACTTAAAAAATTGCAAACATAGGCATCGATATTATAGCGGCAACATTCAAATTTTCGGCCACTCTTAGTCTCTAGCTCTGATTCAAATATAAAATTCATAATGATTTTTGAAAGGTCTACCGACTTCACAATTCAAATAATCAATTCATTATTGTATTCTTCAATACAATAGCGGGTTCAATGTTTATATAGTCAATTCATGATTGTAATCTTGAGGGTTGCTCTTTACTTAGTTTGACTGTATGTCAATGAATTATATATTACAATTATTATAGAATCAGATGATAGATTATATGGGTTTTTGCTCAACTAAAGTCATGTTCATAATTCTATTGGATGAGTCTTTTAATTTGTAAAGCAACTTACATAGAAAAGGCAAAATGTAAAAACAACACATTTTTGATGATATGATAATATAAAGTTATTAAAGAAAGTTTGTTTCAAATTGAAACCATGTGTAATGTGTGCCCTAGTACACTTAGATGTTTAAACTGCACTGTATTTGTGCCATGACCCATTTTTTCACACACCAATCTAAATTGAAATTACATCTTTCGTACAGCTTGGTAATGAGATGTGAGATATGTATTCAGATTCATTACATTAAACCACCCTAATCATCGCTTTTGATTAGAAAATCTCCGTCCTCCATAAGTTATTGAGCATTAATAACATCTTCATTATGGTTGTCTAGTAGATATAACATTAAAAACAGAAATCTCCAGCGATTCATGTGTTTTGTGATATGTGCAAACTTGGACAACCAGGAAAATAGTTGCTCGCATACTTCGGTATTGACATTCTGTAAAATAAGAATAAATTATTGTTAATGTGTGTCATGCATTGTTTATCAATTAGCTCACATTAAACTTGATCCGATTAATGCCAAAAAGACAACTATGACATCATATGCATAATCACTGTTATTGGATCAGAAATTTACTTTGCTACATCAGGACTGTGCTTTAAACAAAATTGCACGGTGCCCAGGCATTCTTATGTAGGAAATTTTAGGTGCCCATCTCAATCAGCTTTTTTAACAATTATGTTAAACAGGTCCTCTAAAGATAAATTTCATTCTCTAAGGCACTCGTGATTTGCTAGACTAAAAAGCAAAGGACCATAACTGTTTAATAACTAATTTCGAATACATGTAAAGCAATTACATTAGTTGCCCTTTATTTGAAACGGCATGCTGTTGAGTTACACCCATGTGACATAACATTGTAGTACCAGCAATTTGGAAGTGAATTGTAAGTTTAATAAACACTAACTTAGAAGACAATGATTAAAGGAAGTCAGCTAAACATCTTATAAATGTAACAAACATTATACACACCCTACACGCAAAAGGTTCATAAATTATTATATCCCTTAAATAAACACATAATTATTTTGTACCTCAAGGACTGTTGAACTATATGGATTGCAATGTTCTTTGCACCACTTGTCCACATGGTTGCGAAAGTGAAATTTATCGCACAACATTTCCAATCCCTTCATTCGTCTTGCAGTCAAGGTCAAATCACATCTTTGCGGATTAATGGTAAATTTCTTTAAATGACAGGCATCATCATAGTATATAGTGCCTAAAAAAAAAATAAAACTCAGTGGGTATAAATTTAAAAAAAAAAAAAATCTGAGAATAAACTTGAATTTAATTTTCGGTGTTGAATTAAATATGTGTTGTCATATTTCATGTAACACATTAACTATTTTTGGTTATTTTTATTATATCATAATGTTTACACCACACCATGCCAAATAAAAATTTATATTGAATACAACTTACCAATGTCTTTCATTACAACGTTGCTCAGCAAATTATGAACATGAGCATAGACTTGAGATTTACTCTCAGATCCAAACAACTCTTTCACATCTACCACAACAGAACATGGATTTGCAAATACAAGTATTCCTGATGAAATGAATATTAGATTTAAAATTAAGAAAGACACTTTTTTATATATAGTTAACCAAACGAAAAATATGCCTTATGGTATAAATAATGGGCCATTATGAAAACAACCCATTGATTTAAATACCCACTGATATATTTGCCAATACAATACAAGTATAAAAATCTATTTAAGAATCCGTTCATGCTTAGCGTGCATATATCGAGTTATGGTTGCACGCGGAAAGTTTGGAGAGCACGAAAGAAGCGTAAGATTTGCTTGAGGGAATAGCCGAGGGCAACTCTAGCTTCTTCAGTGCTCTCCAAACTTCCCAAATGCATCCATAACTTGATACACGAAAGGGCTAAAATCATGAACCAATTCTTTTATAACACAGTGAAAACATATTGGGCACTAGAACAGGTTTTGTTTGTGTTTAACTACAAAGTTCTCACAATGCACCGCAAAGGAAAACAAAGGTAATTAGGATCCTAAAACGCCACAATCAGTTACAGATTCGTTGAAAGAAAACGCTCAACCTGGTTTTTAAAATTATCAACTGAAGATTCGCTTCTTCAATTAATTATATTGAATATGTAATGTAAGCAAACAAGGTCAAAAAATACTCAATGAAACTGTAGTAAACAAAGTGAGAACAATCACGTTAAATGACCATCTTTGCTCAGCAAAAGTGACAAGCTCGAGTAGCATTTGGGATTCCAGAATAATCTTCACATTGCCAAACTTAAACAACAGGAACTCGCACTAAACGCAACTATCATTTTGCAGCTGAATTGAAAGTGCACACGTCAATTTATGGAGCTAGCCGTACATACAAAAAGAATTTGTTCATGATTTTTGTCCATGATTAGAAAGGACTAGCGCGCTATGTAATAATAAAAATTATATGATGATAACTTTATGAAGTATTAACTGCTATGATGGTTATAAATCTCAAGTACATGTTTTTATTATCATGTCTCCTAGTATAGTAGTACTTTACACAGTACCTGCAGTTCGGTGGTTTTTACTTTTGTGTTTACTTTTCTCGGTTCCACAATTGATTTTCCTTTTTTTACCTTCTTCATCTGTTACAGTGTCATCATCCATTGATGGTATACCAAAGCCAGAACTGTGAAATATAAGAGAAAACCAGTTAAAAGTAATACAAAATTTAATGTATTAACAAAAGGGTTTATTATCAATGTCAAATTTCACCTTGAAAGTAAAGATGTAGAGGAAAGGCGTCTATTTAACAGAGTGAATCAACTAATAGAGCCGTGATCTTATACCAATAAACAATGTTAAATAGGGGTACCTACTTCCTGAACAAGAATTCTCTCTCTCCTAATGTTTCTTTAAAATCTGCATCTGCAATTGCAAGTTGTAAACGGTTTTGACCAAACTCGTTCACTTGCTGCGGTGTGTACAGGTAGGTTTGCTGTATCAAAACACATTCTTTCACCTTAGTTGGCAAACTAGACTGTTTCACCCAACTCTTCCTCATCTTTAAATGGTGTTGCATGTTTGTCGTGCAATGAACAGTAACGAGAATCTTTACATGGCGTATTCTGGCAACCTACAAATGCCCATATATTGAAATTAATTGTTTTTGTACAGTTTAACCCATGTTCATCACTGCCCTAATATGCAATTATATTGAGGGCACTATAAAAAATTATGGTTGTACGAAAGTAAAAATCATGTTCAAATACTTAGCCTGTCTAATAAAGTAACTGTGAAATGTTTTGCTTGGGAGTGATTAGAACTAAGGTATTTATGACTTTCCTTCCAGAGTAGTAGGTATTCACAATACAACCAAATGTACTGCTTGAGCATGATTGGAACTAAAGTAATTATGAATCACCTTTAAAAAATGGGTATGTTGCAAAACTCCAATCATGAAATGACACATAGCTCAAATGGTGCTAAATGCACAGGTCTTTTTGGAAGCATGCAGCGACCATAGTATAAGAATGTAGTTGTTGCCAGGAATGTGCCTCTCAGCACCAACTAATGTGTTCTGATTTTCATTCACACCCTTATAGTGATAGCCATTTACAAGAGATCAGACAGATTTATTGCTCGCCCATAACCATACCAATTGTATCATTTAGAACAACCAGTTAAGCCAATTACAACAGGACAGGTATTAATCACAACACACTATTTAAAATAGTTGTCCAATATTGTGTTGCAGGTGCATTGAATGGCAAGTCCTACATTACTAATGTCCTTGAAGGCACTGAAAACACAGAAGATGAAGTTAATCAACAACATATTCTTCAAGGACATCCAGTTGATGACTTCAAAAGGATGCTTGGAACTGTTATTATTAAACCAGGGAACGTCGTTAGCCTAACATTGCTAAACCAAAAGGGGATGTTCCGGAAAACCACTCAGGGCTTAAGTGGAAAAGCCCTTATGTTAAAGGTGTGTAGATGGTAAATAAATAACCTAAAATAGAAAATACATACTTAAATGAATGCATTTTCGAGAATAACAATGACATGCATTTACTAAAAATAAGTATTAAATTTATACCCAATTCTTCACAAATCACATCTAAGATTAATGGTGCAGTGTCATTTATCATTTTCATTTCTTTCTTTCAAAGGTTGTAAAAGACTTACCAAGTTTGAACCTTGGAAAAGTGGAAACCTACACCATTCCGGGAAACAAAACCCAGGTAATAACCACAATCACAAATACCAAGCGGGTTGCACAAGCCACTAAATGACCATCAAGGTTACAGAAAACCCAAGATATATGTAAAGTCAAGGTATAACCATTTTGAAGAAAACCACAAGAACATCAATAGAGTAGATCATATCCATATTCTCACAAACTAATTTACACAGAAAAAAAATGGTACTACATGTAATATCATATATGGGCACAATTCAGTGACTCCCATAATTTCAGTGGCAGACAATATTCTCAATAACTGACAACTAAACAAAAAAGATTTAATGGCAACAACATATATTGCCAAATGTAAAAATTACTAATGAGGAAGACTGAATCTATAAAAAGTCTAATATCTGGAGAGAAAATTTACATAATTAGAATTGCTGAACCAAATCGGTCTCAATAAACTCCCTGGAAAGCACAACAAATCCATCTGCAAAACATCATTGCGGGTCAAAGAAACAAAAAGCAATCCCATCATGAGGAGATCTGAATCTACGACAATTTTAACATCTGGAGAGAAAATTAATATCATTACAATTGCTGAAACCAAATCAGTCTCACTATACTCTCAAAAGCACAACAAATCCTTCAGCAACAAATCATTGCAGGTCATAGAAACAAAAAACAATCCCATCAAACTAACAATTCACTAAACCAATGCATACAACATTAACAGTCAGTATTAATCACATTTTTGTTTCATCTAGGTACATTTTTTGGTGAAAATGCCTGTTCCAGCAAGTCATGATGATGTCATCACTTTCATACAAAGATTGGCATCAGTTGGAGTTAACCTTGAAACCTACAGAAACGCATATGAAACAGATCATGATGAAAGGTAAGGGCAACTATCCAAAATAATTATGATATGTTACGGAAATTTAAACTACTCATAAACATTCACATGATAATACAAACAACAAATGCAAAACAAAACAACTCAATGATTTTAACCTGAGGCTGCAAGAAAATGTCACTTATCAATTAACATACCCCACCTTATATTATTTCCTTTCAAACTGCAAGACCTTTTGAGAATTCGCAAACACAGTCATACTTATATATCGCATTGTACAAAATAATGGAATAGTAATAATTATATTCAGTACAAAACAGAAAAATAGTTGCATTTAGCAACAGAAAAATCTGTACTGAAAAACCCCAAATTAAGATTACAGCACAGCAAGACCAATCTTTACTTTTCAACTTCTGCTGTGAATAACATGTATTCAAGGCAACACCCCAAAATGAAACATTGCCATATCACTATTAAAGAGGCTCGGTAACAGTAAACAGTTTGAAAAATTTAGCTACACTTTTCAATTTAGATGTTTTTCAATCCGTGTCAATCTTCTCCATCCTTAACCATCCTTGGTCCTTTACGTTCCTTTCCAATCTCTTACGTGTTTTTCTTACATTGTAAAGTATTATTTTCAGGTGTCCTTCAATTTAACAGTAATTTTGTCGAAACTCAAAAAAACACAAAATACCATGAAGAGATCCTTTAAGAAAAAATTGAACCCAGGCCCAACAAGATATTGCCTGTTTTTCAAAACACATTTACTGAATGGCACACACTAGCACAAGTACCACCATTGACAGTAATACAAGACCAATATTTAATATACCGGTAATTATAGTTCCACGTGGACTAATAACTAATGAAACCTATATCCTTGCATTTGCATTGCAGTGACAAACATCTACAGGATTACAACTACAGAAAACAAAATGACTTCAACAGTCCTACAACATCTTCTCCGAAAAAGAGACCAAGACAAGATTAATATAATCAAACCAAACTTATTGAAACAGAAACAATTCAAGCACACTAAATAACCATATCACATAGAAAGCAGTGGCAGTACACAGGAAAAAGCACAAACACAATCATTTCGTCCAATTCAAACAATACAAACCAGCATGATAGACCATTATCTTTGTTTCAATGTATAAAATAAATTTTAACAATTAGTCTACAATTTGTTGTTTTATATTAGTCAAGTCTCTTGCACTGCGATAGGTCAGAGTTGATTAAGTGACATGGCTGCTTAGTAAAACCAGACTGTAAATTTTCTGTATGTAGTAGACTTAAGGCCACCCATTTTAAAATAGACTACAAATCACGACCACTTTAACATTAAGTTATACCTACAAGAAAACCATGCACAGCTCCAGATACCTTTCAGTAGTCTCAAATTGGACTTGCACCATCACAAAATTACAAAGCAACAACCTCTTTCAACAACAACCTGAATCTACCAAATTAATTTTCGTAAATAAAGAACACACCCAGTGGAATGCAAAAATGTATTACCCCTTCAAGTCATTTCCAACAGCAATGCCCCTTGAGTGATTTAAGGAAACCCCCAAAACATACAACCAATGAGACCCGACAAATACAACATACAAATTCCACACATTTCAATCAGTGTAAATGACAAAATCAATGTACGCGTTACATAATATCACACCAACCATCACA
>Ga0126343_10000271_pt1 | contig 18355 bp, 7 predicted proteins | sample Cyp2metagenome_FD_92531 | JGI IMG/M metagenome (GOLD analysis project Ga0126343, IMG submission 92531) | Coral microbial communities from Lord Howe Island, Old Settlement Bay, Australia - Cyphastrea 2 metagenome | ecosystem: Host-associated > Invertebrates > Cnidaria > Coral ...
ATTTCTGATTGTTGTGAAATATGATTATATTTTATTTATACATATTTATTTTAGTCATAGGACCTCTATGAAAACCACATTTGTGATAGAGTTTCCTGATTAAACATTGTTATTATTATTATTCATTACGTTCTGCCTCTAATTTTATGGTGTAGGAAAAACTCAAACTGCATGATTTAAGGGGTAAATTAAATTCTCGCTATATATATAATAAACAAATTACCACATAGAAAGTGCTTTGTACGGATTTTTATTCACTCGTTGCAAAACTTTGGAAAACTCACTCGTTCGCTGCGCTCACTCGTTCGTGAATAAAAATCCGTACGTCGCACTTTCTATGACGTAATCTATATATATGTACTATGTGTCGCAAGTACTAGTATGTTATTCGTATGTATTGGTATGTTACTCGTATGTACTCTTATGTTACTCGTATTTACTCGCACTTACTCGTATGTTACTCGCATGTACTAGTATGTTATTCGTATGTATTTTTATGTTACTCGTATGTGCTCTTATGTAACTCGTATGTACTCACATGACTCATATGTTACTCGTATGTACTCGCACTTACTCATATGTTACACTAAGGTACTCGTATGTACTCGTGCGGTGTTTTAGTCACGATTCAAACGACCAAACAATGCTATCAAGTAATAAACCTGAGGGGCGTTTCAACGAGAAGTATTGAAGGTAGAGATCTTTACTTGACTGAAATTAGATCTCACATCGGTGAGCGAGTCATCGGAGAGTGAGTCGAAAAATTGATTGGATTATTTAGTAAATGCCACCGAGTCTGCGAAGTTTCTTTGTGCAAATTTACTAGTTTTACATGTAACGAGGGAAAGTTTCAGCTCTTTCATGGAAGAGGAAACAAACAAACTACTAAGGAGAAGCAATGTTCCCATTCTTTATTTGAACTCTGGGAAACACACAATAGTTTTTAAACAGTAGACGACATTTCTTAAATCGAGCTAGGGAAGATTCCAGAAGATACGCAATCACAGAAGCGTTCTATGCACTGAAAAAGGAGAACTGACGTGAACTGAAAATAATGTAGCTGCTATACTCGACCAAAACGAGAGTGTGGTATCACTCATTACAAAAAATGAAAAAATTGTGCATCTGAACTCGAGGACGGAGTTTGTCACACCAATAATGCTACCACAAAGAAAAGCACTCAAAATTCGTGGGTGGTCCCGCATGAAATGTATCTGTCACTTAACATATACTCGACTTTGACGTTAGCTAATCTGCGCATGCTTTTGGAGCAAATTTCTTTTCTTTTTGTAAGAGAATAGCACCATAAAGAAAGCATGAGATTTGCAAAAACATGTCACGTTTTGCAAAACACACACGGGTACCAATAGCAACCCCACCCTACCCCCCTTTCCCAAAGCTGATTAGATTGATTGATAGGTTAATTGGAACTAATTAGGTTAATTAATAGGTTAATTAATAGGTTCATTGGAAAATCTTATTGTATTATATCCAACCGTCACTTCTGAGGATGTATGTTGAGGCATACGAAACGTTAAGTCATTAATTATTCAAAGTTTTTAAAACATGCGTTTTTTTGTCATGTTTGTTACCGCAGTTTGTATTTTATCTCTGTTAAAGCTTAAGTGGCCGAAGAATAAGAGTTTATAAGGTTCATTGGAATTGATTAATTAACTAATAAATTCATCAAACAAACGTTATAGTTTATACCTTATGGTGTCATGACGTCATAGCGTTATGGCGTTATGGCATTATGGCGTTATGGCGTTATTGCGTTAGTGTCTTAGTGAACTCCAGTCTCCTAAACCCTTCCAATAGTTCACTTTGCGCTAAAAACAGAACGTTTTCACTCGTTTCTAATTTCATATGAGAGTTTTCTCCTGTTAAAAGCTATTCTTGCAACTAGTATACACAAAAGTGACAAAATGTCTAGTTTTTAGCTACTAATCAGAGAGATATTTTTAATTATGTCAACTTTGATGCAGGCATCCCAAGGCCATTTGGAGTCAAAGGCAAGGACACGTCTTATCCGAAGGGCTTTGTCCTCGATGCAGAAGAGAACAGGGAGGTTGAATTTAAATCTCTTACAAGTGCACAGCTTTCATTACTTCCCTGGAAAATCATGGACAAAGCAAAAAAGTTTATCTGTGCTTGCTTAAATGCGAATAGGAAAGGCATCATCTATTTTGGAGTTGGAGATAGTCAAGAACAGAATTCAAGGTTTAAACGAGGTGAGATTCTCGGGCTTGATGTGGAAGACATAATAGATGACATTATGAAGGCTTTTCAATTCGTCCTTGATGATCACATTAAGAGTGATGACGGTCCCCTTAAAAAAGGAGGAGATCAGAGCTGCGTCAACATAGAGTTCATTCCTGTAAAGAGTGAGGGAAACCGCACAAACTTGTGTGTCGTTGAAATCGAGGTCTCTCGGGACTGGAAATTGTGCAAAGACAATGTTTACTATAGCAAATGTTGGACTGAGAAACGAGGAGTCAAGATTGAGAAAGATCTATGTACAAAGAAACTGAGTGACTATTACAAAGTGTTCAAAGATGAATTTGATGATGTTGCCATTCGAACCAATGGTGCATCCAGCAGTGTGAAGCAGCATGAAGTTAACAGGCAGGTGAAAGAACCTCTGACGGCAAAGTATAAGGACTGGAAGAGGGAGACAAAACTCGGTAAGTGAGTTTGCCCTCTACTTGTGATCTCATGTTGTGGTTGGTGGTTATAATTATATAGATGTTAGAATGGCAGAACGAAACAAACTGCCAGCCGCACATTTAAGCCATGTTGGCAAGCATTTTGTTTTAGCCGAAATATTCGATTAGCAGCTAAATAATACGAGAACACTATGTGCCTAAAGTTTTAGAGGCATTCATTCAAGATTACATAGGTTGTTTAAAGTCAAAATAAGAGGTTCACTTTGGTTTTATTTTTCTTTTAGGTAACAGTGAATCACTCGAAGGTAAGCACATTGACATTGAATAGTTTGTAAAGTCAAATGAGTAAAAAAAATCGGCTTTGTTTTCATATATGTACAAATTACCTCTCATTGCACTTCCTGTAGCACCAAAATCAGATTCAGCCCGACCAAGACTTTATCATCGAATTCTATTGTTATTGCCACAGGTTCAATCCCGGATGACTCTGACGTCAAGAGATTCAGTACATTGGTAAGAGACCGATTGCGTGACGTGAACTCTAAAGATTTCGGCTACATTTTAATTGCCAACAAGTTGCATGCTCAGTACAGAGGAACACCACATCTGGCTTTCCTGCAAAATATCCCTTGGCTTGCAGTATTTGATTTGTTTGATGCTGCTTCCAAAAAGGATGGCCTACACTATGTCTGTAACGAAACAACCGATGCACCAAGAGCAAAACTCAGAAGCCTCGATGACTTCAAAGACGTTTCATCTGACTGGATGTCTGGTAACGACTTCACCCTTCCGACAAGAGGGACCACGTGGATTTTGAATAACGAAGAAATGCAAAAAGGAGACTGGATAAAATGCTGTAGAGACTGTGTTTATCAAGCTCTCTCCGCTTACAAACGCTGTTTTCCCCCAGGACGGCTTTTGTGCGTCTTTCTGGGCCTTAGTGAGAACGCCGTCAAAGAGATGGTAGACATTATGGAGTGCTGTTTCAGTATTTTTGGAAATTCGGCAAGTAACTGTGTCACCATTATAAGTGAAAGCAAGATTGTTGCAGAGGCATTTGTCAAGTCTTCAGAACCTTCACTACAGAAAGAACTTAGAGAATGTTCCGTTTCCGGAATTCATTGGAGCCTGCTGAAAGAAATCGTACGCGAAATGGTTGGGCCGACTAAGTTTGAAGAAAGAGGAGCCACAACTGAACTCCCGTATTTCAATGGTCAGCTCAAAGAAGTCCTTAACAAAGTGATCCATTCATGGGATGACCTTGAAGTTTACATTCCAAATCCTCGACTGCCGAGTTCAGCAGAGGACATCGAGAAAGCAAGGAATGCCTTTTACAAGGGCGCCCAAGCAAGCCAAACCAACTTATTTCATAACCATTGCATCCCAAGAACACTTGAAGAAGAGACGAACCTGAAAATTGAGCATGCACTGAAGTCCTTGTCTAAACCTGGTAAGGATCTTAACTGTCACGTCAAGACCGTCACTGTTCCCTATGAACCGGGATCAGGAGCAACGACTTTGTGTCGCAGGATCCTGTGGAACAAACGAAAAGACTACCGCTGTGCTGTCGTTAAGGCAATAACACCGGCTACAGATTATCAAATCGAACTACTGCAAGGAATCGTTTACGATGAAAAGAACATTACCTTTTCACCTCCTGCTCTAGTTCTGGTAGATAACTTCCCTGAGAATGAAGCCAGACGTTTAACGGAGAAGATTGGGAAAAGACAGACCAAGTGTGTCATTCTGTCAACGTTTCCGATTGGAAAATTGAGTGCTAACACAGACTTCGACATAACTTCATTGCAGCAACTAGATGAGAAGGAGATGAGCCTTGTGAAAGATATTCTAATCAACATTACAAGTGACAGTGAACGAAGAAGAGGAGCAGAAGAGGTTCTTGAAAGGGAAAAGCGCTTTATCTGGTTCGGATTGGAGCTTTTCGGACGAGACTATGACAAAATCGAGAAGAGGCTTCAGAATCATATCAACAGTACCCTCGACTTTCTGGGAGATTCTCAAGAAATTCATGAAATGGTGCTTAATTTCTGTTGCTTTCTTCACTACTACAGCGATGGACGTGCCATCCTCCCCCATCCTGTTGCCAGTGACTTTCTTTACGAAGCCAGCAGTGAAACAGAAGAAGAATGTGCATTAATGCAACACATTCACAAGATCTTTGGAGGACTTCTCTTGGAAGGATTCAATGAAACAAATGGTTACTATGGTTGGAGGCCAGCACATTCTCTTGTCAGTGAGGTTGTCAAGTCGAGAATAAATATCGAGGATACTGCGATACTTCTCTTGGAAAAGGTTCATAAAGGAAAAGCCTACGTGAACAAGTTCTTGAAGGAGCAAGTTTTCAAGCTACTCCTGGATCGCAAGAGAATTTCCGATACAGTTGTTCTGGAAGATCTGGCAAAAGGTGATGGCCACGATAGTATTGATTCTGACCTCGAGAGCGAAGTTGTTGGCTTCTATGAAGTACGTACCCGGTATTCTCCTTTGATAGTGGATATCTTGGAGGGGGACAATGGTATTCGAGGAGCTCTTCGATTGCTCATCGCAATTTGCCAGAAGGCATCCCAAACTGGGGAGAAGTCATATGCTTGGCAACAGTTGGCTCGGTTCATGGGTTATGAGATGCGTGCGAAAGAAATGGACTCAAAGGATGACCTGCATCATCGTCTCTACTCCACCATGAACAAAGAAGGAGACATCAAACTGTCTATGCCAGAAACATGTATCGAAGCAGCGCACGTTGCTGTAGATATTGCCATAACTCAACAGCCTAAATACAGTCATCACTACGTGACAAAAGGAGTTTTGTACCTTCTGCAACTTAGAGACTTCAAGCCAGAGGAATTGCCTAACCTTCCCTGTTCGTTGCCTGCAGTGATCGATATATGCCGAAAAGCACTGGAAGTGTATGACAAAGCACTTAGTACGACGAATACTCTCAACCACTACTCCATGATTGGAAAAATTCAAGCCATGGTCTCTCTTCTTGAAATTGTAAAAGGATTACCATGTTTTCGTCTCGAGAGTGAAAGATTTACAAGGTATTTAAAGAAATTCGAAATTCCCAAAGAGATAGAAGACACACTGAAGGAAACAGAACACAGCTATGTCCAGGAACTCAGTACTAGGACACTTGCCCTCTTCAACGAACTCTTCCGAGATGTTAAGCTCCGACAAATGACCACGTACGACGAGAACGAGATCAGAGGCTTAACTAATGCAAAAATTAGGGCATCAAAACTGCGACGAACCTTTTACGAAGTTACTGGTTTCGACAGAAGTGAGCTCAATGACGAGGACGTTCCAATGCTTTCATCCCCTCTGACGAGAGATGCGCCTGCTCTGTACCAACAGATTGTTCAAGACATTCTTTTCAAGCATGATGAAACTCCGTACAGCTCCTGGGCCAACTTAGGAGATGGAGATGTGTCACTGATTTACAATCTACTTAAACGACTTTGTCTACGTGGTTTTGGGAACCAAGACGACCTACTAATTTGCTGCAAGTCTTGCTTGCGTATGAAAGAAAGACCATCCGTTGATGAGCTGGGCAAAATTGTGAGCACGTGGGTTGCCAGGTACCCTAGTTCAGAATGGGCTCACCTTTTCAACTACATGATCCACTTTCCTATTCCCAATGGAAGCCTTGCTGCCTTCAGTCATTCTGCAAAGTTGTCTATTAAAAAGTGCGACAAAATTGTACGAGACAAGACAGGAATAGGCTTTCGGAAATCTGGCGCTGAGTACTTTCTCGGAAAAGGAATTGGGTTGTATGCCATTGTAACCAGCCAAGAATTCCGATGGCTAGAGACAAAGTGGGAAACAAAGACCGACTTTTGGAGAAGTAGGGAGATCTCTGAGAAGCTGGAACGCGTCTGTGGTCAAAAAGATGTCAACTTCAAAGGTGTTATAACTTACCAAGGAATTCAGCTACGCTTTGACGACACGCGCTACCCTTACGAAAGTAAAGACGACTTGTGGTTCTACATTGGCTTTTCTGTTGCCGGTCCTTACGCGTATGATCCCGTCGACAACGACACCTACGCCATTTTGAGCCGCAAAACCAGCGAAAGCGGGTTTTCAAATTTACCAACATTCGAGGCGGCAAATCACAAAGACAACTATGGCACGCCTGTCTCTAAAAGGGGAAAATTCCGCGAGCCGAAGTATTTAACAACGAAACGAAGTCAAGAGCCTGCTGAGACAAAGGATGGAAACCTAGATATCCTCTCAGGTGACATTTCTGGCTTCCCTTGTGGTATTCCTGTATATCAAGAGCAAAAACCTATCAGCTCGTCCATGCCACATAATCTTAACGCGGTACCCAATGGCTTTCGTGATAATCCAACAATGGTCCCAGACTTCACTTTGCCTTCAAGTTCCGAAGGATTTTCACCTGGTATATTATCGTGGACCAGTGTTGATAACCTTCATCATCAGCCTGCGCCAAAGCGGGTGTCCTATGCTTCTGCCCTACAACTTGGAAGTCCAAGACGAGAGGAACAAATGACAAAAGCTACGACTAAACAGCAGCAGAGTGTAGCTTGCAATCCGTTGCCTACAAAAGATCGCAGCTGGAAAAGCGTACAAGGAACTCGTGATGGAGGGAAGCATAAACAAGTATTTCAACCAACGTACGTTGACAAAACAGGAAAGCTTCACCATGGTTCATGGGTTCTTGGTGCAGAGAAGTCTAGAGAATGCAAGATTCACACAAACCGAGCCTGTGACATTAGATCAACAAGTCGCTGTCCCTTTGCACATTCGTGGAGAGGTGATACTCTCCAGTATGTGTGTACCATGTGCACACGAAACAACAAGCCTGTTTGCAAAGAAAGGAAAAATCACGAAATGTATATTTGGAATTTAGGTCCATACTATAAGGAGGATAGGACGATTTGGAAAGACCCCCCACAATAACTCCTAAAGTCTACACGTGGACATTGAACCATTGCACAAGATGAGTCCAGAAAAAACTCGTTTGTCAGACAAAATTCAAATTGTATTAGCAGGACTACGAAGTAATGAAGAAATGTAAGCATAAAGATTTTTAGAACAATTTTTCTGGTTGCTGGTAAACAATTGAAATAATCTTTGTGAGATATCATTGAGAAGCATTTTGTGAAAAAGAGACAATTTTTTTGACACACTGGGGGCAACTATTTTGTCACTAGTAACAGTGGTTTTGCAATTTAATACCTTTAGCAAAACCGGTGTTAAAAAATACCGAAGTGGCTGTCAGGCATGATAATAGTGAGAATTAAAAATGTTGACACCGACAAAAAACTTTTTGTGTGAACTTTACGGTTAAAAATACTATAACCTTCTTCAGCATAAATAGGTGTTAAGCACATTTATTCGTTGAACCTGACCATCGTTCATAATTAATATCCAAACTGGAAGCTTTGGACTTTGCTAATTCACAGCATGCAGGCCCGTTTCAATGAAAGTAGAAGATAGCTTTGCTAACCAGTAGTAGCTATTAGTTTCTCACTCCCTTCATAACTCAGTCGGTATCTGAAGGACAGAATTGAGGAAGAACATATGGAAGCCGGCCATCCCCAAGAAGACCTGCTAAAGATTAACCTTCATTGCTACAGAGTAAATATCGGCACCCCCAAAACGTTCTCGCTTTGTCGCGGGTCAAGCGGACAAACTCGATGCGATGAAGTCGATTAAGGCGACGAAGTCGATATTCTCATGTTTGCACCAGAGCAACACTTCTGCAAGTTTTGAAGACATGAATAATTATTGCAGGTATGTAAATGAGCTAATTAGGCAGTTGTGGAAATAGAACCTGGTATTGTCGATATTCCCATGTGTGCACCAGAGCAACACTTCTGCAAGTTTTGAAGACATGAATAATTATTGCAAGTATGTAAATGAGCTAATTAGGCAGTTGTGAAAATAGAACCTGGCAAGAATTTGTCAGAAATTATTTTTGGACGAAATTGAAGGATGTTCTTTCCTCTTTGCAATACTGGTGAACTGACGAGTCACAAATCATGCTGTGTGCCTGTTACACCAGTTAATCTGACGTCCTTTGCAAAACGATCCTGGCTTTTGCAATCGGATACTTTTTCCAAATCGAGTACAACTCCGTAAAAAAAATCACTTCGTCTGTTTTCATCCAGTCCAGCTAACTTGAAATTCCTTTCTCTTAAAATTGCCGCTCCAGTTGTAACACATAACATGCCTTTCATCAATCATAAGGGACAACTACTCAGTAGTTAATGGTTACTGCAGCTGTCAATTACTAGCGAAGAAATTGTGCTCCAAGTAAGGTCATTCCCCTGTTTTGCATTGCGCATCCTTACTGCGCATAATTTATGGCGTCATTAGCGGACTCATTAGCGCGCGCTCGTACACACGTGCATTGAAAAACATGGCGGATTTGCCTTGATAGTGAGCTCTGTCAGTTGAAAAATGGCTATAGCTCACCAACGAGCATGGGCACCCCACCTTTTTTACCAGTCATTGCAATCAACTTATCATAAGCTTTGCGTGATAAAAGACAAGTCTGATTTCTATTGCTGAAAATTGAATAAATAAGGAAAATAGCGGATAAGCTGTGGTCTTTTCTATTTGCCGTTTGGTAACCATGTCAAGAAATTTGGTTTAAATTTTAATCAAGGATTCAGCTTTCTGTCTAATTCAAACCTTAAATGTCTATTTCTGTCCGACACAATGTATTGACTGTAGTTTAATGCATGTTCTCAAAAGTTTCGGTCACAAAAATATACAATCATTACTAGGAATGCGTTCTTCTAATAAGCACTAAATAATCCTAACATGGGGCATTTTCAAAGCCTCACTGCTCTGTAATGAGCATAGGCACCCCCCTTTTATTTCAAAATTGAAGTTCTCATGTGATAAATATTCAGTGGACAAAGTTTGAACGAAAATCTATGGTCACTTTTGTTTCAGGGGAATTACCTTAAGCAACCAGTTTTCAACTTTTAGCTGTAAGTTGTTGGCAACGTCCTGTTCGATCCTGCTGTGTTTGCTTCTGGCAGTTTTGGCTCGAACACATGCACTAACGATCCCTAGTTGCCCAGCTTTTGTAGAAGAAAATTAGTTACCAAAAACCTTGATCGCCAGCAAATATATAGAAAGGTTCTATGGAAGTTCGATGTGATCTCATGGTTTAGTTTGAATATAAATTATGGTAGAATTTCGCAACAACTTCGCGAAGGTGATTTTAAATAACGTTTGAATAATGGTTTTTGAGTTCTCTTTTTACGTTCTGATCCTTGTTTTCAATGTCTTACATGTAAGGTTTTCCTTCTTAGGTTCTTTTTAAACAATTCCTATTGCACATATGCACTTACAGTCCTTTTCACCAGCGCTCGGCCGGGCATAGTCATGTTTCTGCATGTATTAAAATAAACATTTTTATTTCAATCTTCTACCATAATTTATATTCAAGCCGTATTTTGACTACAAACGCGCCTAGCGATCAAAGTGTTTTACATTTTCCACAGTAAACACATTTCCTTTTACGGCTGGAAGTTGACAGCGCCTTATTAATTAACTATTTTTGTCAACTTTACTTCAAAATTGCTTCCCGCGTCAATAGCTTGTTGCTATGTATCCGTAACCTTGGAAACACGGGATACATTTCCGCCTCGATCTTGCACTTTGTTAGTTTAGAATCACTTATAAAACAGCAGTGATTAGCTTGGTGAAAACATCCATTATTGGAACCTAGCGTCCAAGTGTGTTATTGGCAACTAAGAGAAAACTATTAACTGGGCAAAGAAATTAACGATGCAGTTTCATTTCTTGACACTTGTAAACAATTTCTTCTAGTCATTTAAATGCGTCAGAAATTTCCATATGGTCCTCGTCTTAACATCGCGAACGAAAAGAATCAGCCATGTTGGATCGTGGAAAGTGATCGAGTCGAGTGATAATCAGTAGCGAAAAGAATAATTTCTGCAGCTTGTAAATCAGCAGTGAATCATCGAAAAGGTAAGTAAAGCTAGAATCGTATAGTATATATTCCATTTCTCTCCTGGATTTCTGTGTCGTCCTTTCAAAATAATAGTATTTCAGTCAGCTGCTTTTGGAAACGACGTTATAAACACGAATGGATGTAAATTAGTTACAACGTTATGGGACAACGCAGTGAAAATTATTGAATACATAGCCCTCTCACAAACCGTAGGTTACAGGTTAACTTAGTAAATTTTATTCTACTACGCACGAAATAAAAAGAGTTAAATTTGAGACGAGAAGGATTACACTCGCTGACTTATTACTTCGCAAATCGCAGTGCAGTAAGTTCAAATAACGACCGCCTTTTAGCTAGCGATCAATCATCATGGATGATTGTTAAGGCTGTTTTCAAGCGTATGCTAAAATAAAAAAATACAAACAATTTTGACGTTGCTTTCTTTCCGTTCAAAGTTCCGGCCAAATGATCGGACTTTCTGCCCCGAAAAATAAAATTAAGAGAACAAATGAGAACATTGATGCTTTACTTGAAATAGACTGCACTTTATATATCGGGTTGTGGTCGAGTCGTTTTTCGTGGAACAGCTAAATAAAACCTTTTCTATTTCTTCATCACCACAGTAACACATCTTTATCGGCAGGAATTCGAAATCGATAATTCAATTTACTTTTACTTTTGCGCTTATTTTATTTAGCTTGGAGAACTTTGAAGTCGGAAACCGTTCAAACACGCCGGCGGACAAGAAGGAGAGATTTGGTGCCTGGCCTTCGGACAAGGTAAGTGTTCAGTCGAGGCTTAAGTTACGCCAACTAAAAACATCAGTGTATTTGCATGGATCGTTGTTAATAGCGCTGCGTTCGGCAAATCAAAACTGGTATCGTTTGTCATTTGGTTATTAAACAGAGTAATATATCTTTTCCTTTACTAAATAATTAACGTCGTCAAAATTCTCGTTATGAAAATTTTCCACAGGAACACTACACAATTCAGACTTATGGTGGGATTAGTGAACTACAAATTTCGTTTAGGAGTCAATTAAACGATTTGAACTACTCATTTGGGTTTTATTTTATAGCAACACAATAGAGAGTTTCCTAGAGAGCTAAAACTGCGGCTACCCGGTAAGAAATTGTTCTTTTTAAACCTGTTGCTAACAACCTTTAATCCCAGGCAGATAAAGCTTTGTTAGTCAAGTTTAAAAGTCCTTGCTTTGACATCTGTTATGATTAAACTTTGCTTGGAGACTAAGGAACGAGAGAAAACAGGCTGTTTACACTACCTATAGGGCAACTGTCAATCAAGCAACCAAATATTTATTTGTTTCTAGCTCTCTGAACCAAATTTTCAACAGCAAAGAAACTCGCCCAGGAGCGAAGTAGGCACTCTGCTGCAACTTTCTTGAAGAACTTTCAAATGATCAACCGTCACCTCCATCATTGATACAAAACTATTTGATTTCAATGTTCGGCCGGTCATATGTCAAACCAGTTTTCAGTATCACAAAGAGCAACTCAAGAATATTTACATAGCATATAAAATTGAGTAGTACATATCAACCACTTCAATTATTCTGACTACTACAATCGGTTGGTTTGATTTAACATTCTGTTCTCGTCATTTAAGAGCTTGCTCTCTCAAGTAAGCTACCTCAAACGTCATGCCATTTTAAAGAAACTTCAGCGCTAAAACAAATGTCAGTTTAACTTTTAAGTTTCAGTAAAATTTATAGTCTAGCAGGGGAGAACAAGTTTAGAATGTTCTTCTGACATGCGCAATACCTCTTCACTCGCCAGGTGCTCGGCTGCATGTTGTACTGATCAATAGATCATATCTGATGGTACAAGAAGTGTTACAATTTACAAACAATACAGACAAGTTACTTTTATTCGCTTGAGGGAATATTGATGTAGGTAAAGGAATTGCCCGGCTAGGGTCATGTCACGGTGGCTGAGAAATAACTGTTCATGTGCTTGTAAAAAAAGTCATTCGTAGTGTGAAAATTTGGGCCCACTGTATAGCCTCGTATTAGCTTTGTTCCAGAGAAACTGACAAATCAAGATCAAGATGTAGGTTTTGCAGTAACCTAGATTGATTGTCCTTCACGTGACATGGGCATCATCGCAACTTTGAATCAAAGCGCACGAATTGTAGAACGCACGAAACATATTGTGCAAAAGTAATGATACTATATAAAAATGATATCTTTAGTAAAATCTTACCATAGCTATCATATTATTTGTAAAAGAAACAACTGTTTCCCTTCTTTTAAAGGATCTTTCCTCAAAACTGCGCTGAGCGGTCATAATGTGTATAAATGTTTCGCCCACTTGGTAAATCTACACAAAGCTTGATCTCGTTGTTAATGAATAACCTGCGTCCAAATATGAAACGCGGTCAAATTTAGAAACAGACGTTACTTCCTTGCACGTCTTATAACCTGAATCGAGTTTTGCTTACTCATCGATATGCATTGAACCGTTCTCTTAACAGACATCAAGAATGGCAGCAGTTGCGTCCAATTTTGCCCCGACAGTCACAGTAAAAGTGTACAAGAATGGAAACCGCAACTTTCTCGGTAAAACGCTCGTTATCAACAGGCGTCACATCCGAACAATGGACGCCCTGTATGATGAAGTCACAGCGCACATTGCGGCGTTTAATGCCGTGCGGAAAATTTGTACACCGATCGGTGGTAGACCGATTCAGAGCTTGGAGAATATTCAAAACAAGAGCGTCTACGTGGCGGCGGGAAGAGAAGAGTTTAAAAAGCTGAACTACGCCGATCTGGGCATTTCAAAGCGGCGTCCGCCTCGCAAGACGAACAATTCTCCAAAGAAAACAGTCATTGTGACGGAGGGAAGACACAAGATGGATTACGAGTGGGGTAAACGAGAGTTGAAAATCATTCACGTGTTTTGTAATGGAGATGTTTTCAGACCGAGTGTGAAAATCGTGCTTCAAAAGCGATTACAGCAAAGTATGGAACAAATTTTAGACATTGTGCAAGAGCACATTTTTGTGGCGGCCGCCATTGCAGCGCTTTATACAATCGACGGCAAGCTGGTTCTGGCGCCCTCCCAGTTAGTCTCGGGACAAAATTACGTTGCTGTCGAGAGAGGGAGAACTTTTAAACGAGCAAATTATGGCGGTGCAGTTTCTTCGCTATCAAGGAGTCCTCGAGCACCATTTTTACCTCAAATTGGTAACGGTCAATTGACCAACAAAGAAGGACGATTGCCAAAGAAGAATAATGCGAAACGGAAACTAAGGGTTCATATTGCAAAAACTAATGTCGAAAGCAAAACCAACGAACTTTCGCCACGTGACCAGTCTCGTGTCAAAACAGAGTCTGACGAGTCACCGCGTGACGTAGTATCCAACTTGTCTCCAGACCTCACAACATTTACTCGTGGGATCCGAGTATCACAAGATAATTTCACAATATCTGCTTCGCCGCCTATACGGCTTGAAAACGAGACCCCGGTACAAGAACACGCAGGACTTAAAGAGGAAGATAATAAGGAAGATAGTTTGACAGTTGGTAACGTGTTTAAGGCCAGCGGCCTGCTGCAAGAGAAGGCGGCTGAAGTGAAAGACACGCGTCAAACAAAGGAGGAAAAGCCAATCGACCCACTTCCGGCGGATGAAGTCTTGGAGGAAGTACTTGAACAGGTTGAAGACGTACGGAAGAGTTCCAGCGATAAAGACCAGGACGCCGAAGGCAGGCATGAAGGAGAGGAAGACGTTGAAGAAGACATAGAAACTATGGAAGATAATTCAAAGTTGAATCAAGCCGAAGACAATAAGGAGAAGCCACAAATACAAGCGTGGCAGCATGAAGATTCAGAATCACGAGCAGCTGCAGAGAGTTCTAAAGAGACGGAGCAGCATTCTCGGCTCTCACCCAACGAAAAACGACAGGAACCTTCAACCTCGTCAAACGTGGACGATGATAAATCTACCCATGTTGAAGCACCAAGCGAGAAAGAGAAAAGACAAGATGATGGCTCAAAGAGAGACACTTCGTCCCTAGGCAAGGGAGCAAGTCTCGCGGCTAAAGAGGAAGATGAAAACACGCCTCCAAGCTCGGAGCCAGAGAAATCTGATGAAGAAGATTCTGAGGATTCTGAGGAAGATGATGATGACGATGACGATGAAGAGGAGAAAAAAGAAAACCGAAATGATGGGGACAATCCAGCAAACGAATCAGATTCAAATAATGTTGATAAAAACTCTGCTCCTGGCAAACGTTCCAATGCCGTGCAGAACAGTAAAAAAACAGGCTACATCTCCTAAAAAGCTTAAGTTTCATACGTCACACAGATCATAATTTGTAAATAAGGATATAAATGTGATTTAAATTCATATATATTTTATGTGTACATCATTATACGCTTATTGTCCTATCGTAAATGTTTCGAAATTTGTTTGCTTACGCATTCGTTTTATCCATTGTGGACTAAATGAAGAGAATTATGTGCATTTCCTGAACAAGAAACCTTTCAGATTTTAACGTCTGTGTTTTTTTTCGAGCTCTTGAAGGCGAGACGAGATCAAACGACAGCTAAATAGCCACAATTTTGTTCTATATTTTATAGTTTCTGCCCGAAACTGTCTCGCATCCACGTTGAATTACATTGTAATGTTAAGAAGAAAAGCTAATCGTGAAAAGCTTTTTATCAGAGCACCCAGCCATCCCCTGGAAATAATTCATAAAAAGCTGCTGCTTGGGACTTTTTTAGGTCTAAATTATGGTCTCAATAATCCAGCGCGTTTTCATATACCGTATTTTAAACTTTGAATGCAGTTTTGATCATTTGCCCTGGTTTTCGCTAGCGACGCAAGCCCAAAGGCAAGCAAAAATTCGACGTAAACACAAGCACAAGCAAAATCGTCCGAACCTTCCGCCACTTTGGAAACCTTATAGGCGCGAGTTTATGAGAAAGGAAGGGCGGGGCATCGTGAAGCCCTCGTGAAGCCCTGACCAAACGATCGCAGCATGCCAACCGGCGCAACATATCGCAGCATTGTTGGGTGCAAAAATATTGCGTGCGTTTGGCCACTCTGTTGCGACGTGTTTCGACATGTGGAGGTTGTGTGCTCAAATTTGACCATTTTCAAACTTGAGCCAACGACACCCAATATGTCGCGACACATCGCAACACGGTGGCCAAACGCACACAACATGTTGCGCCCAACAATGTTGCGATATGTTGCGCCGGTTGACATGTTGTGATCGTTTGGCCGGGGCTTGAGATTTAATTTATTCCTCCAAGCGAACTAAACAATTCACATCTCGCATGGTGAATCAAATTCATTTGCTATGAGACCGCGCTCCTGGTTGGGTCCTGGTCGAGTTCTTAAAACGACCTTTAAGAAGCAAATGCATTCCTCGGAAGTTAATATTTTTTTTTGTTATTTTGTCTTTGGTATAAAAATGACGAATCGAATTTTGGTCATGATTTCTTAAAAATGAATATTCTATATGAAGCAGCGCCTTTTATAGAAATAAGTTAAAAGCCGGACAACAATGCAAAATAAAATAATTATCAATGTTATTCAAATCAAATTTTCGAAAAAAAAAAAACAGAAGTAGACGGCAAAATAAACATGATAGTTATTTCTCCGCATGTGAGGATAATTACAAACTTTCCCGGAAAATGCAAAACGAAAAATTACAAAAAATATGTTTTGATAAACAAGAAAAACTTTTTCCTGTCATGTATGATTATCCTAATTTTCAGAAAAATTGTGTTTATTAATCAAGGACAGCTGGCCTGGCTATTTTGAGGGATTTAGTCGGAAACAATAAACATCTTGAGAGGTTCAGCTGATAAATTTACTGATTCGCTTCGATTTTAATTACATTTACTTGTTACCGAGCTAAAAACATCAGCGATGCCACGTAAAGAAACCATTGAGTTGTGCGTTACCTCTCCTGCACAAAAAATGCGTGCGTCAACAGTTTTTAGCGTGAAAATAACAAGAGAAAATGAAAGTCGCTTTAGAGAAGAAACAGTGGACATATTTAGAGTGAAAAACGCCGCCAAGCGCTCATTTTTGTGCAAGGATCGACGCGAATGTGGTTCACTTCAATCGACGTTAAGAGATCTCCAAAAAACCAGCGAAACCAGGATAAAGGAATATGACGATAACAAACGTAATCTGCATTGGGTTCTGTACAATCTACGCCACCAGAAAACAGGTAAATAAGCAACTGGTTCGTAGAGAAAATCATCCGCGTTGTGCAAACTATGGCCGTCCACACTACTAGAAAACGCAGCTTCGTTTCCACAGTTAATTTCTGTTATTTCTACACTTAATCCGTCGCGAAAACGGAGGTTTTCGGAAACCTTCTTCAAACCGGAAGAAACCATTTTAAAAACTGTAACGTTTTCGAAAACGATTACCATGTGATTTCCCTCCCGAGTTTTCACGAAAAACAAATCCAAAATTACCGGTGATTGTTCCTTTTTTACTGCATGCGTAGTGTGGACGGAAAACGCAGTAAAACCTCCATTTTCAAAATTCTTGGACGCGGCCTATGTCTTATATGGGTAATTTAAATGGCTGAATTCTTCAACGAAATTGTCTTCAAGATTTTTTCTAACTAAGCAATTTATCTTGTCACCCTTGTGGTGTGCTGCGAAAAAAAATCAAATCAGTTGAATGAAATGACTTTCGCCAGTGCTCAACTGTGAAAGATTTTGGATTAATTAGTTATTCTGGTGGGTGTTAAGTTTTTAAAAGTCTTGACCAAATCATGATCCAAAGATGATTATTGTTCCATAAACCCAGGTACTGATTTGTATCGACTACCAAATACTAAAACATTATTATAAATCCCGCCAAGTAAGATAGATTAAAACTTACGCCCACATTGAGTTTAAAGAATCTGACTGACTCATGCCCTGGTTACAAAATATTGCTCTTCTTCAATATTATACTTTTACCCATTCGACACAAAATAGGAAATGAAATTAGCAGGATAAATGAAATCGCAAGCAACAGAAGTTGGAAAGATCTTGAGGAGATCTGTTGCGGAATTATCTGCTAACTTAATATGCGAGGCGACGACATATTCTCGTTGCCCGCTAAAACCTTTACTTTGGTTCTAAATGTTATTCACCAAACAAGTTTTTCCTGGTATTATATATTACATGGAGTTGAAAGTATGGAGATGAGTAACAAAACAATTTCTCAGCACTTAATTGCTAAAAGTGTTACCATTATATTAATTCTAAATTTAAATTCACTCAGTGAGTCAGCGAAAGAAACGATGAAATGGATGACTCTTTTTCGCAACTAACGACTATTTCGTGGTAAACATTTTGAAAATTCTCGTTTCTCTATTAAACTTCGCAGTCCCGGGTTTTTTGGCAGTACATCGGAGCGCAACTTACAAGCACTTTTGGATCACGTCGATTTTTTGCGCTCACCAGAACATTCGAGTGCTACTTTCAATCCATGTACAAAAGAATCAATGCGTATCTCATTCAATTAGCGACAATGGAATTTTTATAAGCCGTATTTACATGTGAACATCTTACCTCTCTAGGCCAATTTGCGCGAAGTATATAAAGATTGGGAATCTCGAACCATCGAGTTAGCATTCGAGTTCGAGTTCGAGTTGGACTTCGAGTTGGACTTCGAGTTGGACTTCGAGTTGGACTTCGAGTTGAAGATTGAGTTAGACATGTAATGAAAA
>Ga0126343_10000272_pt1 | contig 18352 bp, 12 predicted proteins | sample Cyp2metagenome_FD_92531 | JGI IMG/M metagenome (GOLD analysis project Ga0126343, IMG submission 92531) | Coral microbial communities from Lord Howe Island, Old Settlement Bay, Australia - Cyphastrea 2 metagenome | ecosystem: Host-associated > Invertebrates > Cnidaria > Coral ...
CGTTAACCCCGATATTGTGGTACAAAACAAATCGAATGTGGTACAACGTGGTCAGTATTCTTATCGACAACGATACGGGTCATCACAGAGGTCAAAATTTTGTGGACTCGCGAGGCACAGCCAAGTAAAAGTCCGCAATAAATTGAGCTACATCACAAAGCGCGCGCTTTGCTTTAGTTAGTGAGTACGTCAGCAGCATACACCCATGGGCAAATAGTAGATGCCGAATTAGCCAATCAGAGGGCGCGCTTTGGTTTAGTTATGTTATAATATTAGATTTAAAAATTTAAAACGTGCTAAGTTGTTGAGAAACAGAACTAGCGAAATAAATCCATCGTAGACCTAGAATGTCAGTTGCAAGTTACCTCGACAGTCTTCAGGTCGTTTTGATGCTACTTTTCCTAAAGTTGATGTTCCAGATGGACATGGAACACATGAGGTCTGGGCCTCTTGATGTTGATACTGGTCAACTGCGCATGCCTGACAACCAGAGGTATCCAGGAAGTATCCAGATGGACAGCTTGCTGAGAGATGAGACAAATGGAAAAGAAAGTTATAATTGACGGTTTCTTAGTTAGTCAACACTTCTGAGGGTTATTTAAGGCTCTTGCCACCGTAGAGGAAGCGGAATCCTAACAAACGAGAGTTTTAGTTGCTTATTTTCAGGTCTTACCACAGTTTGTCTCTTCAAGAACTTGTCCTTTGTCACAAACGAGACCAACTATGCGCACCACTGGCGGTTTTGATAAGTCATACTCCAAAACAACCCCACTGATGTTCAAGGGTAGGTCTATTTTATTCAGGGATGCCAGAAAGTTGCTTGACATCTGTTGAATTGTCTGGTTCAGACCAACGACGGACGTATTGCTTGGCAGTGGGACTTTTAAAGCGAATTTCACCGTAAGAGGAACTCTAGGAGCCCGTTGAATAAAAACTATGTCCCTTCTGCGAAGAGTAATGCCCCGTTCTCTGCATTCCACTTTGACATTTTCAATGACGCATTTTTTACTTCCATCACAACCTCTAATAGCGCCCAAGATTTGGGTAAAAGATTCCATAAAGTAGCTGGCAACGAGGACGTACTTTTCTGTCATACATTGCTTGGCTAGATAGTGAATTTCCGAATTAAGTAAAGCTTTTGCTTGGCGTTTCTCTACAAGGGAAAAAAACATGAATTAACTCTCCAGTTAATAACTAAAACCGTCAATGGGTGGAACCAACCATGTACTGACAACGAGCTGGCATAATTCAATTCCTTAATTTTGCCTAAGGAGAAGAGTTCATGGATAACAATTCGTCATTAAATTGTTATCTATTTCTCTCGATCTCCTCCACAAAGTTTGCTGCAAATAATTAAGTGTCTGAAGTGTCTGAATCATGCATGCTTTCGTTGTCTTATTACTATTATTTTTACTATCATTAGTTGACAATCATTCCACGAGTGCGATTTCATCACTGATCCAATAGTCATAGAATTAACGTAACAGTAAAATATCAAAATAATGGAGACCATAGAAGAACTCTCACAAAAATACAGGAAAGCCACGAAGGGAAGTTGTTATACACAAAAGTAAGGGGATGGTCTAAATTCTAAAAGTGTAGTGAAAACAGCCTAAAACTTTGGCATGATGATAAAGTTTTAAACGTTGTTGTACTGATGTGGTTGCCGTATGCTAATTACGTTACATGACCTGTCACGGCCACAAAATTAAAAATGAAAAACGGCAAAAGCTTATGCCAAAAGTCATTTAACTTTACTGCTACTACATTAGTGAAAATGATAACAGGAAACAAACTGTGCTTAGCCTTTGTTAGATATACCTTCAGCTTTAAAAATAAACGGCATTATGTACTAGTTCCCACCCCCCCACATAAAAGTGTTTCTTCTTTTTAGACTTTTAGCTTAATTTAATTCAGAAAAGGTCAGGCACAGAAATGATGTTCCTAGTAGTGTTGATATGATAAGGCTAAGAGGAGCGACTAGACAATAATAAAAAGTGTTCCCATTTTGCTAAGAAGATTTTTGAGCAAAAAAAAAAACTCTGACAGGTCACGTGACAACATATGATCCTAAACAGTGTTTAAGGTTTTACAATTTAATGATCTCAAGGACATCCTAACCTTATTCTCTGTTAAATAAAACGGATCAAGTGTTCGACCACCCCCTCACTTAAGTTTTCATAAAACCGATTTGGGCCCATGCCTTAATTTACATGAGCAGCTTTTTTTTCAAATTTACGATATGTCAGTTTATACATGCATCAAAATGTCATTTACACAAGTGGAAAATCCTTCTCAGTTGTTATGTGGCCAAGAATTTGCAAATGAAAAAGACTCTTTGACTGCCAATTTGGAGTTTATAGCTCATAATTAGCAAACAAGATAGTCTATAAGTGTGACCTCGCTAGCCCATTTAACCACCTGTTGGTCATAAATTTGTTGCTAAGGAAGGTGCTGGTAGTCCGCGACTACGCAACTATTGTCAATTTACCTTTATTAATGGTTATAATTTGCATGTTAACATCAAGCGACAGGAAAACCAGCGAACAAATACAGCACCAGATAGCATTCATGACTCTTCCTGTCTACGGTAAAAAGTAAATCAATGTTAACAAATGCCAGGGTCTTAAGGTCGAAGGGAAAGTTGCGCGGTGTTTTCACACAACGAAAAGTATTTATTTCATTAAAAAAAAGAAACAGGACAAAGAAGTCCTTTGCAAGAATCCCATCTACATGGCAAATGATAAATGTATCTGTACTAGCTAATTACCTCACTTGCAGGTCACGGTAGGGTCTCGCTATAAATAAATGTGTTCCAAATTTGAAAGACGAAATATCGCACAAATCTTGTTCTACGCTTGTCACTTAAGATTATAAATAGCCTGAAGGTTAGTGCGCTCGTCTCCGGATCGAGCGGTCCGGGTTCGGGACCTGGGACCCGTTTCTCAAAAGTGCCGGAAACTTTTCGGGCCCGTAAAGCTATGGTAAAATCGCAAACCTTACGATTACAGGGCTGTTTTATTCCCATATTTTTAATATGGAGAGAAGTTCCCTTCACAAAAAAAGTTTCAGGCGTAAGCACTTCTCCGTTTTTAGATTCAGATGGACTAAAAATGTCTTTACGGGCCCGAAAAGTTTCCGGGGCTTTCGAGAAACGGGCCCCTGGCCGGGGATAATGTGTTGCGTTCTTGGGCAAGACACTTGACTCTCGCAGTAGCTCTCTCCACCCAGGTGTATAAATGCGTACCGGCGAATTTAATGCTGGGGGTAACCCTGCGATGGACCAGCATCTCATCTAAGGGGGAGTAGTCGCTTCATGCCACAGAAACCGAAGATAGGAGGCGGCCTAATGGACCATTTGGCCCGAATGCAGACTTTACCTTACTACAAATTAGAATAAGTTGAAGCAAAAGGACTGTTCATTACTTACTCGCTTGATTGTAACTTACGTACCTTTATTCAAAAGTCTATTTAAAGCCGCTTGCTACTTCAAATAATCTTCTGGAAAGACTGAAAAACTAAAAAAAATAAACTGTTTAAAATTCTATCATTTAGATTAATGTTAATAAAATGCATTTTCTTTATACATACAATCTTAGAGCATGGACATAAATTGTGCTCATATGTTCACGACCCTTGAGTAACTTGTAAAGAACTGCTAATCTCTTTGATCTGGAGTGTCACCTATTGGTTAAAGATATAAAGACAAGACGTCGAAATGAATAATATTAAACAAGTATTGTTGCAATTTCCACCCTAAACAGTCCTTCGTTCTGCTTGAAGCATCAGATGTCTTCCGCCCCGCTCAAATACGACTCTTCCTTAAATTAAGTTCTTAATTATATGAATGAAATCACGCCACTGACATATGGCAAATTGAGCCTGGCCCAAAGGACGACAGTTTCGAAGTCAGTCGTTGCATTAGCTGAGGTAGGCTTCATTCACTTCGCAGAAGAACGACGATGAAATAACCGTGATAATGTCACAACGACGTCAGCTCGTAAGGAGCTCGCCAGACTTCCTCAGTTGTTGAATTATCAACTAAAGAAGAGCGCTCCAACAAGAGTGTCAACGAGCGAGTGTCTCTATATAGATGATACAATTCAATATAAATTATCATATCCAGCCCTTTTTAAGTAGAAATTAGACACGAACCTGCAGTCACTGAAGTCCAAAAGCTGCCGACGACAGTACTACGCCGGCAAATTAGCTCAAATCGTAGCAGAAAGATAGAACTGAATTTTAGATGGTGGCGCGGTGATATGATGACGTGATTTCAAGATTAATGAGTCTATAGACAGGTTAAGATACTTTTTGCTTTCTATCCTGGCCAAATAAGGATATTGTGTCATTACGAGTCTGACCCCTGGTAACATACCGCAATTTGCAAAATTCTTCAAGTAGCGATCAAATTGATTTGCTGCTTGCAAATCCCAAATGAGCGTAACTTGACTCACCTTGACAATTAAACTGAACAAAGTCCTTTTAATTTTTATAGACGACTCTTATTTAAAAATGTAATATTACGTTACTTTTTTGGTGCAACATAAGTTCTTTCCAAAACCTCTTGGGGTCGTAATATCGTCCAAATCTGGGCTTATTATCAAGATAGTATAGAATCCCATATTTTTCACTGGTGAAAACGAGTGTTGTCTCAGATATCGGCCACGTATCATGCCACCATCTTGAAACGAAGTACAACAGGAAAAATGTCCGAAACAGAGAGGCATTGACCGAGATAAGTAGAATAAAATGACAATATTCGAAACAAACCACAGTTAATTATAGAAACCAAAAGCTTATTATTGAAACGAAGTGTAGCCACGAATACATCAGGGAAAGTATCCAAAATAACAAAGCACTGACCAAAAAGTGGAATAATTCAAAGCACAAAATAGTTAATTTTACAAACTATTGAAATATAACCGTGTTAAAAGCTTTCTTTTTTCGGAGTTGCGCAGGGAACTGGACTAAGTTATGAGCTTTGGAATAGGTTCAAAGTTCATCTATACGTTTCTGATTTAAAACGGCGTACCGCAAAACCATAGCCTGCGTGGCGGGCGTTCAAAGAAACGAGTTAGCAAAACAATATAAAATCTTACAATTTCATACCAGTTTTGTGACAACCATAAATTCCTCTCATTTACCTATTGTAGTTTTGTGGAACAGCTGAGACGAAAACCTTTGTTTGCACATTTTAAAGAGCATGGCAGTAATATCTGTATCTCCAAACATGCAGTAAATTAACTGAAGCCAAATGTGTACAATGCTAATTGCTTGCTTATTGTTCATATTTCCATTTGGAATTGAAAGCTGACATTATGTATTTAGCCTGACGAAGGGGCTTACTGAACAGATCTAACCAATTGTTATCCGTATCCAAGTTAATAGTTTCATAATTGCAAAAATAAAAACCGGAAAATGAAAGTGTCGGGAATACAAATCCTTACAAATTCTTACACACGGAAGTAAATACGACGCCGGGTAAGAAATTGAATAAGATCAACACAAATTTGCAAAATTTGCATCTTGACTTGTGACGAGTATCGTTATGTACAAAATTTCACATTGACATATTGAGCAGAAAGATCAACTATATGATCAGCTCCACCTGAATCTATATATTTTGTCCAATCGTCAAACCTGTAAATATCTGGCTTCTTGTAGTTCCCAGAAAATTTCGCTTGAATCCCGTGAGACATTCCATTGAAAACATTCCACTGAAATGATCGAGTACGTTACAAGCAGTGACTGGAATTTCAAAAAGGAAGGAAGAAGGCCAACATATATAACTGATATTGGTAGTGGCTCAAAGACTTCTTCTGAAAGATCCCTTTACATTGTAAATAGATGGACGTTTAGCGACATTGCAAACTCCTAGACGATGTATACTTGTTATATGCGGTCTGTTTAGAAAGGTTTAATGAAGTTCTGGTTTATTTTAGAAAACCAAATGCTGTTAAAAACGCTTTCGCGAAGTTTAATGCCCTTTCCTTCGTTTCCCACAAGGGAGACGTTAAATAACGTTTCATCAAAATCGTTTAGCGAAACAATGTCGTCCACATTCATAATGACTTGACATTGTCCCCGGCGTTACCTTTATCAGTGCTCAGAGCCCTTCTGAGTACCCCAGTGGCACACACTGAGGTACATGTAGGTATTTAGAATTATATCATGTACGTGTGCTAATCTACTAATGTGTTAAAACGTACTCACAATTCTTTGCAATATTTAGCTTTAAGATTTCTCCAGCGTTGACAGCCTCTTGCCTTTGCGTTTGGACCGGAAGATAAGAAAGCGAAAGTCTTCCCCCTTAGTTGTTTAAACATAACAAAACTGAAAAGGGGGTTTTCCCGTTCTTACTATTATGTAACTAATGGACCACATTTAACTGCGATCATAGTCGTATAGCTCACTCCAAAACTAGTATGGGGCTACAACAGCGGTTGGTGCCAGCCAGAATTATGTCCATGCAATCTTTATCTTTATCCTTGTTGTTCTTTCAACCGATAGTTTGCCAACTTGATTTGTTCTGTGTGTTTGATTATTGAATCCAGAATTATTTAGAGGCAACTATTAGGTGATGATTGATTATCGGATTTAATTATACAGATAACGTTTCCGCTTTCTGGTTAGGGACAAACCCCTTCAATGCCCTTGAAGGCCTTTTCTCTTTAGTGCACGACATATTAACTCACGTTGTTTAGTACATGTATTTTGCGCAATAAATATTCAATTTTCGTATCTTAAATTATCTAACGCAGAAATCCAATACTAATCAATCAAGTGTAACGGAAACGAAACGTTAGATCATTTTGACGAATACAATTTTTGCCTGACGTGATCTAGCCAGATTTGACCCTTACTGACAAAGTCGCCTTTCTTTTTGCTTTCTTTTTTATCGATTTTAATTGCTGTGTTTCCTTATTCTCGGAAAGTGCCCATTATATATTTTTTCGGCTCAGTGGTTGCGCCTTTCACTTTCACATCCCTTTAACAAAAAGGTTCACCACATTTTCTTTTTCACAGTTTAAAATTACATTTCAGGAACGTTTGCGCGGCTCCGTATTTAAGCAAATATTTAGTTTAAATATGTGGTCTGTTGCTTTATTTCATGGCCTGTAATGATACTGGTATTGGAGAAGTAGAAAACCGCACAGCAAATTTTCAGCACAAAAATTATATTCTTCAAAATTTTGCCAATTTTACCCTGGAAGAGTGTAAAAAGTGAGCAGAATACAAGCGTTACCGCTAGTAGCTTTACGTTACTGCGCCTTTCAATAACATACGAAGCTCAACCAACAAATGCGTTTTTCGCTACCGTCAATCTAATGTTCGGTGGCTCCTACCAGCTTCCGACTACTGCCGAAGGAGCGGAAATCAATTCGCTGAGCACAGTTCAGACAAAGAAACGGTGTCCGGCACTAGTCGAAGGCTGGGAGCAGCCGCCGAACATTTGATTGATGGTAGCGAAAAACGCATTTGTTGTTTGAACTTTGGATTTTAGAGTCCGCATGTTAATGAAAGGCACAGTAATACTACATTGCCGTTGCATATAATGCCAGTTTACGAATGTCAAAAACCACAATAAGTTAGATTCAATGGCGCGTATTCAACAACCTACAAACAACTAAATTTTTTAAAAGCCACTTATATTATAAGGCCTCTGAGGTATCGAAAGTAATAACAAAAAACTAACCATATTTACAGCTTTTTATATATAAGGCCTCTGAAGTATCTAGAGTAATATTAACTCTACCTAGTTTACGTCAAAATTGACAGGTAAATATAAGGCTTGAGGGCAATCCACCGTTAGAAAGAAGATGACGGCTGCACATTTTACCACAATGCCTTGCGAACCTAACACAGCCTTCAAGGCACAAAGAACGCCAACATTTTGCAATATTCGTCTCTGTAATAAGGAAACTTACATAGCCTCATTTGAAGATTTTGTAACGTTCCTGTACGTTTTTATGAACGTTGTTAAGGTTTTCGTGCGCTAAGAATTATAGGTAAATGTACCAGTCGCCATCATCTTGTTTTCCTACGGAGGATTTGACACCTGACGGTCACAACAGAAATATTGTCTCTATATTCGATTAAGGCAACCGCATACTTTCTTTGTTTACATTAAATATTTCATTTGGATCATTACTTTAACCGAGAAACAGATCGAAATTTGAAGAAAATTGCCGATCCGAAGGTATACGGTAACCTTAACTTGATCGATATTGGTCAATCGGATGAACTTTATCCCCCCCCCCCACCCCACACGTGTACTGTACCTTTAATATTGTGAACTTCTCCCATAAAAGAAACTGTAATCCATTTCTTTCTTTACTTGTGGTAGAGTTTTCTTTAGTTACCTTATTAGCTATGAAATTCTAAGTATTCGGATTTCATCGCTTGCTTTAATATATCGAGGAACAAACAGATGAATATTTGTGCCTCAAGTGAAAAATAAATTCTCGTGAAAATCGTGCACCCTTTAGTTTGTTATGACTTGTACACCTCGGCTATCAAACCCGGCTACTTTTCCAAGGTATCTCGTAACCAAACAGCAGTAAGGGCTATAAGTAGATTGATGTAGCAACCAAGTGATGCACTTCCTCATTCTTGCGTCTAAGCAGGAGAGAATAGGCCATTTCCGAATTACCTTAAGCCTCTTCCTTAAAGCGAGTCTTGGTGCTCATCCTTTCATATGAAGATGAGTTTAATTTGCATGTGAATAGAATCTCATTTTCATATGAAAGGATGAGCACCAAGACTCGCTTTGAAGAAGAGGCTAAAGGTAATTCGGAAATGGCCTATTGAAGGACTAGGCTGACAACCACCCGTTTGCCGCTGTACGATCAAGCATAAAATACAGCAGGCCTCTTTAGCTTGAGCGGTTTGTTTTATCGTTTCAGACCGCGTCATATTCTGTAGATAGTTTGTATTTGATCCGGTTAAAAATTATTCATTCATATACACGTGACAATTTGTATTCGAAAATTTCAAAGCAAGAATACCCAAGAATTTCCGTCATAACATAGTCTAAAATGTGACAACAAACCGTCCCAACCAAAGAGAGTCTAATCCAATTTACATTTATTCACCTGGTAAACCAGATTCGTTGATTATATTATAAAATGTGAACAAGTTCCAAACGTTCGTAATTCCAGTTCAAATTCAAAAGTCACTGATGTCTGATTCATCGTAGTTTTCGCAGCGTCTGGAGCGCATCGAAGCAACGCGCGTGGACTAGAGCAATAGCTAGATTCTTAATGGTTGCTGACTCAGGGTCAAGCTGTTTCCATTTTAAGAGGCCTTGAATACACAGTTCGGTAATTTTTTCATGCTTGTAATCCTCGCTCAAATTTTCAATGACCTTCTCCTTCATGGATAGGCTTCGCAGAAGGTCTTTCCAGTCGCAACCAACATCGTGGCTGATTTCATAGATGTGTTTTTCTGTTACCGGCCCGTTGCCCAATGACGAAACATAATTGTCCCAGTCTATCGAACCTTGGTAGTGCGAAGTACCTAGGAAAAAGTGCCAGTCAACATAACGATTAGTACGGCCTGCTGTACTTACATGTCTTACACTGCGGATCAGCAAGCAAAAGCAACTAGTAAATCGATTTTTCTGGCTTTAAACCTTTCGGTTGACTGCGAACTGTACCTCTTTTGCTTAATATTCGTAAGGAAGAACGCAATAAGCAACACAAACAAGTGAAGTCGTGAGCGATCAAGCCTGGTATGCGAAGCTGCGAGCTCGCGCGCCATACTCAGTTCGAAGCATCGCCGCTTTGCCCGTCACACTCACAGTCACGTTCGCAAGCTCACCAGTCCTTTTTTGCGTTCCTTACCTCCAATTTTGGAGAAAAAGAGATACCACCCGCAGACTACCTTCTCGGCGATTAAAGATCGCCTGCATTTGGATTAAACTGCATCTTAAGTGCATCATGACCCGGATGATCGATCTCTGTTTTGAATTGGTTCTCGACCGGATTTTTGCAACTGAACACATTCTTTTTTTGGTCTGCATGATTGCTTGCGTGTTTAGATCTCTAACCAGAGGATTAAGAAAAGTAAGAAATTAAAAACATTTCCGAGTCGCTCTAAGAGTTATTTGAAAACCAACTTACTAGAGGAAGTGTCGCCTCCAAGGCCTTCCTCGGAACTTTGCTGAATGTTCTGTCGCTATACAAACATGAAAAAAAAAAAATGCGAAGTTAGGTAATAACGCCAAAATCAACTTTTAAAAGCTTGCTTTGTTAGCTTTCTCTAAGTAAATCTCACATGAAACCTTAGCGTTCTGCGAACTGAAGATTTCCCAATTTGCTTATAGGGAAAATAGGAAAAGGGGTAAAGGAAAGGGAAGAAAGGATAGGATGCGGTATTCAAGTAAAATTTGCCAAGTTTTGAGACTTTATGTGAAACTTATTTCAGTCCACTAAGTGATCATTACGTGTTATGACGTTATTATTTTATGTGGCTTTCCTCTCTCCCTTAATTAGGCAAGGTTTTTTCTTTTACTCGATCTATTTATCATTGTTTGTAAGACTTTGAAGTTAAGGAAATGGTAAGAGTCCTTACTTCCCCTCACCGTAGAAAGATGTAGAAAATCAAAATAGTCTGCTATCAAAAACTTAGATTTTTTTAAGCGATCTTCCAAACTGAAAGGCCAAACTTGGAACTCGAGGCTACTGATCACCATTTTGGAGAAAAACAAGCTGGACTTACTCAGTCCACTGTACCTCTCTATACAGAAGTAAGCTTTCACTATTGCAACAAATACATGTATTCCTCTCTACCTTCAAAGGAGTAAAGCCTGGATACACAGAAAATGAGTGTTCTTGGTCGTCGTCCTCCTGTTGAAACTTTACTTCACAAGAAAAAGCCATAACATATCGACCGTCTTCTGGTTTGACAGCAAAATCGCAGGCATCTTTACACCGAAATCCACTTCCTCTAGCTTTCTCGTATCTGTATATCTAAAAGCAATGAAACAACCGGTTAGGCAATGATTGAAGCATTTCTGGAGGAAGGATTCAACTTTCGTTGTTAATGTTCAAGAATGAGATGATAACTACCGTAAAGAAAAGAAAAAAAAAGAAAAAAAAGAACAACTCGTGCTCTTTTTTTCGGTTTAGAAGACTTTCGCATAGTCTTTGAACGGGGATAATTTAATTGGAGAGGTGAGTGTAAGAGAGAGTATAAGCCAAGGATTCGCTCGAGTATAACAGTGCATACTAGGATGTCCAAAAGACCCAAAACCGAAAGATTGGGACTCTATTAGTATCTAAGGAGTGTGGACTAACAACAAAGACGATAAGTTAGTTGGTCAATACCAAACGAAGAGGAGCCCCTTTACGACCTACTCTTTCTATTAACGGGTATGGTGAATTTCATTTTTCTTTTTCCTTTATCATTGCCCTTGTTGTTCGCTGTTGCTGTTGTTGTTTTTCCGCTTTCCCATATTTGTGTGAAAACAGCCATTCTTTTGACTGAAAAAAAGGAAAAGATGACGCATATCTCTTCAGTTTGGCCTTATTTTTATCGATTTTCTATTTCGACTTTGGTTTTATTTGTCGTTAACCTTGGTCTCGATGGAGAGGTCTCATATACACCTAATTGCAACAACGTTGTCATAGAAAAAGGCAGAAAGGAAAAAGCCAAATAGCAATTAATTAGCCAAATTTAAATTTCTATTGTTTTGAGAATCTAAGAACAATAAAAATTTGAATTTTCCTGATTAATTCCTATTTGCTCTTTTGCTTTTTGCTTTTTTCTATGACAACGTTGTTGCAATTAGGTATAAATAAACTGCTGTATTTAAGGTTAAGAAATCCTAAAAATTAAAATAGCTGTGCTTGCCACCTGTGCGTCTGAAAAGATCTCTTTCGGAATAAAAGTTACATTTACCTGTGGATCGCTGGTCTTGTCGAAGATCCAGCCTTCTTCAAGATCAGTTAGTCTCACTGTGATCTTCTTGGTGTCCTTGTACATTTTGAAGGGCTTCTCTCTCGCTGGCGTCGAGCCAGGAAATCTTTTATCTTCTACCAACTCCACGCGCTTATAAGAAGGAAGACACAAGAAAAGTAACTGGCCAATATGTTAAAGTAAGACCAAATATATACATGCGCATAAAATATCGCGTTGCAAAAAAAACTGAAAATCGCTCTAGTGTCATTACATGTTCCAACATGAGTTTACTAATTTCATTCGCACGGTAGCATCGATGACATTAATCCAACCATCCATCCAGCCAGCCAAAAGTCTGTCCATCCGTCCCTCCATTTCTCGATCAATAAATAACGTTCCATATCTTTTTTCCGGCTAGCTACTATTAATCCCAGACGTATGTTGAGAGGACTTTGTTTTCAGGTCTTGCTCGCAAATTTGGTCTCATTCACAGATAAAAAAAAGTGATCACTTGAACACGAATTTCATGATCGTGTCATGAGCGAATCTCCTCAGTGCCGTAGTAAAGGTCCTTCGCAGTTTGTGAAGTTGTTGGGTTTCGAACCTAGATATAAGCTTAGCATTTCATGGGTACGATTTGCCTCAAACTTTCCACAATTGAGGAATTTGCAACTAGCGGTGCTGTAAATTGTAGCAGCCCAAGATATGTTTATCATTAACTGACCACTTTTTGGGTTCCACGGTTGAAGTCACCGTTGGATGCAAAGGCCCGTAAAAGGCCGTTTCAGCATTCCACCATCCACCCATTTTTCCGTCCATACATATCTTTGCATATTCAAAAAGTTAGTGATTGATTTACAAATTTACAACTGTAGACATAATGTATATTTTAGCATACTTTCCTTCAATCCTGTTGCTCATTTGATGACTTACCCTCTTAGAGTCCTGGTTGTCACTGTAGACGTAAAATCGTAGGTAAATAAGATCGCTTCGGGGATCCGGTCTGCTGGCAAAAGCCGTAGCTATTTTTCTTCTTGGCCCGCCACAGGCTAATATGCTCCAGAGTGAAAAGGTAGCAGTTTTGATGTGGATAGCATCTTCTTTAACCGTGAAGAAGGCCTGGGATTGACTTACTTTCTCCGATTCGTTGGGTACTCTCTCCCAGTTTGAAATACCTATATAAATAGCAGTGGCGTCTGAGTTAGTATTCACTTTTTTTTACCTGGTTAATAATGGCCATGTACCTATGTTTTTGCCTATACCTAGTCCTATATGCCATATTTATGCCTGTTATTATCGCGCTTGTGACCATGTTCATGCCGTGCACGTGCCCGGTCGAACTTGGTGCACGAGCACTTTTTAATGTGTACCACTACAAAAAGGAAAGCATTCCAAGTAGACAATTATCATTTAGTGCCTGATCTCAAGCTCGAGTGCTCAAGGCTGTGTACGAATTCTGTATGGATACTTGCAAAAATAAGTGCGTTATAGCTGGAAGAAGAATTGTACTCTAGAACCGTGCTTGGCGCCCGTTGTGAACACCGGAAGCCTTAGGCTACGTACACACTTGGTCCCAAGCACGGCGCCGGAGTACGTCTTTCACTAGGTTCTAATCTGATCAGACCCCCTTTCCCAAGTTGAAGTACTCACGCTAGAACTTAATTCAGGGCTCGTACCTAGCCTTGGCCTTGGGCTGAGATATGACTAAATGGTACTTAGTTACTAGATGCAGCTGGTGTCTGAACACTGTTCTGTTTCATGTCCAGGGAACAGAGCTCGGGTAAGAAGTAAGAACACACCGTTAGACTTTTGCAGTGTACCCTCAGCTGATTTTTTTTAACTTTTTGCACTCGACCACATTCGAGGCACGATGAGAGGTAAGCATAACCTCCCAGATTGAATTAAGCGTAAAGAAACCGACTTCCGTTACCTTTAACAAAAAACTGCACACATCTGTACACAGTTATCAATCCCTTTTTAGCCTTGCTCAAATCTAGGCAATGTGGAACAATGATTTCTACTGCCTCTAACAGGAGAATGTCATGGGGGCCGCATTCAATCACGGGGGAAATAAGTGTCGTATCGGGTGCCTCTGGGATATCCTGCAACAATCTCGTTTCATCTAAGAACACTCCAAAAAAGACAGACTGGTTTCTTCCATCGGGAATTGAACCGCTGGGCACTATGATGCGGACGTCGGACTCCAAAGGTGCGCTAAGCTCTCCACCTCTGCTAGTGAATGTATCCTCTATTTTTGTGATGTATTTTGGAAATGACGTGGGAAGGTCATTGTGTAGATTTTCGCTGTTAAAATTCAGTGAATCCAACGGATTTCCCCCGTTTTCAATCTGAAAAAAAAGGTAACAAACTAGCTACAAGTAGTGTGAATACTATTTTCTTTTATATAGAGCTAAATAGATCACGAAACAATTAGAAATGGAATATCATGGATGTTTGAAATTTAATTACGCAAGCCAGCTGAACAGGGGAAGTATACACCGAGCCTATTTTCAAAGGCTTATAATCTGTTGTGGTACATTTTCCAAAACGACATTTGTAGTCTCAAAGAAATTTTTTTCTTCTTTTAAAACAGCAAAATAAAAGTTTGGGGCCAATAAAATCTTAAACACTAGGGCAGTCAACAAAAAAGCGACCTTTGACTTCAGTATAACGAGAGAGGAGAAAAAGCTTATTTATAATTAAGTATACTTTGAAACATTTCCCAATGTCTTCCGAGAAAATATTTTGGAGCATGAATCTCACGGGATCAAGAGGGAGCTAAAAGTTAGAATTTGATGTCTTTGACGTATGATACTACATCGACTCCCCAGGAAAACATCTTTTTGAAATATACCAGGTATACGTATGATCAAATTGATATGGATTGCTTTTAGTCCTATGTTCCAGTGGCAAGGATCATTCAAGGTTTCCTAGAAAACTATTTCTATGAAAACTATACCTCTGACTGACTGATAGAGGCAACGACTGGATAGAAATTATCAGATCCTCCATTTGTATTATCCAGTGTTTCAAAATAACCTCCATCCTCAATATGGGGGTTACGAGAAGCATCGTCGGATTGCTGTGCGGGCTCCGGTGGTACCATGAATTTCAGTTCAATTTCATCGTATGGAATGCTCCTTGGTTGCTCATATGCAAGTTTGTCAACTCCCATGGCTAACTCCACTTCTTTGAGCTGGTCCATTCTCCGCACCGCGCGTGAATGATCAGGGGCCATGGCTAGCGACCGTCTTGTAACATAACTACACCAAAGATAAAACGCATTAATATTTGGAAGGTAAAAAACTAATTAGAACTCGAGGAAAATGATATATAACTGTTTCTGTAACGTTTCAATCAATCGCGATTTTGTAACCATGGACAATTCTTAATAACATTTGAGAGTGAATGGCGGTAAAGATCAAGGAAATTTCTAAAATGTGGCAACGGTCGAAGAATCTATTTTGCTCATATTTTGAAAGTTTAAAGCCTTAGTAGGCAACTGAAGGAGATGAAATTAGTTCTTTGAAATATCCAGTATAACGGCAGAGATTCACGAAAAACGGTCATCGTACCGGAAACTCAGATTTTACCTCGCTACACTACGAAATTTTACACTATTCAGCCTTCATATGCATTTACATATATACTTTTATTCTTCCTTAATCAAGATTTTGCGATTTTTTTTGTTTATCATTTAAAAGATCAGGCCCCGATTGGGTAGCTGCATGATTGGTGATGCTGTGCAAATGATGTGGAAAGGTGATAAGAAAGTTCATCAATTTTTGCTTGCGGTACTTGGTAATGAGGATGATTATGTTGATGTCTCTACGTTAATGTTAAAAATTACTAATTATCATTAATTAAGCTCTAGTAGCTGTTACTATTCATTTCTTATGTTATGTGTATTATTATAGTTCTTGCTCTTCTATGTAAATTCTAGCTATTTGTGAATCTATGTGCATATCTATTTCTATTATTTTTATTATTATTATTATTATTTATTTTATGTTATTTTTTATTATTATTATTTTGTTAAATTTAATAGCCTAATTTTTTCTTACTGATGTAATTTTATTGTAAATTATACAACCAGCCCCGATTAGCTTTGCTATTTGCGGGTTGTATAAGGTTGTGAATTTTGTTTTATGAAATCAATTTAATAAATGATGATGATGATGATGATGAGGTGATTGTATAGCCCCGTTGAATTTGGGCAGTCTGCTAAACACTGAGTAACCAAGACATTTCTTGGCGTAAAATGGAACCTGTGCCATGCCAAGCCATAACATGCCATGCCATGCCACGCTATACTATGCTGTCTCACTCTATCCTAAGTTGTACGCTAAGTTTTGGTTATGGAATTCTATATGATGCGTTTCTATTGTATGCCAAACTGTACTGTGCTAATCTAGGGTGTGATTAAAGCTGCTCCTTTAATTCCTTCTATCTGGTGCTTAGAGACTTACCACACACAAGCTGTGGCGAAAACAATCAATAATGCGAGAGAAAGGAATCCCAGGAAGATTTTGACTGATAAAGGGAATTCCGCACTACTTCGAGGTATCATCGTTGCAGCTGGTATCATCGTTGCTAATGTCATCGTTGGTAGTATTATTGTCTCTGCAGTAAAACATCAAAATGTCAGTATCCTCCAAGGCAAATACAAGAAAATCAGAGACATGAGATTCTTCGCAGTCACAAAGATATCGCAGTGTTAGAGTAGTGTTGTTTTTGTACAAAAAAAAAGTTTTCCTGTTTGTGGATCATTTTTGTCTAGAACTGGAGAGATCGCACAAAACTTTCTAATAAAAAAATCCATCTGAAAAATAAATATAATCCTGCGGCCTAGAGAATCAATAGATAAGCGGTCGATTTTTTTTTCGGTTTCGTGAGTCGATGATTCACAAGTTGTGATTCTTCCTCTGAAGCCACACGAAAACTAGTCAAAGCTAATTCAAGCCGTTATGCAAGAGCGGAATACGAGAAAATTGCAAACTCCTAGTAGACAAGCCCAGAACAGGTTCCGGAATTTTCCTAAAAGCGGGAATAGACACCGACATCGACAACGCCTTAACACAGCAATATCCCGCGATCGTGTAATTGTGACTTGTACCAACCGGCAGGTAAAAGAAGCCATCTTCAAAACAGATGAAAACTCATCTAGAGGTACGAACAGCTTATTAAAGACATCAACGACTACATCGTATTTCAGTGGCCAAGTAAGTTCCAAGCCGTTCTCACATGATTTTGCATACACTTTGGGCTCAGTAATTAAATTTGGACATGTTGTAAAGCAAGCCCCTCTCGTGTCATCCATATAGAAATACGTCTCCATTTGACGTCTTGGACATTTTAAGTAGAATTGGTACTTCTGAAGAGTCAGCTTTCATGTCACGTGACCTTTAGCAAAAGTAGTCATCATTTGAGGAATTGGCGACTTAATTCGCCTCCTGCGACAAGAAAGTGGGGCAGAGTCCACCCTTTCCTATAAACGAAAGGCAAGATAGTTACGTTTACTCTTTGACCATTTCCATAGCCCCAAAAAATTACTGACACCTACAGCTAGTCGCAAATGTGACGAGAGGCAATCAACGGATACGCAAAGCATTGCATAAAAGCTAAAACTTTCCATTCAAATGAGTTTAAACGGAACAGTAAGATTTTTATAATGGTGTCTCAAATATCTCATAGATTTCGCACATTTACCGTAACATCTCACGTGACTCTGTCTTATTTCTAAATAGTACCTTTACATTGGATGGGGTTTCCACTCCATTGTCCAGACTCTAAGCACGTTCTGGTAACATTTCCTCCTTTTTCTTTTTTCCCGATCATGATGAATCCATCTCGACAGATAAATACGCACTGTGATCCGTACGTGTTGTTGCAAGAACGGCTTGTCAGAAGGGCTTCTGGCGGGATCTCCAAGACCGGACAGGTATCAGCTTTAATAATTATAACAATTTACAATAACAGCAATAAATAACATAAAAACCAGACTTTTCTCGACAATCTGGAGACATCCCTACCAACTAGCCAGTATGCTACGAAGTACAGTTGTATTTTTAGCCGAAAACTACGTACTTGTTTGTAATCACTTTAAACTTTAATCCATATGAGAGGAGTAATTCCATTCATCTTCACTTAAAAGAGAAAGCTGACTCCCTTTACCTCGCCTTTTTATTTAAACAATAGAGTCAGGAGGGAGGGGGTGTTTCTAAGGTAAACATTGGTTCAGTCACAACTGCCAGTATGACGTCACGTTTCACTTGGATGAAATTCAAAATGGCGCCCGATGGGTAAAGTACAGGAGGCTGACGAAAATGCGGAATTTCGCTCCGATATTCTGCCCCGATTGCTTAGGGTCGTTAATATGTGGTTCATATTACATTGCGAAACATTTATTTGGTACTTTTTGTTAGCCAAAATACTCAACAGGTAG
>Ga0126343_10000273_pt1 | contig 18344 bp, 13 predicted proteins | sample Cyp2metagenome_FD_92531 | JGI IMG/M metagenome (GOLD analysis project Ga0126343, IMG submission 92531) | Coral microbial communities from Lord Howe Island, Old Settlement Bay, Australia - Cyphastrea 2 metagenome | ecosystem: Host-associated > Invertebrates > Cnidaria > Coral ...
AGCCAGAAACAGTATGCCCACTGGGTCTTCTTGCTAAACCATTCTTTAGTAAAATAGTTTCGGAAGCACTCTGCCACTTGGCCAATCTTTGAAACGGTTTTCCGAGGTCTGCTCTAGACAAGTACGGATCAACTTGTTTGGCTTTTATTGTACATGAATATACTTCTAATTTTTAGGAGTGAAACACTTAATTTATGTTACATTATATATATATTATATATATAACTGGTCCAACATTTGCACAAGAATAAGGACTTGGACGTGCATAATTGCATTAATTTTGATAATCTGAATAACTTTAGTTGAATCTATTTAGAATTGAATCTTGACTTTGTCCAGGTTTTAAAACTTACACAAAAACTGAGCATCATTTGCTGCACAATTGAATTAGGAGTTAGGCCTATTCCTGAGTATCCACAGCTTTTTCGAGTTATCCCAAACTTTCACTCGTGTTTGTATAACTCAATAGAAACACAGAGTACATGTTTTCTATTTGTTTTAGAAAACATCGCGATGAAAAAAGGGAAAACAACTTGTTAACTTTGATTATCAAAATGTAAATTGTCTTTGCTCACCCCATCACTACGTCAACAGCGCCCTAGTTATGTGTCTCCATCGAGTTATACAAACACGATTTTTAACCAATCAGTGTGCATGTTTTCTTAGGATTGTTTTCTAATATACTTTACCATATTCAAAAGCAAAGGAAAAATAGAATTCAACTAAAGGAAGAAAAAGTATTTGCAATGTAGATTTGAACATTCAAAAGGTTGAGAAGTATAAAAAGGCACTTATTTCATACAATGACAATCTTTGGAGGCTTGCATAATCTGGACCAACAATTCTGTTCCAAAACATGTTAATAATCCTTGTTGACTGAAAGGATCAACTTGAATAAAATTTTATACTTTGATGGCCTTCGCTGGTGAGGTGATAAAAAAAATCGGTTTTCCTGATATTAAGAGATAACTTTACTTAAGGGAGCAAAATACATGCATAGCAAAAAACGTTGTCTGCCTATTGAAAACAACAGCACCAGATTTCTAAACAGATATGTTATAATGTACATTCAGACAGGTTTACTTCAGCCACGGAACAAATGTGTAATTAGTGTAGACACATATCTATGTGAAAATATAAGCGTCAGTCTCGTGGTCCCAGTAAGCGGCATGTACCCAACGTTCTAAATCAAATAAATACAGTGACTGTGATTTTCCTTACTTTCATCGAGAGCTCTGATGTCTTCATCACTAAACCAAGCTCTTCGTATATGTGCAGCATGGCACTGTTTTGCCCTGTTTCTTAGCCTCACTAGGTTTCCAACATAACCAATGCCATTGTTTTTGATGAAGGCTCTTATTGCTGCTTCTGAGACTGGAGGAATCTCAGGTGTAGTTTTGTTGAATAAAACTGGTAGCAGCAGGGACACTAAAGGTGATGCAATCGCCACAAAAGCACTTGGTTGGTGTGTAATCCTGATCAAAAAATGAAAAGAGACATAAATAAGTTGTATACTGTATGGGAGCTAGTTCCATATAGAAGTGGACAGAGTACATTTGTGTACATGAATGGACATTCCTACACAGTGCCTTGTTCTCTTTGTTTCATTAGGTGACAGTGGCACTTCTTTGCCATGATAATGCATGTTTTTTTTTTTAAGTTGAGTTCATTTGCAAGCCTTCTGTAAGTCCCACAAACCCTTTGTATAACTGAAAGCATTCATAATATAACAGACCAATCAAGCAAGTGGTTTTGATCACCTACAAAATTACCAGGCTGGAAAAAAACAGGCAAGGTCCATATTATCAAAGGCCACTTGCATGATTGTGTATTATTAACAGCTATATTTTCTCTCTCCGCTCTCATAAAAGTCTATCAAAATTTCTTTTAGGTATTTTTCTATGATACCAATCATGTTTTTTGACTTCTCTGAGCTGCAGCTACTAGTCAAAGCGTAACTTGGAATCACCAAGTTGATAGCTTTTTGCCATATGTCTTCATAGTAGTTAATGCAGTTCACTGACTGTGGAATCTAAAAGAAACAGAACTGTATACTTAGTTATATTCTGTACTTGTTCCATGAACCTGAACTTTTTACAAGAAATTTCCAATATTAATTTAAAAAATACAGAAATTATAAATGGCAGTTTAAAATTTCAATCACCCCTCTCCCTTAGGGGGGGGTTGGGGGGCACTCCCCTATTTGGGCTATATAGGTACGTGTCGCAGAATAGGGTATGGTTTTTGGAGGTTCTCGATCCTTAAATAGGGTATCCTTTTTGCCTACGTTAGCATAGTATTCCGGTGTGATCCTTAGATAGGGTGCCTAAATCGTATCAGCAAAAAAGCAGTGTGTAAAAACCCAGTTAAGCGGAAAACAAATGATCTGTCAAACTTAAAGTATTACCACAGCGATTTTAAAAGATTATGTTTTTCGGTGGTGGTTAGTCGTTGTTTGGATAGTCATGCAATGTTTCTCTCCCTTTTGTTCTTCCCTTGCATAGGGTGTCATTTTTTGGGTTTGAGCCTTAGATAGGATATCAATTTTCGTTTGATTCATCCTTAAATAGGGTCAGGGTTTAAGACCCTTCGTGGCACACACCTATCTGAACTTTATGGGAATACCCCCCCCCCCCCTGGGCTTTCTAGCACCAGCAATAAACTCCTTTGATGTAAATGACATGACATACATACATCCTCAACAAAGAATTTACCCAAGTCAGTAATAGATGATACACAAGCACGATAAGCTCTTTATTTTTTGGGTACTGTAGATGGATGAAGTGGTTAAAAATAGTCACTCTCTCCTTGTCAAGATAAATGAAACTATCACGAGACTCTCATTGTTTGAAATGGGTTACCCCTGGACAGTTTATCTGTTGCGTCATACAACGTTGCCCTTAGAACATACCATGGACATAGCAAATGTGCATCAAGACAGCTTTATGCCACCTGAGGATATGATCAGAGTTTGGAAAACTCAGCTCTCAGTGTTTGATTTTGATGTCAACGAAAAGAGTTTCCCCTATGTTTAATGCTCATTTCCATCGGGGGAAAAATTTATGATTACAACTGTTTGGAAAAAATGCAACTTGTACATAGATTGCTGTAAAGCAAGATGTAAAACAAGAATTGGATTGCTTTTCAAAAGAATACGACACTCCTGTCATACTGCAAAAGTGCCCACCACAAGAGTCAATCAGCGCTTTTCAGAAAGTCCTGTACTAATCACGATAGAACCTAGAAGTTCCTAGACACGGTATGGCTCCCGACGAACTTGCCAAGTTATGTCGCAAGAGGTGGTTAAAAAGTGATTATATGTACTGGTTTTTGGAGAAAATCAATGTGCACAGCAATTGACTGTTTGTTTCTGTTTAAATCATGTTTCTAATGTTGAAAGGTTCGCCGAGAAGTTGTTATCTTCCCGCCCAGATACACTCACTCGTGTTCTATTCCTTGTTAATGTAGGCAGAGACAGTGACCACATATACATAGGAGGAGATGCTTACCCTGGCATACACTGGACTATTTGCGTTGTAGCCAGAGATGAGAAACACCTGTTCTGTGGAGACTCATTGGGGTGGAAGATGCCTGTTGGCCTTCTTCAGAGACTGCAACCTTATCTAACTTCCTTTAGGTCTGAAAATATTTGCAGAATACAGCATTCAGTATTGCCACGATCCCGAAGGTACTAGTGATACTGGGCGTACATGCCTGGCCACATACTCTCTGCTTTACCCTCTTCAGACAGTTTCTAGTATTTGTGGCATTGTTTTACTATTAATGGCAGGACTAGCATTTGCAGACAAACCATCCTTTCATTATATGCTGAGTAATGAAGAGTCTCGAGCAGGATTGGCATCTATACCATTTAGACACCTAAGTGATCCAACCAAGTTCTCATGCTACCTTCGCAGAGGGTTGATAGCCTGGTTTGTTGAAGGAACATTCAACAGTCGCTATCTCTCACCAACCTGTGCTGTTGCGGAGTCACAATGTCAAAAAAGAAGGTGAGGTCTCTGACTTTTGATGTTTCATCTCTGTCACTTTTTCCTGCTGTAAACTACTAGACATAAACATTGATAATTGGGGACGGTTAATCGTGAAGTCACATGTAGATTTATCAGTATGCCAATTTCCTGAAAATTAAAGAACCTTGAGGATGCATTATGACAAGCTTTTTAGGCATCTCAAAGGTAGTCTGTCACAAACCATCAAATACGCAATTCTAACTTACAATTGCACCTTACAGGAAATGGATGAACGCATCAGTTTTTCTGCTGACTGCGGTCTCTTTCAATGAAAGAAAATTGATTTAATCAAATATTGTGACTCTCTACTGGGTGCAGTTTTCCTTATCATTATGAATTCTGACCGCCAATGTTTGAATTCTGACAGCCACTATTTGTGATTGTCTGGTTTAATGTGGCTTGAAATAGTTTTCAGCACTTGCATTTTGATGGGTCTTTATAACCGCCTTAAATTTTCAAAAATTTTAGTTGGCTCTGAACCCCACCTACAGAATTTTTACAAACTTTGCCAAAAGTTGCATCTTATCATGCTTATCAAATGTTGATAACATAAAACAATTTCACCGCATCATTTTTGAATTATAAGCCCCTAAAGCTGTAATTAAGGGTGTTTTTAGCAACTAACACTGTTGCTATGGTAACCTATTTTGTAAGGAGAATGGTAACAATTTGTTCATCCATGGTTGGGCAGTTTTTTGATACCATGATTGTAGCATCAAGTGATACAGAGTTGTTGTAACGACCCATCAAAATATAACTGCTGGAACTGTTTCGAGTCACCTTACCAGTATCTGTCACAATATCTTTGGTGTTTGTTTGAATTCCTTTGCAAGAGCTACCAGATGAGATGAGTGGCACTGACCATCAAGAAAAAGTGCAAGCAGTTGACCTAACCTGTCCTGAATGCAGGGAAAAATTGCTCTTAGTTATTCAATCTCAAGTGACACTTAAGCGTCAGCATACAGTGGGAGACGTGACCATACTAGATGATCTCGGTTCAGGAATGTGCAGTTGCCTGTCATGTCCTTTTAAATGCTTCTGCATGAACGACTTCCATAGACATCTTAGTGAGAAGCATGGTCTCACATTTCGAATGGAGAACATCTCATTTAGCAATTACTTGGGTACGAAACGATAGGACTCAGTCTTTCAATAGGTTAGGACTTTAGGAACATATAGGCTGTTTCGACCGTTGTAGTACCTTAGAAAAGGACACTTCCGTCTTTTTGTTCATGGATGAGAAACATCCATGAGCTTAGCAGGTGGTTGGATGTCAGTCTACTGCACTCACTCACTTACTCACTCACTCACTCACTCCATTTTAATTAATTTATTCATTAAATCTGGATAAAACAATTTTCTCCTACCTCCCTCGCTAAGTTTTGTTTTTGTACAAGGGTGTGTTCAGTTGTCAGGAAGTAGTCTAAAGGTTCTTTGAAAAGAGGGGACTAGAAAGGCATACATTTTTGCCCCATAAATGAACACCTTGAGGACTGAAGTCGGCCATTTTGGTTTCATGTGATTTTCTTTCATAAATATTTGGTTTTTTGCCTATCGGCTTTTGCTCCCACATAGATGAAAGCTGGTAGAGGTATTTATGACTGCGGTCATGTATCGCTCAAAACAACACGGTCGGCAAGGTCAAAGAATTGATACAAGACTCACGGGAAGACAAAGTTAGAAAGCGAGATCGTGATAACATGCAGTGTATGGGGGAAGTTTAGCTCGTACCTAGTTTTCTTGGCAAGAGATGGTTTCCTCTCGCTTTCTCTCGTTGGAGTCCAAGGTAGGCTTAAATTCCTGTTAGGCTTCGGTTTCATTGTTTCATTTTTGTTCTATTTTGTATGCACACATTGAAATTCTGCTTGTGTTAGTATTAAGCAAGTACCTAGGGGAAAAAAATTCGGATTTCCTTATCTTTTAGTTTTGTCGTTCACACTTTATTTCTGTTGTATTCCATGCAGTTCGACCAGAGTGAAAATTTCTTCACGGATTATATGCAAGGCTACCTACATGTACGATTAAGTAAGTATACTTTGCAATACTATGCTATGTATTGGTCAGCTGTCATATAATACTCTCGCAGTGGGCAACTTCGTTCGAAGTGATCGGTGGCTTCACAGTTATAACAAGTAGGTCGCGGTCTCAGAAGTGGGAAGTTATATCTGGTAGGTGGTATTCGTCCAGAGGTTGTTTATACAGGCTTCTACACGCCGGTCTAGACTTCTCATTTCATTTGTCAGTTCCTGCATAAGTTCCTGCAGTTTCATGATCTGCTCATCTTTTCCAGGTTCTAAATATGCGGCAATCTTGTCTGGTTTGGCTTGTGTTGGTAACAGGCTGTCAATTTTCTTTGCCAGTGCTTCCATTTGCACTTGCAAGGCTTGTGGTTGATTATTTGCTGAGCCACTGTTACCTGCTGTCACGATGCTAAGTGTTTTTGTCAAGTCACTTAACTGGGCAGCCATGGTTTGATTGGAATTGATTGGAATTGTTCACGGTCGTTTTCACTGCGGCTGCGAGATGAGCCATCTCCTCTGCTTCGTGGAAACTCTTGGGTTGCTTCAGCAGAACAGTCTCGCGTAAATCAGCTCTTAAACCTTGCACAAAACGTCTCATCTTGTCTTCAGCATTATCATTATTTTGACATCGTGGTCCATGGCCTAGTGGGCTTTCCACAAGTTCCTCCTCCCACTCGCAGTTCTCTCATCAATTGATGTGCGTGGTTGACCTCTGGCCAATTCCTGTTGTAACTCTTCCTCTGAAATTTAATAAGACCTTGATCATGAGATACCTTCCAATTCAGCGAGATAATGCTTACAAATGTCACTCATGTTAATACCAAATAAATAAATTTGTATTTTCATTGACCAGAACCATTCATAATATCTTTGAACCTCCAGGGCAAATTAAAAAGGTGCAAGAAAACAGGAAATAAAAAAAAACAACTTTGGTGAGGGTGATTGTAAGGTTTAAGAGTTTATGGGTGCTAAATTTCACTGTCGCATAGCAGTTTAGATGATATTAATCAAAACTAAACATTGATGCGCCTACTGTCCAGAATACAATACAAACCATAGTTATTTTCATGAACCTTAATTTTTACTGCATAATACCTGTGCATGTTGGTGGGCAAATAACTGTCTCTTTCTGTTTTCTGGCCTGAAGCTTGAGAATGGCGTCTTCCTTGCCTTCCTTTTCCAGCATAGAGTGCAGTGGAGCAGGAACCTCTTCTTTCAGCTCATTCTCCAAGGCCTTTAGTTGTGTTGTAGGTGCAGTCACAAGGGTATTATAGGTGTCTGCTGCATAATCTATGAAAGTACAATACATAGAATTACCAATTGAGAAAAAATAGACTAATTAATCCTATGTTTTGAATTTTTGTAGTACTTATATTTTCTATATACAGTTTTATTGCTACAACAATATTTGTTTATGTGAATGTAACCTGTACCGTAATTTGATGGAACTTTGACCTCCCTGACAGTAGCTTCTCCATCTTTGAACTTAGGGTAGAAAACATGTAAAACTGCCTAGCCTTGGTCATCATGCTTTGTCTCCCTCTTAATTTTATAATTCAAATGTAGGGCAACCAATATTGATCTATTTGAATTTAAAAAAACAACATAAATTAAATTCTCAACTAGACGCTTTGCTGCAGTCGTTCAACTGAGAAGCACTAGGTATACTGCAATTGGGCTAAATGTTCTGCACTAATATTTGAAGTCGTACGAAATTCAATTGATGTGCTTGAGCTATTCTGCCTTCATTGCAGTTATTCACTGTTTATAATGCGTTTGCAGGCCTTAAGGGCTCGCAATGAGCCAAGGTCTTTATATCAAGCTATAAATGTTAACGTCAACATCTCTTTTGCTTCAAATTTGTCGTTGTTGTTTGTCTTTTTTTGCATTTCTGAAACAAGCAAGACATATTGAATTTCAGAGTTGTGGCGGTGCGTGACATAGAGCTACGAACGCGTTTGTCGAAATGCATATACTTATCTCGTAATTTTGGGCCATTCAGAAGTTTAAGTATTAGGAAAGTGCTTATGTAAATCCTTGTTTGTTCAGTACAGCTAATTAATGGCTTAGATAGCAAAAGTAAGTTCCAGATGTTTACACTATTTTGTCCGGCCGCAATGTTCATGTAAATTTGTGCAAAATATCTTGGCGAATATCTGAGGTTTGGGAAAATGGACAATATTAAAATTAGACAAGTGTCATGCTTATTAATCTCCTATAAAATCACATTTTCTTGACTTTATCCACCAAATGGTTTTCGAATAATTTTTTTTTATTGCGTGAGGATTGCGTCACAGTGACAGCCAAGAATTGTTTTGCTGGGGTCAACATACATCAGTTTCTTTCCAATTTCAGCTTAAATGCACAATAATTTGCTAAAAGGGCTTCACTATTGTAAAGACGCATGTCTCTGTTACTAGAAAATAACGAGAGAATATCGTTTAGTTCAAGATGTTAACTTAATTATACCTTACGATGTTTCTCAGAGCGTTTTACTTGGGTGTACTCAAACAGATACATTCGTAAACAAAGTCTTTCTGCTCTTGTGGCTCAGACGTGGGTGAGTTCGTGCTGGGTTTAAAATACGATAACGCTTCTCAACATGCCATTTATCAAACTGAAGAATTGATAGCCCAGGTTGTTACATACTTTACTCCCATTTAGAATAACTTGATTCTTCACAAATAAACTGAAAATGCTCGCTCGTAAATTGATCTTTCATAATGCTTGCCAAAGAACCGTTCCGAAAACATTTAACATCCTTGAGTGTCGGTCTACCGAGAATGATGTGTTTGTTTGGAAATGACTTCATCACCATAGAAATGAAGGAATCCTTGCTAACTTTTCACGACGACAACTTCTGTAAATTCCATGTGCTGTACGCATGCAAAGGTGACGCAGGCGCGTTAAAGACCAGAGGGCGATTTGTGATTGACCGCGGAAAAAAAGAAAGCCGAAATCTAAACCCAGGCCTCACTGCCTGGGTAATTATATGATATTTACGTAAAATGTGTGGAACTTACAGAAAACGTTCTTACCCACCCCATGGAAGGTCATTAGAAATTTCAACAGGGGAGGGGCGGTTTCAGAAACCAAAATCTATAAGGGAAGGTATGAAGCTAAGCTGGAAATTCCAATTTTAGGGTTAAGATGGTTTAAATAAAAAAAAAATGTACTTGCATGCAGTTGATATGAAGTGACTTATGTTATGCAACAATGTTGGTCTTGAAAGCTAAAATTGAGTCATAAATTTCCTAGTGTTGAGTTATAAAGTTCTGTCATGATGAAATGACAAATGAAATAGCACATTTGCCACACAAAAGTGATAAGTACCTGCACAACATGCCCAGGTACGAAAATGCAAGCATCTTTGGTGCAAATTGATTAACAACTGAGTGGTACCCCTCTAGACAACTTGTTTGCTCAACTGCTGATGCCTTTTTGATAGCTTTCTCCAGGTTTGTCTTGGTCAGAGCAGAATACAACTTTTCATATGCTTCTGAAACTTTAAATCAAACATTAATAATTGTGTCATTAACAGTTACAAGCAGAAGATCCTAGGGAACTTTATGCTTGGCCATATGGAATAATTTATTTCAAAATTGCACAGAGCAATTGCCAAGATGTTAACATCACCTCCCTAGGGGCAGACAATCTGACTTTAAAGAAGAAGGGGTGGGAGGTGGATTTGGGAGTTGCTTTTTTACTGAAACAGATATCTAGAACAGTGGACATATTGTCTTGGAAATTTCCCCTGCGCCACCGTTCAATGTTGGATGTACGAACGCAATTGATGGACGTGAATTTCTACTCCAGCATTGAACTGGGGGGAAGGGGGAATTTTCCCCAACATTTGAGACCAAGGTTGTCTGAGCTGTGTGACGTGACAAAGTAAGATGATAACGCGTAATAACGTCAGAAAGATTAAAAGATCATTGGAGAGGCTAAAGCACTTGATTTTACATGTATGTGTTACTCTATTTTAAGCAGTCTTGTAATTGTTGACGTTATGTTTTAATTTTGGTGTTTATGACCCTTTGTAAGAAACTAAAGTAACCCAAGTTTTTTGCAAAGTTTTGGAGAGCAAACTTATGTTTTAAGATGGTTTACTGACTGGACATTCCTGCCGAAAAAAGAACATATGTGAGGTATCTCCGAGATAAAGAGCACATGAAACTGGAAGAGATCACCCAGGTTTGTGATATTTCTACTTTGTCAGTGCATATAATTACCTCCCAAAAACTACCTGAAGTTTTGAAAAACAAGCGAGCATCCCGTGGTCGTAAGAGGAAACTGTCGTTAAGGCAAGAAAGATTAATTTTATGTAGTATTCCAGTACTTCGAGAAAGGGAAGGTTCATTCACTTTGAAGCGACTTCTGCAATACAACAGAATTTGTGGTATCAGTGATCGCACCATTCGCAGGCTTTTAAACAGGAATGGCTATCATTACCTCCAAGCTCGTAAGAAGGGTCTCGTGAGTGCAAGTGACAGAATGAAACGGGTCGCATTTGCGAGACGTATCATAAACAATTGCCCTCCTGATGTTTGGACAAACAAGATTGCGTATCGTTCATATACAAATCTAATCCAATGGATCAGGCCAGCACTCCTTGAGGCAGGATTTGTCGGAAAGCATGCGAAGGACTTAAACAAGGTTGTCTAGCCTAAAGGAACAAAGCAGGAACGGGCGGGAAACTTGTCAAAATGATTGTCACAATAAGCTACGACAAGGGTGTAATCGTATGCAAACAATATGACAGAATGTGTGGCGCTTTCTTTGAGACTTTTATTGATGAAAACTTCGAGTCCATGTTTCAAGCCGCAGAAAAAGGAGAAAGTAGAATGTTCTTGATGGACGGAGACCCATCTCAAAACAGTGCACGAGCCAGAGCAGCCATGAGTAGAGTAGGATGTCACCTGTTCAAGATTCCCGCAAGATCTCCAGAATTAAACGGCTGCGAAAATGTGTTTAACATTGCTCTTGCCAACTGAGAAGGGATGCATTGGAGAGAGCCATTACAAGGGAGTCCTATGAACAATTTTGCAATCAAGTGCAGCAAACTATTGAAGCAGTACCCGTTGAGACAATAAATAGGATAATCAAGTCAATGAATGGTTGTCAGGTTTACGAAACAAGCAAACGTTTTCGACTAAAACTGTGTCAAACGCTTTTATAAGTACAAGGCACACCTAAAAATGATAATTTAGTTACGGAAAGTAAGCTAATGATTGTAGTAGCTGTTTAAACACCGTTTAGGACGGTTTTATCTGCATAAATTACTGAAAAAACTCGCGCCTGACAAGAGTTTCAACGGTTTACAACGGTTTACATACACATTAAAAGGAACAATTCAGTCTTTTTATTTTATTGTGTAAACCATTGTAAACTGCGGGGAACTTTTATTAACCGCTTTCGAGGAATATGGAAATCGTCACAATTTCAAACAAAATAAAGTAATTTTAGCCCACTGGCTTCTTAATTGTTCAGTCCTCCTGTTCTCCGCTAGACGCAATTCCAATCTCACTGAGCACTAGACGTGCAAAGCATTTTCCGCATGGTGGAACTGTTTATTGGTCTTGCTGCAAAATTTGGTGGCTAAGATGAAAGATTCGCCATCGTACCTGCATCATCTCTGTTTCCCTCTCGTCGACCACACCCCCTCGTACATACACTAACTCGTGTTTGCTAGTGCCAAATATAGGCGTGTCCTTATCAAACACGATGTCTTTGCAAAAGTGTGACTTTGGGGCTGGTAGGTGTACAGACTGTCCCTCTAACATACGAAGAAGATCGTGCCACGGTATCATCTGGGGGCTCCAACGAAAGTCGTTTAGAAAGATGACTTCTGACTGCTCCGTGCCAACCCATGCCATGCCAAGGTAGCGGTTGCTGGATTCGAAAAGGTTTCGAAGATGACAGTAAGTGGCTGTAGCAGGAAAGTCTTGACAGAATTAGCAGGTCCCACAGGAAGAATATTGCGAAATGTACCTCGCCCTTTCTCCAGTAGGTTAGTGACCAATTCCGCAAACGATTGGTGGGAAATTCTGTTTCACTGCAATACTTCATGAGCACAATCGAACCATACACCATTGCAGTCATCAGGACAAGTGCCTTCCTTGGCTTTCTCTAAGATTTCCAGCTGAGATAAACTGCTTCTCTCAAGCTTCTTCTTCGATTCCACCATTTCTCAGCCAGTACTCAGTGCTGCTGCAACAGTTTTGGTCCCTTGTGAAGGACAAACTCTGCCAAGTCCGTCTTTCCCTCTTTCTTTTGTTCGTTTGCCAAAGCCAGCAGCTCAGTATGGGTTTTAATGCCTTTGCCGACGGTGATTTCAGACACCTCAAAAACACTCAAACACGAATGGGTTGGATTCTTATTTGGTCGATGCGAACCGCCTTCTCCACCCAAATCACCGCCACTACTTTCTTCGTCACTTCCCGACTCTCGCCCATGTGTGCGGTTTACCAAGGTTTGACTGGCAGCCAACGTCCGAGGTGGTCCTTGGTTTGTTAGATCTGGGTGATTCAGTGACTCGACATAACTGTCATCCTCTTTTGTCACATATACCCAGGCAGAGTAATAATTGCAGTGTTTGCTTGAGAAATAAACATTAATTCCCCAGTTTTCCTTGATGTAACGCCGAATTGTATTCCAGCGTTTTACTCTGTTAAGTTTTATCGCCATGTGAAAGTGAACTCCAGACTTTCCCTCCGTTCAGCTGGCTTGATGACTTTCCTGGGCACACTCCCATTGTACCTCAGAGGTATCTGTTGCTTTGACTGCTTCCAACACTACATCTGCGAACGCTTGTCTAGTCGGTATTGCTCTTAAATCTGCTTGGCTGTACGTAATTAAATACACTGTATGAGGTTGATTTTCCTTTAAAACTTTACCTGCACCCGGGCTGTCGTCGACATCACAAGTCTCGTTGTCTTCAGAACTTTCATAATGGGATAATAGATCCATACTGTGCACATGTAATGGCTTGACTGAAAACGGTGCTTGCTTTTAGTTATCGAAACGAAATTATTCATATAAAATAGCGCTGGCCTTAAACAATGAAAGTGTAATGAGCATTGCCGATCTGTTTTGCTCTCAATTCCCTGAAAAGGCTACGAACAATCAAAAAAGAATATCACATCCAATTAACGCTTTCATGGCGTAGACATATTGTCTTGGAAATTTCCCCTGTGCCCCAGTTCAATGTTGGATGTACGAACGCAATCGATGGATGCGAATTTCTACTCTAACATTGAACTGGGGTGAAGGGGGAATTTTTTCCAACATTTGAGACCAAGGTTGTAGCTTGTTGGGCATTGGAAAAACTTCTTGCCAACATTCTTGGTTTGCCCCTTCCTGCAATTATTTATGCTATCAGTTTTTTAGTATAGTATCTTTGTGCATCCAGACTCTGGGATTTACAATATCGCTGTGAGCACAGGCATTAAATATTGTACTTGGTAGACCTTTGTGCTTGTTGATTACATGGTATAAGAAGGCCCAGAACTTGGCCAATTTCAAAATTTCAGATCCCTCTTTTTCCTCTGTTGAAATAATCGACCAATAAAAATGCCTGACACAAGCTTTTTGCCACCTTCCAATAATATTGCAACCTTTCTCCTTACTCAATTTTAGTAGGACCTTCTGGATTTCTGCAAGGAAAAACAGATATTTCCAACATAAAGTCAAGTCTAAGAGGAAGTACATTTGAGTACATGTATCTGTTGTGCTTTAAATTTATCTGTGGTATAAAGTTTAAAAAAATTTAAACCACAACATAGTAACATCACATACTAACTTTTTGCAATATGCCAAAGATCAAAAAAGTGATTAACAACAGGCTTGCCAAGATCCCTGCACTTTTTTGGACATTCTTCTCGCATCCACTTTGCAATCGAGCTATGCCGGTCAGAAATGAAGGCCGTTATTATCACTTTTGTTCCTAAAAGATAAGTAAATGCCTTCTGGAAGGCCATGAATTCCATGGCACTGCTGCTCCCAGCTTGATTAGCCTGAAACATTATGAAGAAATATTACAAATTATATTGTGAAATAAGAGAGGTTACAGATGTAATAATTATATGTGTGTATCTGCAGCAGACTTCTCTCTTTGTGTAATAATAGCTTTGTATTTTCCGTCATTTGTCAATCAATTTTAGGGTAAACCCACATTGAGCTCTTCTTACTTAGCTATTAACAGACAGATAGACAGCGACATACAAAGATTTTAATAAATGTCCACTAAAGTGTAGACTTGCCTGCACTAAAACAATATGCACAATAAGTCCAACTGTGCAGCAGAAGATGGAATATGTGGCAAACTTTGCTGAATGTCCCATGCTGTCATGGCGACCATCTCCTGGCAAGACAACAACCTTTCCCTTTAGAGCATCCATGACATTTTTCTGGTAGTTACGCCAGAATATGACAATCGTTGGTATAAGTAGATGCCTCTGGTGGTAGTTGAAAGTTGGTTCATGATAGACCAAAATCCCCATTTGTTTGAAGAGCGACAGCACTTTCTTTATTGATGCTCCTGCACAAAGTACAGCCAAACTTAATAACAGGTTTCCCGCAAGAAACTTGCCCAGCAGAAATGGCTGGCTTTTCCAGGTGAATACCTCCTTACAATTGCTGCATTTTGTATCAATTGTAAGCATTGTACCAGTTTGTGTGACAGTCATTTTTGGCTTAGGAGTAAATTGAAATAGCATTAAGAGCTTTGAGACAAACACAATTCCCTTTGGCTCTTCACAGATGTCCTTTCAATCTATGTCCAGCCTAAAAGGTCACAAAAACACAAAAAGAAAAGGAAAAGGAAAAGCCTTCTTAACAGATTATTTTCAAAAGGAAAGGTCCAATTTGCATGTTAAGTACTGGTATACTTTTGTGCAAGAGAACTCTCATCTAATGATCATACCACTGAAATAGCTACAGACGACTGGTTTCTATATATTGTTACAGGACATAAAAAAATGCTACAGAATTGTTGCATTTCTTAACCGAAAAGTCACATGACTTTTTGACATACCTATGATTTGCATTTGTCTGTATGCTATCGTCATCTTCCTTTAGCGTTTCATATGCCCGGTCAATTTCCTTGGGAGTCCAGGTAGGGTCTTTGTCGTAACGTTCTTTATTATTCTGTTCTGGAAACAAGTCACCAGGTAGTTCTTGATTCTCATCAATTTCTTGTTTTTTAGAAGCTTGCTCACTCTTCTGTGACGTAGGAATATCATCTGGTGTTTGGGTCTCTAAAAATTGAATTATATGATATTGAATAGTACCAATCAGCCCCAAGTTATTGATATGAACTGAAACAGATAAATTAACCCATAAAATTCCCACAGCTATATGTTCAAACATCTTTTTCCAGCTTACCAGCATTTACCATACTGAGCTGCTTTTGCTGATGGATCTCTCGGATGGTTTGCACCCATTGCTCTTGGTTTGTAGATATGCGCTTCTGAAGTCTAGTCAACTTCCCTTTCAACATGGCTACTTTGTCTTTAAGAACTTTGCATGACTGACAATTTCCTGGCAGTCTAAAGAAACCAAATAAATTAAAATTATTATTTTACCAATATACAAATATCAGTTTAGCAAATTAGAAATGAAAATCAAATTCTCATGCAACTACTTGTTTTCTGAAAACAAGAGAAAAAGTAAATTGTACCAGTTCACTTGCATCACCAACACTGCGATGGGATGAACATTCCAAATTTGATTCTTTCATCAAGGGTGTCAAAAATTGTTAAGATAGACCAGCCTTTATACAGTAAAAACATAATTGGTTTCTAAGAATATTAAATCCAAAAGGGCAAGTAAAATAAGACATTTCATACAGCAAACTATAATATGTTTACTTTATTAAATGGTTTGACACAATTCCAAAGATTCCTACCTGTTCACCAGTAACATCCTTCTCATCATGCAATTGACATTCAATATTTAGTAATGTTAGATCAGGAGGCTCAACCTGTACAACAAAAAAGGGATTTTATAAGAGCTTTTAATAGATCGTTAGTCTTGTCACTTGTTATGGTACACCAAATTAAAAAATTCTACTTGTTCAGTTGTGTCGTCTAAATCATGTGGCTGAAATTCTAAATTTAGTTCTGATGACTGCAGCCATGGAACGGCCTGTACAATAAAAACAACATGATTTCAATGCAGAGTGGCCAATATTACAAGGATAGTGACCCAAGATAATAGGCCTTTTTCCACAATAATTTCTGTTTTTAGGAATAACAATTACTCACTTCCGCTTGCATAAGTTCTGCTGCTTCCGGTTCTTGTCTCTGGCTGTATTGAAAAAGGACCGGGTTGGGAAGAATTTGAGTGCAAAATAGTAATTAATCTGTTTTAACTTTAATAATAGGCAAGAAATATTTTAGAAATTCAACTTTCAATCGATAAACTCACCTCATATGTTTCCGTAGCCCTGTCGCCTTCTTGCGAATCCGAAGAGAGAAGTTCATTTAAAATCTAACAGATACAGTAAGAGAAGGATAAAAAGAAGAGTGAAATTTTCACACCTTTCAAATCAAAGCTTTAAAGAAAACAGTACAAATACACTAAATGCGGGTTTCAAAAAAAACAAAAACAAAAAAACAATTTTATAGCCATTAGGAGTTTCGGAACTAATAGAACTAAAACCAATCTACAGCATACATTGCACGAAGAGAACCGAATAAAACATGTAACACCATGCTCATACGGTATACGGAATTTCAAAGCGTAACGCTTTAATTTTGAAGTAAAGAAAAAAACGTAAACCAAGGAAATTATATATGATAGTTTACTTAGCCAATAATGTCTTATAAAGTACCAAAAGATCATGCCTGAAAATAAGATGCTTGGAAAGTTTGCACCAGTCAATACCCACAAAATTACACATGGAAAACACTCACCATTCGACGGTCACAGCTTGAATTAGACGGCTCTTTATCCTTCTTCCTCCATATTGTCGGAACCGAAGACGGCAGATGGCGTTTCATCACTTCTCAGACATGAATTGTTCTAGCGAAACAATCCTCCATGAAGTGTTCCGAGCAAAAGACAAAACGGCCTGGGGGATTGAAGTTTGGTTGGTGAGCGCAGACGAATCTCGTTCACTGAGCTCTTAAACTTGGGTTCACAGGGGAATTGTGTAGCGAAATGCCCGCTTTAGGGTTGGAAACATTGTTGCAGCCCTGCACAACGCAGCGACTAGATGGCATAATCTTTTCCAACGCAAGCGTAGAGAAAAACACACTGTAAAGGATAAAACATGAACCTTGCACTTCTCTTCTGCATGCTAGAGTAGCCACATTCGTTGTGAAGTCTTGATTGGATGACATCACATCCTCCCTCGACCCAACTTGCTCTTTTGAACTCAGTCATTTTTGAATTTAGTAATGGCGGGCAATTGTATCAAGAATTCGTAGTTAAAAAAGTTGGTCTTGTAGTTAAAGTCATGGCTTAAAATTTGGCATGGAAGGTACTCATAATACATACCTTCGAATAATAAAAAGGTAAGGTGATTTTTTGATCATAGTACCACTTTAAATGCATTGCAGATGATGTTGTAATCCACGGTATAAATGAGGCTGATCATGACAGCAATTTAGAACGGTTTATGAGCAGATGACAGCAAAAAGGCATCAAGCTTAACAGTCAGAAGTTAGACTTGAAAGCTAAGAAAGTCCCATTCCGTGGACACCTGCTTACCACAGAGGGTCTAAAGCCAGATCCTGACAAAGTGAGGACGATCGTTGAGATGCTGTGCCCTGAGGGACAAACAATATACTCCGGCTCAATGGAATGGTCAACTACCTGAATCGCTTTCTCCCTAATCTGTCAGATGTAACGAAGCCTCTCTAAGATCTTCCCCCCAAAGATGTGGTATGGTGCTGGGAGGACCTACAAGAGAAACCTTGGAATGACATCAAAAGTCGTGTTTTGGCATACTACTAGTCCACTGAAGTTCTTGAAATCCAGTGTAACAGCAGTCAGAGTGGACTTGAAGCAGCAGTGATGCAAAATGGGCATCCCATAGCATACGCATTTTTCATTGCAGTAATTGGATTGTGTGGTTTTATTGTAAGCACTGTATTCACTTGTGTTGTTACAAATAAATTAAAAAAAGAACATTCTTCCTTTTCCCCTTTTCCAAGGTTTTTTTTTTTTTTTATTAATAATGCAAAAAAAAAAAACACGTAATAACTTACACTGTACTTACTCTACTTACAAGACGGCACTTAATACTTACTCTTCTTACAATACCCTAAACCGTGACTATAATACA
>Ga0126343_10000274_pt1 | contig 18337 bp, 16 predicted proteins | sample Cyp2metagenome_FD_92531 | JGI IMG/M metagenome (GOLD analysis project Ga0126343, IMG submission 92531) | Coral microbial communities from Lord Howe Island, Old Settlement Bay, Australia - Cyphastrea 2 metagenome | ecosystem: Host-associated > Invertebrates > Cnidaria > Coral ...
ACGGGGGTGGCAGCGGCTTAGTCGGTGTCATCTAGGGAAGGCGTGTTGAAACAGGAAGCCTGTTGGGTGACTAACGGGAATCCCCCACCATAGCCGTCAGGCTTGGTGGTGGGAGGATGTCAACGGCTATTATCTCTTACCGCAACGGTAACAGCAGAGGGGGAAGTTGATGATTATCTACGAAGTCAACTGTCTGGTGGATGACGCCATTGTTGAACCGTTCAAGGCGTGGTTGCAACCCCATGTGGCAGCCGTGTTGGCAAGCGATGGTTTTCTCAGTGCCGAGGTACTGGACCTGACCGTGGACGAACGGCTCACCGCCCGGCCATACTCGACCGGCTTCTCCATCCGCTACCGGATTGTTGGGCAAAGCGCCCTGGATCATTACCTGTTGCATCTGGCACCGGTGCTGCGCAGGGATGCGCTGGACAGGTTTGGCAATCAATACATGGCCTATCGCCGAGTGCTGAAAGAGCAGGATTAAACGCAGGGAACGGCAATGGCGGTTACTTATTGCCGCCGCCGCGGCAATTGGGGGTTGCCGGGGCATGTTGGTCTCTCGCCTGCCACTCTTCGACAGTGTAGGTGTGCAGTGCCAGCGCGTGGATCTGCTTGCGCAGTTCGTCAGCCAGCAGAGCGTAGACCAGTTGATGCCGTTTGACTGGCATTTTGCCCTGGAACGCTTCGCTGACAATCACCACTTTGAAGTGGGACTCAGTGCCCGGCGGCGTGTTGTGCAGGTGGCTCTCGTCCGTCACCGCAATAAAGTCATTCTGCAAGGACTCGTCCAGTTTCCTGAAGATACTCTCTCTCATTCCCATATCTCACCTCTTTGGCCGGGTTGGACGACGCAGGTTCAGTACTGCTTTTCAACCGCTGTTACTATAACGCTCTATGTCGCGCCTGTAGAGCATTCATCGGCAGAATTGTCTGATTTATATACGTACCGGGTTGCCTGACAGGCGGGATTGGTCACCTCATTTTAACGACCATCAGCCGATCACCCACCGCTGCATCAGCATGCACCCAGGCACTGAACGCGCTGCCCCCGGCAATCCGGGTCACATTGCAGGTGAATGTCTGCCTGCTTTCGTCGCAGGTGATCAACGCAAAGCTCCCCTCAAGACCATTGCCAGATACCAGCGTGACTGTTTCACCCACGGTGATGGCCAGTGGCAGGCGGGTGGCGATTTCGACGGTGACTTCAGTGGTGGTGTGCGGTGTGATTGCAGTGATGATGCCGGGCGCTTCATTCCGGCAGGGCAGGGTCAGGCACAGTGGTGTAGTAACCGTGGTCTGGCAAGCGAGCAGCGTGGTGCCTGTGGTCGTTCTGAGCAGGCAGGAATGGCAAACGCCGGCCCGGCAGGAGTGGGGAACTCTGGCATTCTGGCGCAGCAGCCCGTCGAGCAGGTTTTCACCATCATCAAGTAAATAAGCGCTTCCCTGGAACTGGATCATGGGCACGTAAAAACCCTCTATAACGGGCAAAACTTGATTTAAATCCATGTTAACGGCATTGGCCACTGATATAATCCCGGACACGATAACAGGTGCCTGTCAAGAGGCACACACCGAGCTGGTTGCAATACAAGATCTCAGGTATTAGGAAGAAAAGACCAATGAGTGTTGTTATACGCGAAGATGATGTCATTACCAGTGTTGCCGATGCCTTGCAGTTTATCTCCTACTATCACCCTATCGACTTTGTTGATGCGGTCTACCAGGCCTATCTGAAAGAAGAATCCAAAGCCGCCAAAGACGCCATGGCCCAGATTCTGGTCAACTCGCGCATGTGTGCCCTGGGCAAGCGGCCGATCTGTCAGGATACCGGGATTGTGACGGTTTTTGTCCGCGTGGGCATGAATGTCCGCTTTGACAGCGACCGATCCCTGGAAGACATGATCAACGAAGGCGTGCGCCGGGCTTACACCCACCCGGATAATGTCCTGCGCGCTTCAGTACTGGCTGACCCCGCCGGGGCTCGCAGCAATACCGGCGATAACACGCCGGCAGTGATTCATATGACCCTGATCCCCGGTAACACGGTGGAAATTGCCTTGGCGGCCAAAGGGGGAGGGTCTGAAAACAAATCAAAAATGGCCATGCTGAACCCGTCCGACAACATTGTCGAGTGGGTGAAAAAGACCGTGCCGACTATGGGGGCAGGTTGGTGCCCACCGGGTATGCTGGGTATCGGCATTGGTGGCACAGCAGAAAAAGCCATGCTGATGGCCAAAGAAGCTTTGATGGACCCCATTGATATCCATGAGCTGCGCGAGCGTGGTGCGCAAAATCGTGTGGAAGAGCTGCGTTTGGCCATTTTTGATGAGGTCAATCGTCTGGGGATTGGTGCCCAGGGGCTCGGCGGGCTGACCACGGTGCTGGACGTCAAGATCAAAGACTACCCCACCCACGCGGCTTCCTTGCCGGTGGCCATTATTCCCAACTGCGCCGCCACGCGCCACGCCCATTTTACTTTGGACGGCAGTGGCCCTGTCTTGCAACAGGCACCAGGCATTGATGCTTATCCGCAAGTCAGCCTGGACATGGGTGAGGGGGTACGTAAGGTCAATATGGACAGCCTGACCCATGATGAGATTAAAAGCTGGCAGCCAGGTGACACCTTGTTATTGTCTGGCAAAATTCTCACAGGGCGTGATGCAGCCCACAAGCGTATGGTGGATATGCTGAGCCGGGGCGAAGCACTGCCGGTGGATCTGAAAGGGCGGTTTATCTACTACGTTGGTCCGGTGGACCCAGTGCGCGATGAGGCAGTTGGGCCGGCTGGCCCGACCACGGCGACGCGCATGGACAAGTTTACCCGTACCTTGCTGGAGAGCGCTGGTCTTGCCGGTACGATCGGCAAGGGTGAGCGCGGCCCGGCAGCCATTGAGGCCATCAAGGATAATGAGTCGGTCTACCTGATTGCGGTGGGCGGCGCTGCTTACCTGGTATCACAGGCGGTGAAAAAGGCCGAAGTGCTGGCGTTTGCCGACCTTGGGATGGAGGCTATCTACGAGTTTGAGGTGGTCGATATGCCCGTTACTGTGGCGGTGGATTCCCGTGGGGAGTCTGTGCACCTGAGCGGCCCGCAAATCTGGAAAAAGAAAATTGAAGCGCAAGTATTGGAACTGAAGTAGTGGTTTGCCTCTTTTGGTAATGCATCCCCCGGCATTCGGGGGATATTCCGCCGGAGTCCAGTGATACAGGCCGTCAGGTGAAAACTCGTGGTTATTACAGAAGCCCCACTGCAAAACCAAAGTGTATTTACTGACAGGTAAGCTGAATTGCGCCACGGTTAACAAAGCCTGCTTGCCCACTTGAAATTCAAAAGAGCCAACGAATAGTTGTCCTGCCCGGTTGTTCAATTCAATATATCTGTGCCGGAACTTCCCGCCTGAAACAATGTCCAAATGCAGCAAAAAGGAATTTTATAATTTCCAGTCTGTATCAATAATAACGGTGATAATTTATGGATTTTAGTTCCGGCGCATCTTTTGCTACCACTACTGCTGTCTCTGAGCCAAATCTGCTTCATCTGGTTGTCAGCGCTAAGCCAAACGGCAGCCTGCCTCGTTATGGGAGCCACAGGGTTCATCCTGCCACAGCTGACAAAAGGCTGCTTCCTGATTCTTCAGCGGGCCTGACACCCGCTCAACAGACTGCCATTGATAACCTGTCCCGCTACCTTTCAGAGCGCGTTGCTGGTTTGCAATGCGGTTGCTGTTGCTCGCTGCATGAAGAAACTGCTGATGCTGAAGAGGCTGCTGGCCCTGTGCAAACCGGTACAGTTGAGGAACCGGATGAAAACCGTGTGCCTGAGGATATCCTGCCAGCGTTTTCGGTGGGGCTGCCAGAAGAGTCTTCAGTTTGGGGGTCAGCGTCAGGTACGAACCCGGAACCATCAGGCGACCTAACTGCATTGGCAAGCCAGCAAGAGGATCATGTCAAGGGAGATTACGAGTATGCCCTTGAATTGTATAAAGCACTTAACGGGGAGGAAGCACAGCTTGTCTGAGGCAGCGCCGGAGTGAGGGCACATAATCGTTCCGTTGTCTGGCAACCTATGGTAATTACTAACGGTCGATTAGGCATCAAAACGGGGTATGAGTGAGGGGCAATTTCTGTGAGAATAGCCCGTTTTAACACTGTACCGAAGTTTCATGCCCACACCGAAAACCGCACCGGACCTGTTCTCCTACCCCAAGTACTGGGCAGAGTGCTACGGCACTGCGCCCTGGTTGCCTATGTCCCGCAGTGAGATGGATGAACTCGGCTGGGACTCTTGCGACATCATTATCGTCTCTGGTGATGCCTACGTTGACCACCCAAGCTTCGGCATGGCTGTGATTGGCCGTTTTCTGGAGTCCCAGGGGTTTCGGGTGGGTATTATTGCCCAGCCGGACTGGAGCAGTGCTGACGATTTCAAACGCCTTGGCAAGCCCAACCTGTTCTTTGGCGTTACCGGCGGCAACATGGACTCCATGATTAACCGCTACACCGCGGACCTGAAAGTCCGCAATGACGATGCCTACACCCCCAACGGTGAGCCTGGCAAGCGGCCGGACCGGTCAGTGATTGTCTACAGTCAGCGTTGCAAAGAGGCCTACAGCGATGTGCCGGTGGTGCTTGGTGGCATCGAAGCCAGTTTGCGCCGTATTGCCCAGTACGATTACTGGAGCAACGAGGTGCGTCGCTCGGTATTGATGGATGCCACGGCGGATATTCTGCTCTACGGCAACGCCGAGCGCGCTTTGGCCGAAGTGGCTGACCGGCTGGCCAAAGGGGCGAGTATTGCAGATATTGACGATGTGCGCGGTACGGTGGTGATCAAATCAGCAGTGCCGGGCGGTTGGACGGAAATCGATTCATCCCGTGTTGATTGGCCCCGGGACATCCAGTCATTGGCAGACGCCTACGGCATCAGCCCTTACGCCGAGGTGGATGACAGCGCTTGCGATCCCGATGTGCAGCCGGTGCGCATCATCCCTGTGCCACTGCAACGCACCGAACAGCTTGACCCGGCCACCACCTGCATCCGACTGCCTTCGTTCACTAAAGTACGCAATGACCCAGTGCTGTATGCCCATGCTTCGCGGGTGGTGCATCAGGAGTCCAACCCGCACAACGCGCGGGTATTGGTGCAGCAACACGGCAATCGTGACATTTGGGTGAATCCACCCCCTGTACCGTTGCAAACCCCGGAGATTGACGGTGTGTTCGGTCTGTTTTACCAGCGCCGTCCGCACCCGTCCTACGGTAATGCCAATATTCCCGCCTACGAGATGATCAAAACCTCGGTCAACATCATGCGCGGCTGCTTTGGCGGCTGTTCGTTCTGTTCCATCACCGAACACGAAGGCCGGATTATCCAGAGCCGTTCCCATGAGTCGGTGATTGCCGAGCTTGAGGATATTCGTGTGAAAGTGCCCGGTTTTACCGGGCAGATTTCCGATCTGGGTGGTCCCTCGGCCAACATGTATTATCTGGGCTGTAAGTACCCTGACGTTCAGGCCAGCTGTCGTCGTCTTTCCTGCGTCTTTCCGGGCATCTGTAAAAATTTGCAGACTTCACACAAAAAAACCACTGAGCTGTACCGCAAAGCCAGAGCCGTTCCCGGCATCAAGAAAATCGCCATTGCCTCAGGCTTGCGCTACGACCTGGCGGTGGAAGACCCGGAATATGTGGAAGAGCTGGTGACGCACCATGTGGGTGGTTATCTGAAGATTGCGCCGGAGCACACCGAAAAAGGCACCCTGGACCTGATGATGAAGCCTGGCATGGGCACTTACGATGCGTTCAAAAAGATGTTCGAACACTTCTCGGCCAAAGCGGGCAAAAAACAGTATTTGATACCGTACTTTATTGCTGCGCACCCGGGCTGCGAAGATGGCGATATGCTCAATTTGTCGCTGTGGTTGAAAAAGAACAAGTTTCGTGTGGATCAGGTGCAGACGTTCTACCCATCGCCCATGTCGCTGGCCACGGCCATGTATTACGGCGAAAAGAACCCGCTTAAGCGAGTCAGCTACAAGAGCTCACGCATTTACACCGCCAAAACCCTCGATCAGCGTCGTTTACAGAAGGCCTTCCTGCGTTATCACGATCAGAAAAACTGGCCATTTCTGCGCCAGGCGCTACGGGATATGAATCGTTCTGATCTTATTGGGCCGGGCAAGCAGCAGTTGGTGCCGGAAGAGGAGCACAGAGGGCAGCAACGGGGCGGACAGCGAGTTAACGGTTTCCAGAAGGCAAGGGGAGGACAGTGGGATAATCGTTCGTCCAAAACGGGCAGAGATGGTTGGGCGAAGAGAGAACGGAGTGCCAGAGGTAAACCCCGGCACCCACGCTAAACCACCCGCGCTTATTCGTGAGCTTCTTCGCCGGGTGGAACCACCGGTCCCAGACCGAGCCGGCACTTGTTAAACCCTTCGCGCCAACCTTCAACGTATTCTTCCTGAGTACCTGGCAAATCACCGGCAGGTTCCACTTCGGTTTCCGGAGAGCCGGAGGTTCTGCGCGCGGACAGGCAGCCGGCGTATTGGCCGTAGGTGAACATGTTGTTATACAGGCCATGGTCTTCAACCTTGCTATCAGCGGCGGGGGAAGTAGGCTGCTTGGGCGTTGCGGAGCAGGCGACAAGGAACAAGGGGGCCAGAACAGCCGACATCACTTTAAACGATTTATACATGAGGAGACTCACTCAGAAGCAATAAACTGCCATCGACAAGATTCTGTTCGTGGCAGTGCACTTCTTTACCATTTGGCTGGAGCATCGTCAAGATGGTAAGTCTACCGTAAGGGAGCGCTTACTGATTGTTGACGTCTGAACACGTTGTCACAGCTGCCCCATTTTCCGTCCCTTGCCAGCGGCAATCTTCAGCCTGAGTGCATTGAGGTTGATAAAGCCTTGAGCGTCTGCCTGACGGTAGGCGCCGGCATCGTCTTCAAACGTGGCGATGCGCTGATCAAACAGCGAATCGTCTGAACGTCGGCCCACCACCGTGACACTCCCTTTGTACAGCTTCAGACGAACCTCACCATTGACTGGCTGCTGGCTCTCATCAACCATTGTTTGCAGCATCTCCCGTTCCGGCGACCACCAGTAGCCGTTGTAGATCAGTCGGGCGTAGCGGGGCATCAGCTCATCTTTCAGATAAGCCACTTCCCGGTCCAGGGTGATCGATTCAATGGCGCGGTGAGCCTTGAGCATAATGGTACCGCCGGGCGTTTCGTAACAGCCCCGGGACTTCATGCCCACGTAACGGTTCTCAACAATATCCAGCCGTCCGATGCCATGTTCACCACCCATTTTGTTCAGGGCACACAGAACGCCGGCCGGAGTCATGGTTACACCATCGATAGCAATAATATCGCCCCGACAGTAGGTAAGGTGCAGATATACGGGTGTGTCCGGCGCTTGTTCCGGTGCCACCGACCAGCGCCACATTGCGTCTTCCGGTTCCGCCCAGGGGTCTTCCAGAATTCCGCCTTCGTAGGAGATGTGCAACAAGTTGGCGTCCATGGAGTAGGGCGACTTGCCCGGTTTGCGCTCCACTTCAATACCGTGCTGGTCACAGTAGGCCAGCAACTTTTTACGCGAATTGAGATCCCACTCCCGCCACGGGGCAATCACCTGCACGTCAGGTTTTAATGCGTACGCACTCAGCTCGAAGCGCACCTGGTCATTGCCTTTGCCGGTGGCGCCGTGGGCAATGGCATCGGCACCGGTTTCGTTGGCAATCTCGATCAGGCGCTTGGCAATCAGCGGCCGGGCAATGGCTGTGCCCAGCAGGTACTCGCCTTCGTAGAGCGTATTGGCGTGAAACATGGGGAAGACAAAATCACGGGCAAACTCCTCGCGCAGATCGTCAATAAAGATCTCCTGAACACCCAGCGCCTGAGCCTTGGCGCGAGCGGGCTCGACCTCTTCGCCTTGTCCCAGGTCGGCGGTGAAGGTCACCACCTCGCAGTCGTAGGTATCTTGCAGCCACCTGGCAATGACCGAGGTGTCCAGACCGCCGGAATAGGCCAGGACGACTTTGTTGATTTTTTTCATGGCGACTCCGGAAGTGGTCTTGTTGCCACTGCGCTGCGGGCAGCGTATCCCCGTACCGATTGCATGAAGAATATTGCATCATGGCTATTTCGCCACTGCCGATGCCCGGCGTTTGCCATGGCATAAGAATGCCACTATCAAATTGCTGTTATTTTCGCTAGGATGCCCCTCCGGTTCGATGATATAAACCGGAAAAGGTACCTTTCCCAATGCGCCAAACACTGACCATAACCCGCCCTGATGACTGGCACCTGCACCTGCGTGACGGCCACGCCCTGAGTGAAACCGTTCCGGCCAGTGCCAGAGCCTTTGGTCGGGCCATTGTCATGCCCAATCTGGTACCACCGGTAATTGCTGCGGACCAGGCCAGCCAGTACAAAACGCGCATTTTGGCCAACGTGCCCGCAGGTGGCGATTTTCAGCCACTGATGACGCTCTACCTGACCGATAAAACCTCCAGACAAACCATCCTTGATGCCAAAGCCCGTGGCGATGTGGTGGCGTGCAAGCTCTATCCTGCCGGCGCAACCACCAATTCCGACTCTGGCGTGACTTGCCTGGAACATATCGATGAAGCTCTGAGTGCCATGGCCGAGTGCGGCCTGCCGTTGTTGGTGCACGGCGAGGTAACCGACGGGGATATCGATATTTTTGATCGGGAAAAGGTGTTTATTGATCGTCATCTGGTGCGGCTGGTTGAACGCTACCCGACGTTGAAGATTGTTATGGAACACATCACCACCGAAGATGCAGCCCGGTTTATCAGCGCCGGTGGTGACAACCTGGCCGCGACCATCACCGCCCACCATCTGCTATACAATCGTAACCATATGCTGGTGGGCGGCATTCGGCCTCATTTTTACTGTTTGCCCATTCTCAAGCGCAACCGCCATCAGCAGGCGCTGCTTGAGGTGGCAACTAGCGGCAACCGTCGTTTTTTCCTGGGTACTGATTCTGCGCCGCACGCTGTGGGTGCCAAAGAGTCTGCCTGTGGCTGCGCCGGTTGTTATACGGCACCTGCCGCCATTGAGCTGTACGCTGAAGCCTTTGAGATGATGGGGGCGCTGGATAAACTGGAAGCGTTTGCCAGCTTCAACGGCCCGGATTTTTACGGCCTGCCCAGGAACCAGGGCACCATTACTCTGGTAAAAGAGTCATGGACCTTGCCGGAGACTCTGGCCTTTGGTGAACAACAGGTCAAACCCCTGAGAGCCGGTGAAAGCATCGCCTGGCGACTCGAAGCTCAACCCAAACCATGAAAATGGCAATTTCACTGTAAATTAAGGAGACGCCTTTGAGGGCCGATGACAGCCACTCCATGGCCAGCCGATTCCGGGGCTTTTTGCCCGTGGTCATTGATGTGGAGACCGGCGGTTTTAATGCCGCCACCGATGCGCTGCTGGAAATTGCCGCCACCGTGATTGAGATGGATGAAAGCGGTTTCGTCCATCCTGGCCCGACGGAGTCTTATCATATCAAGCCGTTTGAAGGCGCCAATATTGAGCAGGCCGCCATCGACTTCATTGGTATCAACCCTTTTCACCCGCTGCGCATTGCTTACCCGGAAGAAGAGGCCATCAACAAAATTTTCCGTTCAGTGCGCAAGGCGGTAAAAAACCAGAACTGCAACCGGGCGGTGCTGGTGGGCCACAATGCGTCCTTTGATCTGGGGTTTGTTATGGCAGCGGCGCAGCGCTGCGACGTCAAGCGCAATCCGTTTCATCCGTTCTCTTGTTTTGATACAGCAACGCTGGCAGGTCTTGCCTATGGGCAAACCGTTCTGGCCAAGGCGTGTGTGGAAGCGGGTATTGATTTTGACAAGTCTGAGGCGCACTCAGCGCGCTACGACACGGAAAAAACCGCCGATCTTTTCTGTGCCATTGTCAATCGCTGGAAGGAGCTTGGTGGCTGGCTTTGAGCCATGGCCCTGTTAACTCAGGGCAGCACTTCGTTTTTGCTCCATATCCAGCAGGTACTGCTTCATCTCCAGCCCGTAAGCGTAACCGGTGAGTTTGCCATTTTTCCCTATCACCCGGTGACAGGGCACAACAATGGCCAGGGGGTTAGCGCCATTGGCAGTCCCCACCGCCCTGACCGCTTTGGGGCGGCCAACAGCATCGGCAATCGCTTGATAGGAACAGCTTTGCCCATAGCCAATCTGTTGCAACTGGCGCCACACCTGCTTTTGGAAATCCGTACCGAACAGATCTACCGGCGTAGTGAATTGCGTCAGCTCGCCACGAAAATAGGCTGCCAGTTCTGCTTTGGCATTGCTCAGGTGCTGCTTAATGGCTTCAAACTGGGGGCAGCTTGTTTCGGGTGAGTTTGATGCCCAGCGGTCAGGAAGGTTCTGCCACAGGGGCAGGACGGCCACAAGGCCATCAGGTGAGGCGGTCAGCTCAAGCTGACCGAAAGGGCAGTTTACCCGCAGGTGGCCGACGGTCTTGAGTCTGTGACTGGAAAAAGCACGGTACATCTTTTCATCGCCCCCCAAAACAGGTGGTTACAGCTGATAGAGTTTGGCCAGGTACTCCGCTACCGCATGGTCATTGCAGTTGCCGGTGCGCTCATGATTGGGCAGGCTTTTGACCAGCATCGGGTCAGCATTGCCCATGAGCACCCCTTTGCCCACGTCGCGCAGCATTTCCAGGTCATTCATGCCATCGCCAAAGGCAATGGCATCGGCCAGTGTGTAGCCTTTGAGAGCCAGCACCTCGGCCAGTGCTGTGCCCTTGCAGACACCTGGTGCCATAATCTCCAGGCACTGGGGTTGGGAATAAGTGATCGACAGCTGATCACCATACTGAGATTGAATGCGCTCAGCCAGCGGCAACAGGTCTTCATGGGTCAGGGCAGCGAAGAAAATCTTCTGCACAGCGTCGGTATTGAACGTGTCGAAATCGGCCAGATCAAAAGTAAAGCCACTCTCCTTGTGAAACGCGTTCAGCGCTTCGTCGCCAATCTCAACCAGCCACTGATCGCCTTTGTAGACGTTGGTGTGCACTTTATCAGCAAACGATTTGCGCAGTGCCAGCAGCGGCCGTACCAGCTCAGGGGCGATATCGTGGTGAATGATCGTCTCCCCTTTGGGGTTATTGACCCGGGCGCCATTGCTGGTGATCAGGTACATATCTATCCCCAGTTGTGCCCGGATCTTTTCCACATCCTGGTAGTGACGGCCGGTGGCAAAAATAAATTTGATGCCTTGCCTGCTCAACTGCTGAATCACTTCGCGGGTTCTTGGTGCCAGCTCGTGCTGCCTGTTGAGCAACGTACCGTCAAGATCGGACACAACCACTGGATACATAATTACCTCGGGTAAAACCTAAGAAAAAGCCAGTTCGCCATCGTGAACGCTCACTTTTATGGTGTCGCCAGGCCTGTACCTGCCGGACAAAATGGCCTCGGCCAGTGGGTTCTCGATGCTGCGTTGGATGGCGCGCTTGAGAGGACGCGCCCCGTAGACCGGATCAAAGCCGACCTCCGCCAGTTGCTGCATGGCTTCATCAGTGAGTTCCAGTTTCAGGTTATTGTCAGACAGCCGGCGATCCAGGTTAGCCAGCTGTATTCTGGCGATGGATTGAATCTGACTGGCCGCAAGCGGATGAAATACTACCACCTCATCGATCCGGTTCACAAATTCCGGCCGGAAGTGGTTGCCCACCACCTCGATCAAGGTGTGTTTCAGCTCCTCAAAATCCGTCTCCCCGGTTTCTGTGTTACGGAAGGTCTGGATCAAGTCAGAGCCCAAGTTGGAGGTCATGACGATGACGGTATTCTTGAAGTCCACCGTTCTGCCCTGGCCATCGGTTAAACGACCATCTTCTAATACCTGCAAAAGAATATTAAAAACATCCGGGTGAGCCTTTTCCACCTCATCGAGCAGTACCAGAGAATACGGCTTGCGACGTACGGCTTCGGTCAGATAACCACCTTCTTCATAACCCACATAGCCCGGAGGTGCGCCCAGCAAGCGGGAGACGGAGTGCTTCTCCATAAATTCGGACATATCAACACGGACAATGGCATCTTCGGTATCAAACAGAAACTCGGCCAGTGATTTGCACAGCTCGGTTTTACCCACACCGGTGGGGCCGAGGAACATGAATGAACCATTGGGGCGATTCGGGTCGGCTAGCCCGGCACGGGAGCGGCGCACCGCGTTCGATACGGCCACCACGGCTTCGTCTTGCCCCACTACGCGATTGTGCAGGGCATCTTCCATGCGCAGCAGTTTTTCCTTTTCGCCTTCGAGCATCTTGGCCACGGGAATGCCGGTCCACTTGGATACCACCTCGGCAATCTCTTCTTCGGTGACTCGGTTGCGCAGTAGTTGGTGGTCACCGGGTTCTATGGCATCGGCCTGAGCCAGTTGTTTGTCGATCTCCGGCAGGGCGCCGTACTGGATTTCCGACATTTTGGTCAGGTCACCAGCGCGGCGGGCGTGTTCCAGCTCAATCAGCAGTTTTTCTTTTTCTTCGCGCAGTTTCTGGCCGCCTTGCAGCTGGGCTTTTTCCGCTTTCCAGACATCTTCCAGATCGGAATATTCGCGCTCCAGTTCCCCCACCTGGTCTTTTAGTCGGGCCAGGCGCTCTTTCGAGGCTTGATCATCCTCTTTTTTCAGGGCTTCCTGCTCAATCTTCAGCTGAATCAGGCGGCGTTCCAAGCGATCCATGGCTTCGGGTTTGGAGTCCATCTCCATACGGATACGGCTGGCTGACTCATCGATCAGGTCAATGGCTTTATCGGGCAGTTGGCGGTCAGTGATGTAACGCTGGGAGAGTTTCACCGCAGCGATGATTGCCGGATCGGTGATGTCCACACCGTGATGCGCTTCGTAACGTTCTTTCAGGCCGCGCAAAATGGCAATGGCATCTTCTTCAGTGGGTTCGTCCACCAACACTTTCTGGAAGCGGCGCTCCAACGCTGCGTCTTTTTCAATGTACTGGCGATACTCGTCCAGTGTCGTGGCACCCACGCAGTGCAACTCGCCACGGGCGAGGGCCGGCTTGAGCATATTCCCGGCGTCCATGGCACCGTCAGCTTTGCCGGCACCGACCATGGTGTGGATTTCATCAATAAAGAGGATGATCTGACCTTCCTGCTTGGCCAGATCGTTCAGTACTGACTTCAGGCGCTCTTCAAATTCGCCCCGGTATTTGGCACCGGCAATCAGTGCGCCCATATCCAACGACAACAGTCTTTTGCCTTTTAACCCTTCCGGCACTTCGCCGTTAACAATGCGCTGGGCCAGCCCTTCGACAATGGCAGTTTTACCCACGCCCGGCTCACCGATAATCACCGGATTGTTTTTCGTGCGCCGTTGCAGCACCTGTACGGTACGGCGGATTTCATCGTCCCGACCGATCACCGGGTCCAGCTTGCCCGCTTCCGCCCGTTCAGTGAGGTCGATGGTGTATTTGCTCAGGGAGTTGCGATTATCTTCGGCGTTCGGGTCGTCCACCGATGCACCGCCGCGAATGTTTTTAATGGCATTTTCCAGGGCTTTCTGGCTCACGCCCTGGCTGCCCAGCAGTTTGCCCAGTGGACCACTGTCTTCCATCATCACCAGCAAAACGGTTTCGCTGGAGATAAACTGGTCGCCGGCCTGTTGTGCTTTTTTGTCGGCCAGGTTGAGTAGGCGGTACAGCGTTTGCGACGTTTGTATATCGCCAGTGGGTGATGACACTTGGGGTAACTGCTCCACCATGCCCACCAGATCGGCGCGCAGTGTGTTGACATCAAAACCAACCTGCATCAACAGTGGCCTGACCGAGCCGCCTTTCTGGTCGATCAGGGCCAGCATCAGGTGTGCTGGTTCTATCTGGCTATTGTCTTTACCAATGGCCAGGGATTGGGCGTCCGCCAGGGCGGACTGTAGTTTGCTGGTAAACCGATCCATTCTCATCGAAACCCCCCGCCTTGCGGCAGTTGTCAACCATGTTGTCGTTAATATGGCGACTGAGGAAAGTAATTCAAGTGGTGGCTCGATTTATGAAGGTGGACAAGCTCAACTTTCCCGCAAAGCGCGGTTAAAACTGCGCAGCAGTGGCTCAAACAGGTAACTGACGACTGATCGCTGGTCCAGAGTCACCATAACTTCCGCCGGCATGCCGGGGTAGAGCGTGATGTCTTGAGCCATCAGATCATTGACCGCCACTTCAACCTGGCCGACGTAGGCAGTCTCCTGAGTTCGCTCATCAATGAGCACGTCGGCGGAGATGCGCTGCAAAACTCCATCAATGGGCAGATAGTCCCGAAAGTTGTAAGCCGTAAATCGCACCTTGGCAGCCATGCCGGGAATGATCTCGTCGATATCCCCCGGGCGAAACCGTGCTTCAACAATCAGGTGACCGCTGCTGGGCACAATGTCCATAATCGGCTCGCCGGAGTTAATCACGCCGCCTTCGGTAAACTGGTTCAGCCCCAGCACCACACCGCTGGCCGGAGCGATAATGGCGCTGCGTTGCAGGCGGTCCTCCATTTTGGTCAGGGTCGGTTCCAGCTCCAGCAACTGCTCTTGCACCGCCGATAGTTCCTGCACCAGCTTCTGGGTGTGATTTAATTCCAGTGTGGTGATATACGTCTCCTGTTCGGCAATGGCACCATGGGCTTCGTTGATATTGGTGAGAATGGAGGCCAGCTCTCCCTCTTCTTCGGCAATACTGCGCTGCAATGTGGTGACCTGGATTTGCGAGCTGTAGCCTTTTTTGTGCAACGTTTGCATGGATTTCAGGTCAGCGTTGAGATAACTCAGGCGCTCTCTGGCGAGGGTTTCCAGCACTTTCAGCCCTTTGATCTGCTGCTCTTGCTGAGCGATGCGTTTGTGGGTCAGCGCCACTGCACCAGAGAGTGCCTGACGGTTTGCCTCCAGCAGTGCCTGCTGGCCACTGACCAGCCGTTGCAGTTGCGGCTCGTGGGGCAGGCGGGCGGTAATTTCTGCCGGACACACCATGGGCTGGTCTTGCTGTTCGGCCTCTAGCCGAGCCTGGGTGATGACCGCTGCGTCCCAGGACTGCTGATAAATATCCAGGTCAGCCTGTAGCTCGGTGGTGTCTAGGCGAATCAGAATATCACCGGCTTCTACCTCATCTCCCTCGCGGACATTTAACTCGGTGATAATGCCGCCATCGCGGTGCTCCACCGTGAGCCGGTTCTCTTTGATGGCCACCTTGCCCTGGGCTACAGCAGCTCCCTGAATGGGGGCCAGGATGCTCCACAGCAGCAGTACCAGAAAAAAAACGGTAAATGTCGTTAGACCGATCAGGGCGGGTTTACGAATACTGTCGTCCAGAAAGTTGGCCAGTTTTAGCTTGGTTGTTGTTGTCATGGTTGGGCCACCGTTTCCCGATTATTGTCTACTTCTGTTACAGGGCGGGGAGCCAGTTCCGGCAGGTCGATGCCGTGGGATGGGCGACCGTTGGCGTTGCGTCGTTTGTTCAGTTCCAGGCTGACACCCCGCACCGGACCGTACATGCTCATGGTACGATTTTCCAGCACCATCAGCAGATCCATAGCGGCCATCAGTTCCTGGTTATGAGTCATTACAATCACAGTGATGGACTGGCGACGAAGTTCTTTTATTGTCTCCACCAGAGTCCATCGAGCTTCCTGATCCAGGCCAGATTCCGGCTCATCCAGCACGATGATTTTTGGCTCGCCCAGCAGCGCCCTGGCAATGGCCAAACGCTTGAGCTGGCCCTGACTCAGCACGGGAGAGTCGCCGCCCAAGGATGTTTCATAACCCTGGGGCAGGGCCATAATCGCCTCGTGTATGCCAGCGGTTTTGGCTGCACGGATTACTGCTTCATCGGGTTGTTGGACAAAGCGGGCAATATTTTGTTTTGCCGTCCCTTCGATGATCTCGATGTTTTGGGGGCAGTAACCGATCACCTCACTAAGCTGTGCCCGGTCCCAGTTGGTCATATCGGTGCTGTCCAGAAGAATACGACCAGCGACGGGTTTATAGGCGCCAGTGAGCAGGCGAGCCAGAGTGGTCTTACCGCTGCCGCTTTTACCAATGACGGCGATCGGCGTTCCGGGCTTCAGAGTAAACGACACTTGGCTAAGTATTGGTTGATTCTGTTTATTCGGGTAGTAACTGACACGCTCAAAACGCACATGGCCTGAAACAGTTGGCTGTCGAATTTTTGCGTCGTCGGTAGCGGGCAGGGTGCCAATAGCGGCCTGTAAGTGACTCCACGCTTCCCGTACCGGTTGCCACTGTTTCCAGCTATTGATTCCCTGGTCGATGGGGGCCAGTAATCGGCCAACGATAATACTGCCGGCAATCATCCCCCCCGGCGTAATCTCGCCACGCACCGCCAACCAGGCGCCCAGGGCAATCATTGCCAATTGGATGATCATTCGTAGCCCCTTGGATACCGAGGCAAACAGCGCCGCCAGTGCGTTAGCCGATTGCTGTGCCTGCATCGCCTTGCCCCGGCCAGTCCACCAGGTGTCCAACAGTGGCTTGCTCATACCCATGGTCATTACCGTTTCTGAGCGATTGCCGATGTTGGAGGCGGTACGATAGTTATCCTGTAACTGCTGTTGGCTGGTTAGGTTTTCGCTGGCCGTTAGCCGTTCCGAGAGCAGTGCCAGCATTGCCAGCAACGCACAGGAGACCAGCGCCATCACGCCCAGCCAGGGGTGAATCAAGGCAATAATAATCAGGAACAGGGGCACCCAGGGCAGATCGGTCAGGGCAACCACGCCGGGGCCGGAAACAAATGCGCGAACGGTATCAAGCTCCCGCAGCAGGTTAGCGCACTGACCTGTGGGGCAACGGCCCGGGTGGGAAAAAGCAGCAGCCATCAGCGGTTTGCCCACCTGCCGGTCAAGGCGCAAGGCTGCCTGACGCAGGGCCATTGAACGCGCGATATCGATCAGGATAAAGGCAATAAAGGTGACCAGGGCAATACCCGTAAGCACCACCAGGGTCGGTATACTTTGGCTGGACAACACCCGGTCATAGACTTGCAGGGTAAACAGGGGTGAGGCCAGGATCAGCAAATTGCACGCGGCGGCCAGGGCGAAGGCCAAAACAAAATGGCGCGAACAGTTTTTTAACGACTGTGACAGTATGTTGGGTTGCTGGCTCATAAGGTACGACTGACTGTGAACCACTTCCGACAACAGTTGGGAGTGATGGGTTATTGTTTTTATTGTTTGGTAAAGTCTGCCGCAAAAGTCCCGTTCAGTGCCGGGCACTGAACGGGTTTGCAGGTTTAAGTGCGTTTAAACTGCGAGATCTTCGTAGATGTCGAAAACGGTGCCGTTTTCAAAGGCATTATCAACAAAGTTTTGCAGATGGTTCCCTTCCAGATTCCTGTCAGTGGCATCGAAAACAACGTTCTCAACATCGACCAGCGTCGTGGTGAACTCTGGGCCTTCAGCGCCTTCTGCCCGGGTGACGATGACTGTGCCATCTTCCTGGATGGTGAATTCGTAGTCTTCCCGGCTGCCGGTCAGGACGAAGGTGTCTTCACCAGCACCGCCTTTGACCATATTGGTGCCTTCTTCATCGACCAAAATATCATCGCCGGCACAACCGAATATGAGGTCGTTGCCCTGGCCGCCGTAGAGGATGTCGTTGCCATCGCCGCCGTCAACTTCGTCGTTGCCTTTGCCGCCGAAAACAATATCGTCGCCCCACTCACCGCTGACGTAGTCGTCGCCTTCACAACCACGGATTCGGTCGTTGCCATGGCCACCTTTAACTGTGTCGTTACCGGCACCGCCTCTCATGATGTCGTCGCCGTCACCACCCCACATGCGGTCGTTGCCGCCGCCACCTTGCAAACGGTCATTGCCGCCGTTGCCACCGATTCTGTCGTCGCCGGCAGAGCCTTGGATAAAGTAGTTTTTGTCAGGGCTGAAAACGTTTGCGTCACCACCACCGATAAAGCAATGGTCGCCGGTGGCATCGTCATAGTGGAAATCGTAATGCTTGCCATCAACAGTAACGTCTTCTTTTACGCCGTCAAGGTATTCTACGTTCTGATAGCAGCCGTTGAGAACATCTTGCATATCCATAGTTTCGTCTGGATTGCAGTTTTCCAGATGACCTGTTTCGGGACAGCGATCTGCTTCGATTTCATTGCGGAAGGTGATCTTTTCAACATTGATCAGTGTGGTTTGGAACACTTCTGGGCTGGGTGCTCTCTCGATTTGATAATTGACTCAAAAATCAATTACATTCTTGCCAGACATGAAGTGAGACCAAAGTTGTTCCCAGCGACCTTTACTTTGGATCAGAGACCTTATCTCCAAAAG
>Ga0126343_10000275_pt1 | contig 18299 bp, 27 predicted proteins | sample Cyp2metagenome_FD_92531 | JGI IMG/M metagenome (GOLD analysis project Ga0126343, IMG submission 92531) | Coral microbial communities from Lord Howe Island, Old Settlement Bay, Australia - Cyphastrea 2 metagenome | ecosystem: Host-associated > Invertebrates > Cnidaria > Coral ...
AACTAACGCGAAACGTCCGTTTTAAGTGAAATATGTGTAACTTCAAGTTCAATTTTCTCTCGCGGGGTCAGCTTGAGAGCTTAAATCTTGATAGGATCTTTTTACCTTTATTCAAAATATTACTATGCTATGAGGGTTTTTTGGTAACAGAATTTTTGCCATTATTGCTCGAATATTGTGCGGAAATCATCTTAAACTTCACGGACTGGTTATTTTAAGCCGCCGATTCATCTTTTTTTGCCTCTTTCATCGCTTGAATTATGTGAAATGTAATATCTCTGAGATCTTTCTGCCAAGCAGGACGCGAAAGTTCGATGATAACGTACCAAATCGCGTGAAACATAAGTAGCATTTTGTATTTATACAGAAGTGATTTATTCAAAACAGCGCATGCGTTTAAACAAACCAAAAAAAGTGCACCACATGTTTAAGAAAAACGGGCAGATGCAATATAAATATCCGAGACCGCGCAATAATAATACAGGAAACAAATGGTGGTGCTTTTGGATGTGGGGAATAGCCGCCCCTGCATCCTAATACTGCACGTGCAGACGATTGTGAGGGGTAGCGGGGTGAGACCGTCTACGGTGACAGCCTCCGGGTGAACCCACCCTGGCCCAGTAGATAACTGGAGGTGCACAGAGATCCCACGGGATCTCAAACCTCGTTCCCAGAGGTAAAATGGGAAAATGACAGCCGCCTTGTCAGCGGCGTAAAGACCTGACCAGGGCCAGGCAAACAAAAAGCCACCGTGGACCTCCAACAAGGTTTTTTTGATTTTTTGTGTCACGTCACGCAATGTCACGCGTCACGCTGAGATAAAAGCCGGAATTGAATTTTTCAAATTTTAATTCGAAACGGCGGCGAGAGCATTTAATTTTTTTCGAAATTCTTCCTCAACCTCACCGCGTACATCTTTTATGATCTTCTCAACATCTGGTCGAGATGGCTGGCGAGTGAGTTTAGCACGAACAGCTTCTTTCAGCACATTGTACGGCGAAAATTCGGTCATAATAAGCTGAAACTCGCCGTCGGTTATTTGATTATCAGCCAAAGTTTTGGAAAGCAGCCTGTCAACCGTGTCACGTTTCGCAATGGCAAGCATCACGATCTCTTGATGTTTCTTGATCTTTGAATCAAGCTTTTGCTGGCAATTATCAGCACTGAAGAAGTGTGAGCCAAAGCTCCACCGATGCCGCCAAGCGGGATTGTGGCAGGAAGACCAACAACTGAAATAGCGGAGCCAAAACAAGCACTTGAAAATGCTGCTGAAAGAGCACTCGAACCCGCAGCGCTCCAGTTAACGAACTTTATAGTTCGCTAGTATTTTTTGGCAACCGCTCGATAGTGAGACACCTCACTGTTCAGAGCGGCTGAAATTTCATTGATTTTTTGCATCCTGAAGTCGGGCTGCAGTTGGAGATATAGCTGAGGAGGAGCAGTTGGTGTCAAAACATTCGCAGACGACATGGCATATATTTGTTCAATTTAATTCTAAAACAAATTCAAGTGGCAAGCCCATGAAATCAGACAGCTCACAGCTTTCATCTTTGACGCTCAGAGTAATTCTATTTACATGTTTATCTGTAGAACGCTCACGCAAAGCTTCTTCTGGGAGAGAGTAATAGCTTACTTTATCATAAGGCAACCCCCTCATGTCAAATTTAGCAAAAACGTCGGACCTCTTTCCATTGAAAAAGTTTTTGGTTGTGTCAATGAGATCACAGTGAATAAGGTAAGTGGAGGGGGTGTTGAGTTTTCTGATGTGAGACGTTAAATCTAATCTTGTTCCGGTGCCAAGCAAAGCAGCAACGCCGTGTGCAATTGAAACCCCTTGTTCTGTGGTTATTGTTAAAACAGAACTGGAGTTGTTTGTTTCAAGTTTTATTTCAGCGTTATTATTATTTTTTTCCAAATTTGATTTTAGCTCTTTTACGAGCCGATGAAGAGTGTAATGCCCACCAGGAATCGACGCAAGTGTTTCACGCGCTTGTGTTAAATTAATTTGCTCCACACGATTAAGATTATGCCAAGAATTGTACAAGCTACGCGAGACGAGTCTCGTGATATGAGCCTGTGGGATAGGCTCGTCAAAGTAAACAGTCTCACCGTTCTTCTGAGCGACAATTGTAATGACAACCATTTTATATTAGATAAACATATCTAATTCAAAAATGGATGCACTTTTGAAATGGATGAGGTCGCCAGAGGCGCAAAAAATAGCGGATGCGGCTGAAGACAAAGCGTGGGATAATTTCCAACAGCAGTTTCCCAACGCCGACAGAAGCAAGTTTGCCGACCAAGTCAATTTTGCCAAAAACCACATGGCAAGCGCAGAAATATTTTTTAAAAACAGTTCTGGGGTATCAACGAGCGTGACGGGTTCTGACAGAAGATACTGGAGCCAGGACATGAAGCTGATCGGGATAAAAAGAAAAATAGCGCTGCCCATACCACCAATAAATTTTACAGAACCCGCCCCACCACAAATGAAAAAGCTACTCAGCGGCGATTTCAAAATATACGCAACGCCCGACCAATACTTTGCAGCACAATTTCGTGAAATATTTAAAGAAACACGACTAAAACACACCAATGAGGCAGAATCCAAAGCGTGGGTGGCCGGACCGAAAATGAAATATTGGCCCCAGCAGCTTAACTTCGCAGTTTTTTGCGCAACGCAGGCGTGTGGCGTGTCGCGAGACATCTTTGACAACGAAGTGACTCTGCCACCGCAAATAAGAGCATTTTATAGATTTCATGTTTATTTCACAGTCAGGAGAATTTTTTTCAGCTAGGCGGTATCCAGAACATAAGAGCTTTGCCCGGCAACCCAACATTCAACCTGTTCGAAAACCCGTATTACAACTCTGCTTATGAAAGAATCTGCTGGGAGTTCGGAATAGCACCGTCGAGCGACTTCCGATACACAGGCGGAGACAACCACGGCCTGGGCGTGATTTACTTGCACGGGTACACAATGAAAGATGGAGAGGCGAAATGGACCCTCATCAACAGGGCACAATGGACCCACTTCCCGCAGTGGCAGGAATTCAGAGGAAAAAGAATAAGCCACATAATTCAAGACTACGCCGAGCAGTACGACTGGTTCGCACCCAAACACGCCCTAGATTTTCGAGGATAAATCAGTCAATCGAGGCTTTTGTTTACTGCATCTTGGGCGCACAGGTGAACGTAAGGAGCAGCATCTTGGGCTCCGGCGGCCGAGGGAAGGAGGCTCAGAGCGAGTTCCTTGTGCTGATGGAAGACTCGATCAGGCAGCCAGGCCTCGCCCAGAGCGTGCAAAGGTACCAGCTTGCAGTCGATCAAGCGAAAGTCTAAATCTGGCTGTGGCTCCCATGGCGTGGCTAATGCCGGCGAACATGATAATAAACACGGCAAGCGTGGTCGGCTACAACAACAAGCTAAAACAGGCAGTCCCCGGGACAAAGCTGGGCGTCAACAACGAGCTAAACACAGACACAAAAAAATCGGCGCTGAAGCTAATGGAAGGAGGGCCCTCAAAAATAAACCCCCCAAAACAGCCGTCCTTCAAACCCGGTCCACAAAGCAGCAACAGCCGCTCAAGACCCGCGGCCAGCCAAAAAGCACATACGCTTTACTTTGCTTTCAGACGAGGTGGGGCAAATCAAGGAAGCTTGCAAAGAGCCACCAAACAAAACCGTGCAGCACGAAACAAATAAAACAGCCGTCATTATTGGCGTGGTAGGAGTTGCTGCTTTACTTATTTTAGCGTCGCGTCAATGCCACCTTTTTATGCATTTTTCAAAAACCAAAACCACCGCCCCTAAAATGAGGAGCCAGGTGTATTCAGCGAGGAAGCCGACGGCCTTGGCAGCGGTGTTGAAAAGGAAGTGCGCGACCTGGCCAATCAGCCCGGGCAGCAGAGAGCCAAGCTTAGCCCCGATGTCTTTGAGACCGCCGGCCATAGCTTTTCCGGTAGCTTTCAAAGCTTTTGTGATTGACCCTACAACCGCCCCAATCGTAACGCCCAAGGCAAGAAGGATAGCCGTCACAGTAACGCTGTGTTTTTTCAAAATTTCTTTGATCTTTTCTTGCAGAGTTATGGCGGCTTCTCTTTTCCCGAACTGAGTCTGCAAACGCGCGAGCTCCTCGTTTCTTTCTGCAACTCTAGCTTCTGCGGCATCTCTTTCTGAGGGCGACGCGTCTGTTGCGTCGATGATGGCCTGATCTTCAGCGTTTCGTTGCCGCAGCTCGCTTTCTCGCAGGTTTAGATCATCTAAAGTTTTGGTGCTGTTCAGCCTTTCTTCAATGAGATTTCTTTTTTTTCACAATTTCGTCAAGCTTTGCTTTTTCTCTTGCAACCTTTTCTTGAGCTTTTTGTTTGTTTTTCGCTTGTTTTTCAAGCGCGGCCACTTCTTTTTTCTTGTTTTCAAGCTCGGTTTGATTATTCTTTTTCAACTGCTTCAGACTTTTCAGCTCTGTTTCGCTTTCAAGATTGGTTCCATGTTCTTCTTGAAGAGCGTCGATCCGGGCTTGAATCTTCTCGGTTTGCTGCTTCAAATTTTCCATCTCTTGCAATTCTTTCTCTCTTTCTGCAGCAATTTTTTCTGCCTCTCGTTGTTTTTTAGCTTCCTGCAGTCTTTGGCACTGTTCTTGGATTGTATCACGGTCTTCGGCGATAATTTGTTTAGCTCTTTGGCCAAGGGCTTTTCTGATTTCTTTCGGAAGTTTTGGGTTGAGATGATCTTGTCTTGTGTTTTTATGTCTTGTAAACAGGTTGTAAACTTTTTTGCCAAAGCCAGCCATTTTGACTTGGAGTTTGCGGGTCGGGCCGTAAGAAGTTTCCAGAGATGTTTTGCTTGCCTCGGGAAATAATCTCGTTAAAGCGTCCCACGATTGTTGAGCATCATATTGTGCGCCTAATAGAGGGGAGTGTTCTTGATAAGAAGGCGGCAGTCCGGTCTGCTCGTGCTGCATCGTTTTCATATCATGTTGTTCTCCGCCGTGGTAGGGTGTTGACACCGCGCCAGGCTGGAATGGGCAGGTTGTGTTTACTTCTTGCTTGTCATCGGTGTCGTCGTCGTCATGGTCAATATCATGGTCAAGATCAGGATCATCGTAACCAAAGCCGCCCTCCGCCATTTTATATTTTTTCAACACAATTTTTTAATTGAAAATATATTTCATCAAAAAAACGATGGAAAAAAAAAGCAGGAGAGCGGAGAGGTGCCCAGCTCACTTCTCCCAACGCACACAAGTAAGACTTTAAAGGCGATGAAGGGCCATCGCGCTGTCAAGCAAATAACCTTTGACAGATCAGAAGCAAACCCCGGCGAGACGCTGTACGTCAACGTGCCGAAGCTGAATGAGAATGAGGTCCTTGTGCCCGGATCGCTGGCGCTCCAGTTCGACATCGGTCTTTCTGGCGGCCATGCCAACAACTTTCTCGTGCAGAACGTAACGCGGGCCCTTGTCAGCAAGATGGTCGTGAAATTCGCAGGCACAATCTTGCAAGACGCAGTCAGCTATGACATATTTAAAATATACGAAGACCTGTTCCTCTCGAAAGAACAGCGCGACAACATGCTGCTCGAGGGGATCCAGAGCGAAGATTTGTGCAAGATCCGGTCTAACGCAGGAGACAAGAAACCCTCGGGAGTCGACATCGAAAAGAAACTGAACGAAATCTACGGGACGAAGTACCGCATCAGGCTGGACCGAGAGATCTTGACCGATCATGGCGTTTTTTACTCTCAGACGCTGTACAATGACCTCGTGTTTGAAGTCACGCTGGCTGAGGCCTCGCATGTGGTCAAAGGCGCGGACCCGACAAAATTGAAATACAAGCTGACAAACATCCAGCTCGGATACAAAATGATCTGCAGCGAGATGCTGGCCAAAGAAGCGCGCAGCACGTACTCCAGAGGCAAAGAGTTTGTCTTTAACCACGTGCACCTTGAGAAAACGATCCCCTTCCAAAAGGGCTCCGACACGCGGCTGAACATCAAAGTGAACGCCCAAAGAAGGTCAGTGAAAGCCATCCTCCTTTTCTTCATGGAGCCTTATTCGGCTGGCGCGCGTGATTCAGAAAAATACGTCTTCCCCAACCTGACTAAAGTCCGAGTAACAATCAATGGCTCACCATACATGCTTTACAATGGAGGAATAGTCAGCACAGACCTCTGCGCGGAGGCGAGCCGCTTTTTCGTGAAAGAAAAAAAATAAAACAGAGCACATGAATCTGAAGCTCTTCCTAGCTGGGGACCGTTTCCGGCTACTGATCGATCTCCGCTCCATGGCCGACCGGACCATGCACGGCAGCGGCACACGCCTGGCGAATACCACCGAAGGAGTCCAGCTGGAGCTTGAGAGGACTGCCACCGGGTCTGGGAATCTCAACTGCCAGGTATTCGTGATCCCCGATTCACAGTTTAACATTATAAACAACCAACTTAATGATGTGCAGTTTTAAAGAAATGGACCCGCATAATATCCCATTCAACGCGCTCATCGTTGGTCCCACCAACTCTGGCAAGACACAGTTTCTTGTGAACCAGCTCTGCAGCACTTTCCGCGGCAAGTTTGATTACGTCGTGCTCATATGCCCGACCTTCGTCCATAACAAGGCGCTTTTCCGTTTTTCAGTGAGAGACCCACGCCTGTACGTAATCATCTGCGAGCAGCACCAGGTTCAATTTTGGCTGAAAGTGGTCAGTTTCTGTTTCGAGGGCACCAACACCCTCATCATCCTTGATGACTGCGCCGCATCAAAAGACGTGAAAGGTCGGACGGGTGAGCTTGTCAAACTAGGATTTTCAGCGGGGCATTCCGGCATCAGTGTTTGGGTGCTGATCCAGCAGCTTTCAAGCATCGCGAAACCTTTTCGAGAGAACGTGTCCGCCATTATGCTGTTCTACACGCCACCGGCCAAAACCACGAAGGCAATCTTCGAAGAATACGCGTGCGAGCTTTCACATGACGAGCTCAGGCAAATGATTGCAAGACTCAAAGAACAAAAGTTCGCCCATTTGATTTTTTCACTTCGCCACCCGTTTGAAATCTAAGTGAATGGAAGCAGCGCTTAGGTACCAATGGACCAAAAAAGGTTTGAAGACGCCGAGCAGATCTTGGGATGGAGAGACATGGAGCCGGGGTATTGGTACTTTTTTGACAAAGAAGTTCGCGGAATGAACAATTTCATGAAGCCAATCAGTGTCGTGACTGTAAAACTTAAACTTGGTGGACCGTCAATCAAGTTTTATGCCACTCCTTCACTGCACTATGAGCTTGAAAACCGGCCGGACACGACGGTTATCTGGTATGAAGGCCTCGCTTTATCAAAATCTGGCCACCAATACCCAAAATTTAAGTACGCCTCGTAAGGCGTTTGAAAAATTGCATTGCGCATTTACAAAAATTTTTTTTGTCATTTGAAATTAACCCCAGACTTTTATAATGGCTGAACAAAACGACCCCGCTAGGGCTGAAGTCATGGCGCTTCTGGAAGCTAAGGCCGCAAATGCCCCAGCAACTGCGCCTGGCCCTGACATTCCAGCTCTCCGTGAACAGCTTGCAATTCTCGTTTCCACAGAAAAATGCAAAGTGAATCTTGCGCCCTACCAGGTGAAGCGGTTGGATGACAAAGACGTTATGAAACACTACAAAAGGTACGAGACATACGTTGGCGCCAAGAGCACTGAAACCTTAATTTAAAGCTTTCTGTCTTTTACCACCAAAGCTCTCACCATGGTTGTAAAAATAATAGACGTCGACGCTCTGCAGAATGAGCTGAAAAATGATTACATCATCACGAAAGAGATGTCCGCGCTGTCTGGCGGGCTTGCGCTGAGATGCGGTCGTCTGCTCGCTGTGGCCAACGCGTTTCTGATCACCGGAAAGCATGTTGATTTCAGACCTGACGAAAATCATGTTTCTCGTGATAAAGATGGGTATCAGCTTGCTGGGGTCGATGAAGTACCAAATGCTAAGCAATCTTCAGTAACTGCTTAATAATTAGTGAGCCTTCCTGTGTAATTACTCAATTAAATAAAAATTAGCCTGTAAAATATACACATGGCTGATTCAGAAGCTCAACCTGACACAACCCAACAAGTCACTTCAAATATTCCGGCCACAAAAATTAAAAATCCAAAACGTGTTGCCGCCGGCAAAGCTATCGCTGAGAAAACGAGGCAGGCCCGCGAGGCGCAGAAAAAAGCATTAGCCGAGGCTCAGGTGATCATTGCAAATCAAACCCTTCAGAAATAGGCTGATCCTGAAAAACCGGCGGCTGACCCGCCAGTGACTGACACACCAACCAAAAACATTTTAACAACCACACAATGGCTAAGCGTCATCAGCATCATCATTTCAGTGGTGGGCATCTATTACAAACGCGAGGAGGTAAAAAAACGTTTTGGCCTTAAAAAACCCGCCAAAGACACCACCTAACATTCCTGTAGATTTCCCGCCTCCACCTGAAAGAAATGGAGGCATCCGCCTGATGGATTGAAGATTTATTCATCTTTAATAACAACATGCGGCCAATGATCAATCTCCAAAAATGTTTTGTTACTTTTCTTTCTGCAATTGGGGCCGCCTTTATTTTCGATACGATTTTTGAAAAGATTCGCCCCCACATCAGTTGGGGGTCGGACTTGTGCGAGGCTTGTGGTGTATACAAATGCACAAAATACAATTTCCTTTGCGATGTTTTTGCAGGCGATGTTATCGAAGAATATTTGAACAATAAGGATGAAGAAAATAATGGCGCCGAATGTTGACATCCCTCTGGCTCTCATAAAAACTGCGGCTGTATCTGGAATAACTTTTGTCTGGCTAACTTCACAGTGAAGGCTTTCAAAATGTCCTGGCATATCATTTCAACTTCTCTAGAAAAAAAAACTTTGCCAAAAAAACATTTGTTTCGTTGTGAATATTGCGGACGATATTTCTTTGGCTACGATAACTCAAGAAGATGGGTTTTATGTCAAGCGGTTTATGTATGTGATGATTGTGCAAAAAAAGAAGTCGTGTGTAAAAAATGCCAGAAACATTTTCTTAATGATGTAGAAGAATTGGAACACAAGAAGTTTTTATGTAAGACTTGCAATGACAAGGAACAAGAAGATTTTGGAAAAAATATATTTTTTTCATATAACCATGTCCGACAATAAGCTCGTGAAAACAATCATGGACCCCGTAACAATGACAGGTTTGGCTGCCGGCATCGGCTGGGTTAGCAAAAAGGTCTTGAAAGAAGACTTAACAGCAAACCCCAGCACCAACGTCATGAACTACGTCAAGTTCACCGCCGTCATGGCTCTCAGCCTAGCTGTTAAACAATATCTCGACGACAAAAAGATTCTACCTGATTCGGTTTGAAAAATAATCTTGTCTATAAAATGGCCAGCATTACGATGATGATCGGAGGCGCTGTTCCCAACGCCGCGGCTTTCACTGGCGGCAACTATCTTGCAAAATATTTGGCCGGCGACAGCGGCCAGGCTGCGTTAGACAAGAAAACGCGGCACGACAAAGCGCTGGAGGCTTATGAGGCCGCTCAGGCCCGTTACTCGCAAGAACGCACAAAGCTTCTTGACTGGATTGAAACCAACAGGGAAAACAAAGCGCAAGCGAAACAAAACTTCACCAACACCGATTACGCCTTCAAACTCTACAATCAGGCTCACCCTGACCGGAATATGACACTGCCTAAGGAGCCGAAATTCTCTGACTTTCATCAGCCAAGCGAGGCTCAAAAGCAGGGCGAGCTTCTTTTTGTCCGCGGCGGCGCGCTCGCGCTTGGTTACGCGGCTTTTCATTTCCTTTCAACTTTTGCAGCACTTTTATAATGGATGCCAAGCTCGCTAAAATCTACTACAGCCCCCAGGGCTACTGGAAAGGCACCTCTGCCATTAAAAAAATTTGCCGAAGCCACGAATGTTCCTGACGACGCTGCCAAAAAATGGCCCATCAAGCAGGCTCTCTGGCAGATCTACTTCCCTGCGCCGCGACACGTTCCTCGCCCGAAATTCGACGTTTCGACACCCAACTCGGTCCATCAGGCGGACCTTCTTTTTCTGCCACATGGCAAGCTACCTCGTGGAAGAAAGATTTACAAGTATGCGCTGACCGTTGTCGACATCGCCAGCCGTTACAAAGAAGCTGAACCTCTGACCTCGAAAGATTCTGCTGAGGTTGCGAAGGCCTTCCAGTCGATTTACAGGCGCAGTCCTTTGACTTGGCCCCAGATGCTACAAGTTGACCCTGGCCGCGACTTTATGGGTGCGGTTACCCAAGAAATGGAAAAATACAAAACCTATATTCGACGTGGGCGCACTGAGATTCACAGACACCAGGCCATTGTCGAACGTTTCAACCGCATGCTTGCCGAGCGTCTGTTCGGTCACCAGTATGCCGTTGAAATGCTTTTACCTGAGGGCCAGCGGTCAACTGCGTGGGTCAAAAGGTTTCCCGATGTTGTTAAAGCACTGAACAATGAAGCTACTAGCCTCACTGGTAAGAAGCCTGCGCTTGCAATCAAAGAGAAGGCGGTCTCCTCAAAACCCTCAGCAAAATATTCCAGGCCTGTTGGTGTGAACGAAAAAAAACTTCCCTCCAATGTCAAAGCTCGCTATCTATACCAACCAGGCGAACTTGAAGGCGGGACTAAAAGGGCCACTGACCCTGTGTGGTCTTTGAAAGTCTACGCGCTTGAAAAGGCTGTAGACAAACCGGGTGAGCCTGTTTTTTACTATTTGTATGATAGTCCAAAGCGTGGGTTTGTCCGCGAAGAGCTGTTGATCGTTCCACCAAATACACAACTGCCGCCTGCTCAAGTCATGTGAAACTCGATCGGCTCGGTGTGAATGCCATCTGGCAGCACCCACCGTTTGTCATAATAAGCATTCAGCCCCAGCTTGTGCTGCTCGTATGTGACGATCTGATTGCCAACCATAAGAAAGCCTCGGTTTTCTGGTCTAACAATACTGCCGTTGAGCGCCGCTTTGAATCGCTGCCAGGTAATTTCGTTTTGTTTCTTCGACATGCCTTTGGTGCTAAACTTCTTTTTTCGCCGTTGACAGAGTAGCATAGCGCGAGCATCCCGCGGCCCTCAGATTCTAATTTAAGCAGCCCGGGCGTGCGCCCGCTCCACTTGTCCCATGCGAGCCCCTGCTTCTTTGTCGCCTCAAATTCTGCACGCAGCTCTGGGCGGACGATGTCTTCAAGCTTGTCGCCCGAGATGGCCATGTAGTTGCTGTCTGTGCCCATCTGGATCAGCTCGAAGTCTCGGCGATCGACATATCTGTGCAAGAAATCGTAGTAAAACTCGAGCATCCTGAGCTTTACCAGCTAATAGACCGCGATGCCTATCTGGAAGGGGCGTCTCATCAAGAGGCGTGGCTTCCGGCTTTCTAGCTCATAAGCATGCCCTATCTCATCTAGATCTTCGAAATACGCGTTTCTGAGAGCCCTGTCCACCACCTTTTCATCTTTTGTGTATATCACACGAGTTTGTCTCTCCAACAACTCAATCATCTTGCCGTAGCTGCTATTACCCAGCAGCTTGAAGATGTCCGCCAGCAGAGCTTTGCTCTTGTCCGCGTCTCCTGTCCGCCGCGCCGCTGTCACCTCACCACAAACCACTTCATCGCCTTCGTTGCCTGGTAGTTTATGGTGCGATACACGGCCGTTATCTTTGCCCCATGGCTCACATACCACCGCAAAAGCAGCTCGTACAACAGAAGCTTTTGTGCTGACAGCCCTCCAACCAGCTTCTTTCCAGCTCCCCTCTTCCGGCCGGTGCGCGCGACGTAATCTTTCATGTGCTGGGGTACAGCTTCATCGGGTATCTGTTAGGTGAAGAAGAACGGCGGCATTTCTTCGAACTTCATCCACAGGTTTTGCGGGATTTCGATGTCCACCTCCGCGAAGCCAAACCAAGCGCCCGCTTTCAGCGTGTTCACAAGCTCAACTGCTGCCCTTCGTGGATTTTCGTAATGCACGACCTCTTCTTTACCGCACGGCATCTCTCTCAGCATCGTTGAAGGGTATAGGGTGTTAGCGTCGTAGCCAATGATTCGTTGGCATGTTTTCGTTTTCGGGAATCTGTGGGGCCTGATCTGCGTCACGCCGGCCTCGTGGTGACGCTTAAAAACTATGCTTGGGCCACCCACCATCGCATTTTTCCGCATGTCATAGGCTTCTTTGCCGGGGCTGTACAGCTCAGCGCCTCTCTCTATCGTCCCACGAAGGAGAGAGTGCAAACTTACTCCTGGAAGGCTGACTGCAACTTTCAAGATGTCGATTCTTTTTTCTGTGTAGAAGGCTCTCATCTTTTCTAAGGCCTCAAGGCCCGGCTCTACATTCAAGTTGTTGTAGTAGCGCAGCAAGTCCGCAAAGGTCTTCATCCCCCTTTCTTTGAAAACCCTCCTGCACTCTTTGAACTCCGAGAGCTTCAAGACAAAACAGCCCTTGAGCTTTGAATACCACGCCGGATAATCAGGCAGCCCGGGGTAATGCAGCTTTGCGGGAGTATCAAGCCACTCGTACGGCAGCCACGACTTTTGAGCTGAGCATCCGTATGCTTTCACCCAGGCATCACAGCTAGTTCCTGGGTCGATATAGTTGATGATGTCAAGGGAGATGAAGCCGTTTGTCTTCATGAACATCGTCGTGTTCGCCTTTTTTGCGACCTGGACCTTGCCTGCCGTGTCGGCCAGCAGCTCCGCGAAATGTTCCTTGATCAGGTTCAGGTCATAAGGGCCGCAGTTGAAACCTTGCACCGGAACCGGGTCGCACCACTCCACCACTGCTCTGCGTTGCTTGCCGGTCAATATGTGCATGTCCTCCGGCATGAAATCTTTCCTTACAGCTGCACGGATTTTTCTTCCACGCCTCTCCAGTTCTTCCAAGAACTTCCTGATCAGAGTTTTGGCGTCAGGGTCGCAGATGAAAGTAGGCTCCCGCTCAAGTGTGTCGCCGATGCTCACCGAAATTGGCACGTGGGTGTTTTCGTACGTTAGGTCGTTTGTGGCCTCTTTTCTCTTCGTTTTTTCCTCATACGCCTCAAAGTCATAAAAGATAAAGTGACGATATGATTTCGTCTGCTTTTCTGGGTTTCTTTCTTTCGTTTTCATGTTGTCGCACTTCCATTTTTCTATTACGCGGTATCCAGCTTCTCTTAGTTTTTGTGTTCTTTCCGCTGTCGCTATGTATAATTCTCTCGTTTTGCCATGAGCAATTTTTGTGTTCCTGTCGGCAAAACATCGCCGGCAGCCATGCAACCAGCACCCGTGGTATTGAAATATTGTTTCCGGCCTCGAGGTATACCCGTCCACCGGAACTCCCAGTATCCATCTCTCCCCTCCATGCCCGCACATGGCGTGGTGTATATGTATTCCCAGGCTCTTGCTCGTTTTCTCAAGCCAGCTTATGGCTAATGGAGATGCTCGCCCTTCATCGTAAAAGGTTCTCTCATAAACTGTTAGTGGGGCTTTGACTTTCTCATTTGGGCAATCGATAATTGTTCTTCCTGGCGCGCATGTTTTGATGTGTCTTTGAAGGTGGCAAGCTTGTGTAAAGCGGGCCCGACAATTATTGCATACATAAGTTTTCGCCAGTTTTGTAATGTCTTTGATTAAAAAGGCGTGTCCTTCATAAATTCCAACCGTCATAATGTTTTTCAACTTGTCAGACAGGTTCTTTCTAAGATGCCAGTGAATTTCGCCATTTTGTTGGCACTCGGGTTCGTATACCCTGATTCCCACCCATTCAAAAAGTTGTTTTCCTTTATTCAGATACCCTTCTACCTTGTCCAATTCATCAAGAGATGTTCTTGGTACTAAAGCTAACTGAAAGACCCCTTTTGCCAGCTGCTTTGCCGCCTGAGTGCCACGATCAGGGCGCGCTCCTTGATGAACAGCTATGCAGCGCCATAGGCACAAGTTGTCTCTAAAAGTATCCAGCGAAAACATGTTACGCCCAAGGCGAGATTGCGCAGCCAGTCCGGCAATGGCCCTGTTCCTAACATAGGTTGGTTGTCAAGCATTGTTTTTACTTCAATGTTTGAGAATTTTACAAACGTCCATTTAGTGTTTGGCCGCTCGATGTTATCGAGATTCAGTCTTTTATTTTCCTCCTCATGGACCCATCTTTCGGCTTCACCAAAATTGTTAATCCAAGGTGAGCCTTTTTGTTGTTTAAAGAAAACCATTCTAAGGCCATTTTCATCGTTAACAAGAACAAATGCATAGTTATATCGAATGTAGAAGGCTCTGTCTATATTTTGTCTTAATTTTGCAATTATTTGTGTAGTCTGATTTGCCCCCAGCCTTTGGGCAAAAGACCATCTAATAAAACGGCGCCCTCTCATCCTTTCTATGCCGTCTTCCACACCCTCAGGTCTGACATACATCTCGACTATCTCATTCTGAAAGTCAATAACCGGGGGCCTCCTTGCTGGAGCCACATGTACGCTCTTGATGATTTTGTTTTTGTGGCGTGAGACATGTATGTTATATATAAGCAACATCTTTTCTCTAATTGGGATATCTTTTTGCAAAAATACCTAAGTAGTAATATAAGGGAAGGATTTGACAAATACTGTTTTTTCCTCACGCTTTCGTTTGGTGGTTTTGAGACGCGAAGCCTGGGCTGAGCGGCTCAAAACCACCAAACTACAGCGTGAGGAAAAAACGGTATTTGTCAAATCCTTCCCTTACTACTCATGATCTGTTGACTGATTTGTCTCTTAATTTTTAGCTAATTGATTATGTCCGGCACTTTATCTAAACAAAGTTGATTGATTGATTGATTGACTGATTGATTGATTGATTGATAATGGCTTCGATGTCTGTATGAGAAATCAACTGATATTTTTATTTTGCTCTCTCCAGTTGTTTTCACTTTTCTTTAATCTGTTATTGTTGTAACTAATTTTCATTGAGTCACAGGAAGACTAAGCTCACAATGAGAGGAGTTATTTTCTTTTTATTTTTTATATGCGAACGTTAAGCGAAATGGGGTCCCCTCAGTAGATTTTGTTCGCAAATATAATAATAATTGACTTTTCAAGCAAAAGCGGTGCGTTCCCATGGAATTCCATAATCGCTTGACTAAGTCACAGGCGGCCCAAGCTCACAATGCGAGAGCAAAAACCTCAAGGTTTTTGTTTTCGTTCGAATTTCGACTTTGTTTCTCAAAATCGGGAAAAAAAACGAAAAAATCGTCGAAGGTGCCATTGTTCTTGTTTGATATTATGAGTACAATGCATACCTTCAGGACCAGCATTCCCAGTAATTGCTATTTTCAGCCACCAACACATAAAAATTGTATGTTTGACCCACTGCATCTTTCTTGTCTATCCTGCAAATTTGAACATAAGACGTTAATTAACAAGAAAGAATGAATAATCATTTACTGGGAAAAAGCGCTCACGATTCCATTCTGAAAACTTCCTGTGTGGTGTCAACATAAAGATAGTTATATGACATTTACTTTTACGTATATAATCACCTGCGGAGAAAACTTGCTTTATCACTAAAGAAAATAAATTAAGCTCCGTGATAGGTGCGCATAGAGTGAAGGCAAAAAATCGAAAACGAAAAAGAGTTCAATATAGATGCATGCCGTATAGAAGGAAGAGTTAATAAATGGAACCAAACGGTCAAAGAATCAAGGAACAGCTGGGCACGAGGGATGTCTCAGTCTATAATGGCCAGATTTTAACCGGCGATTCTCTCTTTGTTAAAACGTAGCGTGCCACACAGTTCATTTCTAATCGTCTCATTTTCGTTTTGCAACTTTGGTTTCGAGTTTTAGTTTTTTTCTCTGAGAATTGGACAATGTGTTTTTGAGTCCCGGTTGTTTTGTTTTTGAAATACTGGTCGCTTCATTTCGAATTCTGAGTGTGAAGTTTTTGATTACCGAGTGCTTCGTTTTCCAGTTTAAGAGTTTCAAATGTAATAAAGTGTGGACGTTCAATAACTGATACAACAATTTTTAAACATGCACGGAAACGGATGTTTTGAATTCTTAACCATTTAGGCCAAAGAGTGTTGACCAACCTAGGAGCCAAGCGAGGTTATGTGTGGTACTTTTAACCTAGACTACTGACTGAACTTCTTTTGATCCCTACAAGCACTCGACAAACAGGCGGGCTAATGTTTAAAGTGTAGGGAACTCCCAACAGCTTTTTTTGCGGGTAAGAACTATCGTAGCGGCGACTTTGAACACCCTGTGGTTATGCAAAACTGAGTCAAAGAAAAATAATACAAAAACTATAGAAATGGTCAAACCACTTTTGTTTGCGCCTCTGTTCACTAATAAAACCGCACGGTATACAGAGCAGATGCATATAGGTGTCTTATTGAGTTTTTGTTAATGGACACGGTTAAGTTTAACTCCAGAAGTATTAATTTTTCTAGCCGCTGGCATTTTAATGTTATGCAACTGCAGTACGAAACTGCGTGGAGCAAAACAGCCACTTTTTCTGTGAGAGCCGAAAATGAACTGACTAACTTTTTTTGAAATCTCATTCACTCGTGGATTTATGTTTTCTTGGTACACTAAGGCTAGGTTTCAATTATTGAGTCATTCCGAAAATGTTCTCTAATTAACAATCGAGTTTAAGTAAAAGTTATTGCCGGTTAGTTCAGCTATACTTACTAACTTGCAACTGGGATCAGAAAGAGAACCAGTTCTTAAAGGGAAGAAAACAATACGTACAGAAGTGCATGGAACTATCACAAGGGGGAATCTTAAATTATCTTGACAAACACAGCTTGAGTCACAGTCAATTTTGCAATGCGTAAATGTAAATACAAAAAAAGACATTGCTTAAACAAGTTTCGGACATCTGTCTCTTCAACCAATTATATTTTAAACACGATTGACTGAATAATACCTGAGCTATCAGGTTGATATGCAAGCTTCATAAAGAGTGCGTCTATGTCAAAAAGACACGTCAATATTAGTTCTCAATGTGACAGAAAGTGTGATGTGCTTTTATTCGTTATAACGAAGACCCGAAGTTGTTTCGATCATACACCAACGAATTTAAAAAGAACAATTTAAGGGACAAACTTTGCAGCAGTGAAATCATCGATATCCTCACTGGTGATGATATGGAAAATACGCCACTCGAGTCGCGCATGTAGTTTCGTTTGAATCTTTACGAGTGGTGTATTTTCCAGTAAAACACTCCTGTCTCTATTAAAAAAGCGTCTTGAGACCCACCATTAATTTTCGCGCGATTTTATCGGCTCCTTTCGGACAAGTGGTGCAAAATCACAGGACAATTATTACGCAGAAACCCCCGTTTTCGTCAATATTTGTCCAATCAGCTCGAGAGTTTCAACTCATCATATTTATCATTTCACATGGAAGAAAAACAAACTTTCGTTAAGTCCTCTGATAGCGAAATTTAAAAGCTGGTCGCAAATGTCGTTAAAAAAAAACTCAGCAAAATATGCTGTCAACGTCTTTGAAGATGGAGAAAGCTACGGGCACACTAACAGGTTTAGTCCTACACAAACATAAACTGAGTCATTTCATAACATAGAGAATCAATACATTGTGTTTACTGACTACACCAAATTTTCTCGTGCAACTTTAGAATGGAGGAAAGAGAGGAAATTCCAGCTGCACTTGAAAACATGGAGTCGGCAGAACTGTCAACCATCAGGGCCCGGTAAGCGGATTTTCAAGTGGGGGAGGGGGGATGGGGGCTAATGCAAAAGCGTGAGCGTGAGCCAACTAGGGGGTCCGGGGGCATGCTCTCCCGGGAAAATTTCAAGTTAAAGTCTTCGGAGATGGCTAGAAATGGATCGGAAATTTTTCTTCTTGACAAGACCAGTAGCTTGTGAGGAGCCAGTTTCCTTGTTCATGTTACCATAAATCACACGCGATTCTTTGTTCGTTATAACAGCAGGGTTGAATGATCCAGAATGACCATAGCTGTACATAAAGGGGCAGTGTCACGAGGATTTTGCTGTTTTCGATCAATTCTGGGCTAAAAGCACTACATTGAGGCTTCACTCATTAACAAAATGCCTATGTAAAGCTACGACGAAGATATCGAATGAATTTTATCAGAGAGGGCTAACCATACTAAATTGGGTTTTAAGAAGGGTTTTTTGAAGACGTAGCATCAAAAGTTGAAAAAATTGGCAATTTTTTTCAAATTTCAATCCATTTCCATCCTTGCCATCCGAAGCGACAGGCGACAGGAAACAGTTTCAGGACCTTCAAATAGTCTTTAATAACAAACCTAGACCATTAGGTTTGGAATTCAATTGATGCGAAGACAC
>Ga0126343_10000276_pt1 | contig 18298 bp, 10 predicted proteins | sample Cyp2metagenome_FD_92531 | JGI IMG/M metagenome (GOLD analysis project Ga0126343, IMG submission 92531) | Coral microbial communities from Lord Howe Island, Old Settlement Bay, Australia - Cyphastrea 2 metagenome | ecosystem: Host-associated > Invertebrates > Cnidaria > Coral ...
GGCAATTGTTAATCGTATTTAATTGCTCGTTGCGTTCTTTTTTTATCAGTAAACCTCTCATTTTAAATCTGTTAAATGGTGAAAAATAACCACCAGGCTGATTTGTGGCTGGTGTTATTTTGCTTGGTGCAGAGCGGTTGGGGGCCAGATTTTAAATAAAAAACTCATTGCGTCAAATCTCTTTTTGCGTAACTCAGGAAAATTACTCGTTTGTTACGAAATTTATAAGAACAAAGGCGTATTTAAATAAACTGTCAACACGTTCACGATTACTCAGTGTCTCCAAAACCTTCTTTTTATCAAAAAATAGTCTATGGCTGACCGCCGTGGAAGGAGCGTAATGGTGAAACCCCTCTTGTTGAATAAAATTACAACGGCCATATTGCTGGCGTCTTGCGTAGCACCAATGGCGTCGGCTCAAAATTTAACTTTTAATGGCGACGCAGCGTCTCTGGCGCTGCGGCGAACCGTTACAATAACTCTTCCTGGTGTTGCTAATCCTATTCCTGTGGAGAACTCCCTAGCTCCTGGGACCGCTGCAGCACCGATGCTCAGCAATAATAACGTGACTGTTACCAATGCAGCCACTGATACCCTTAACGCTGTTTTTGGTGGCGTGGGCGAAGCAGGCACTGCTGATGCACCTCAAAACGTAGAGAACAACACCGTTACTATTGAAGGCGGAATAATTGGTACCGCCGCAACCGATACCGCTGCAGCCAGTGGTGGTGATGTTTTTGGTGGCTTTACCAATGTGGGCAATGCTGCCACCAATGAAGTTAACATCAGTGGCGGCACCATTCTGGGAGCCCGCGTTGCCGGTGGCTGGACCAATAACGGCAATGCTACGGACAACGAAGTCAATATCAGCGGTGGGACAATTGGGGTTGCTGGCACACCAGCCACAACTGGTGCATCACCCACGGCGGGCACGGCAGCAACCGGCGATATTTTCGGTGGCTGGACTCATGCGGGGGATGCCTCTTCCAATACCGTCGACATTACCGGCGGAACTATACGTGGCCGGGTTTTCGGTGGCTGGACCGATGACGGTAACGTCTCGGGCAATAGGGTTACCGTGACTCCCGCTACTGCCACAGGTGAAACAGTACCAACGCCAGTGATGCTGTCAACAGTCATCGGCGGCTGGGCTGCTGGGGCTGGAGGCACAGCCACGAATAACCATGTCGAACTCAAAGCAGGCACCACCGTCAGCGGTCCGGCTGCCGGTGTTCCCAATCCAGCTGTAGGCCCAGCACCAGGTCATGTCGTCGGCGGTTGGTCCAGAGGTGATGCATCGGGCAACAGTGCAACAATCAATGGAGCCACTGTCAATATCTCTGGCACCGGTACATTCCGAATTGTCGGTGGCTACAGTCAGCAGGGTAACTCCACCAATAATACGCTTTCGATCATGGGCGGCACGGTCAGATTGCTGAATGGAAATGCCAATGTTACAGAACCTGACACTATGCCTATTTCTGCCGGCTGGGGTGGATTAACTGCCAATCAAAACAGGCTCAACATCGGCGGTGGCAGCACTGTAACAGGTTTCATGGGTGGCGGTGTGTCAGACGGCTCGGCTAATGGCAACCGGGTGAACGTCACTGGCGGCACGCTCTCCTCAAGCGCTAGCACTACCAATTCTGATGTTAATCTCACCACTCTGGCCGGCGGCTTTGGTAATGGCTCAGGTAATAACCAAGCGACCTCTACGGTCAATAACAACAGAGTGAACTTATCCGGCACTACCAATATTACCGGCAAGGTACACGGTGGTCTCTCCTTTGGGGCAACCACGGTGCAGAATAACCGTCTTGACGTGAACCTTGCGACCACTGCCGCTTCTGGCATCACTCCTGGTATCAACGGCGACATCTATGGCGGCACGTTTGAAAGTCTGGCGAATCGGACTACAGCCATCGATAGGCTAAATATCAACAACAACGCCATCAACCTGAGTGCCGGCAATGTGAATGGTGAGGCATTCGGCGGCAAGATCCTCCGCCAGAATCCAACAACCGGGGCTGGCGTAAATATCAGCAACAGTATGGTAAGTGGCAACCGGGTCACGCTGGGCGGTGCAACTATAACTGGCAGTGTTTATGGCGGTTATGTCACCCAAGAGGCACAAGCAACCAATCCAGAAATGCAGGCTGCTGTCACTAATGTCACCGTTAGCAATAACAGCGTGCTGTTATCAACCAATAGTACAATCAACCGTCCAACAGTTGCTTCTGGTGGTACTCCTCTAGACGGTGCTGTTCGCCCAGGAGATGCTCGCATTACCAACGAGCCGTTTATCGGTAGTATCTATGGCGGTAATATCAGCACGCCAAACATGTCAATCACCGGCAGCAACGTCACTAATAACCGCGTAGTCGTCGATGGAGGAACCATCAATGATGGCAATATTTACGTCGGCTTTGTCCAGTCCGGTGTCAGCATAAACGACACCACAGTGTCAGGTAATAACCTGCGGATACAAAGTGGCAGCGTCAATGGTAACATTCATGCTGGATTTGCCGTAGTCAATCCGGGAGGAACAGGGGATAACATCCAGGTCAGAGGCAATAGCGTTGTCTTGAATGGCGGTAATGTTCAACGAGCTATGACACTCCCTACCGGTGTTCACGAACTGTTGCCTGAGCAAGCGCCTTCTGGCGTCTATGGCGGCAAGATCATCAACCTGGGCGGCGGTAATATCAGCAACAGCACTATCAGTGGTAACACGGTTACGATCAACATTGGCGCGACTGTGGGCGAGAACACTCCAACTGGTACCGCTAATGTCTACGGTGGCTTCTACAGCGCAAACACTGGCTCATCAGATAACATCAATATCACCGGTAACACTGTGCGGCTGGCTGGTGGTACCGTAAATGGCAATATCTATGGAGGTCAATTTCAGACCAACAATCCGACAGGCCAGACCAACATCAATATCACTGGCAACACTGTGCATCTGGAAAGTGGCACAATAACCGGCGATATCTTCGGAGGTTTTGTTGAGTCACCAGATACCGCAGCACGCGGGACTGTGCCGAATACCAGTGGTAACACGCTGTTAGTAACCGGTCGCGTAAACACCCAAGGCGGGCAAATAGGCAGAATTGAAGGCTTTAATAACTACGACTTCCGACTAACCAGTGCAATGATCAATGGCACGCCCATATTAAACACAACAGAGGCTGTTGATCTGACTGGCGCCACTATCTCCCTGAGCAGCATGGGGGGCACTGGCCCTATGGTTGGAGTGGGAGAGAGTCTGGAGCTGTTCAACGATGTCTCTGTCTCTGACTTGGCTCAGGGTGAAGTGATCGCAGTTCGGGGCATTAGCTTCCTGGATGCTTTCGATCTGACGGTTGGTGCCGATGGTGCCCTCATGGCTACCCTGAACCAAACCAGGGTGAACGCCCAGGCCAACAACGTCACCAGTGGCCACTCTGCCTCGGTGATCAACACCATGGCCGCTAACTCCTTTGTGGTTGACCAAGGTATGGATGCCTTCCTGAACTCGGCCATCCAGCCAGGGCAGTGGGCACCGTTTATCGCCGCAGGCACTGGCCGCAATAGCTACAACGGACTGCGCGTGGATAACCGCAACGGCCTGCTGGGTGTTGGTACCGCAGTGGGATTGGCTGATGGCATCTGGCACATTGCGGCCTTTGCTGAAACCGGCAGGGGCAGCTACGAGGCCAGAACCACTGACACCCTCGGTGCAGGCGATACACGGCATACCGGTGGCGGTCTGATGACCCGGTTCAGTTGGAACAACGGCCTGTATGCTGACCTGACTCTGCGAGCTGGTTCCAGCAGGTACGACTATCGGTCCAACAGCTTTGGCGCTCTTGAGGCCAGCTATAACCTGCGCGGCAACTATCGTGGCGGAGTGGTTACCGCTGGTCTGGTGAGTGATTTCAGCAACGGCCTGGTTCTGGACTCATACCTGCAGTACTTGTCTGCCAAGCAAGACGGTGCCACAGCCGTGGTCGCTGGTGATACCGTTAACTTCAACAGTGCTAGCGTTAACACCGGGCGTCTGGGCTTTGACCTGGCCTATAAGGGTGACCAATGGACACCGTACGCTCAGCTGATTCTGGAGCACACCTTCAACTCAGACGCCAACGCTACCGCTTCAGGTATGCAGCTGGAGTCAACCGACCTCAGGGGTAATGCCGTGGTCGGTGGAGTGGGTGTCCGTTTCAATCCAACCCAGGCCTGGACTATCGACGCGAATGTCTCCGGCCACACCGGTATACGCGACGGTTACCAAGCCAATGTGGGCCTGAGCTACGCCTTCTGATCCTTTCCTGATGACCAAAGGTGGCAAATTCTGCCACCTTTTTTTATGGTTGTTTCTGCCTGCACAGACAACCAAAAAGAACAATTCCTGAGCGCAAAAATCCGGCATAATGCCAATTTTTACGCACGAAACCACCACCATGAAAGACTCCATGATGACCCTGGCCGTTCAGGATGCCATTGAGTGGTCACTGCTCCAAGGCGTGGGGCTGAAAACGTCATCGGCCACGGCCATGCACTGCGCATTCAGTTTTGCCCCAACGCTGATCCAGCGGGAGCGCTTTGAACTGCTCAAATCCATCGTGCCGCTGATGGGCACGCTGATCCACGGCGTGTCACAGGATCACGATTTTCTCACTGCGGCCATTGCACCGTTGGCCGATCACGGGGCCGATGATTTTTTTGCCAGCTTGCTGGCATTGCACCGCGAACTGGATCACGATCAGGCACGGCGTATTCCCATGCTGCTGATGCGCACCGACTTTATGGACGACGCAGAACACGGCCCACGGCTTATCGAGTTTAACGGTATTGCCGCCGGCATGGGGCCGTTTGGCCAGCGCGCTCACGAGTTGCACCAGTACTTGCAACACCAGTGGCCCCAGACATTTACCGACTGGTCGGAACAGGACTCTCTGGAGCTGGTACCAAATCACTGCATCGACAATCTGGCCCGGGGCATTGCCGGTGCTGCCACCAGCGTGCGAGCGCAATCCGGCGAAAACGGACAACCGTTGTTTATTATGGTGGTGCAGCCCGATGAGGATAATGTTTACGACCAGCACTTGCTGGAGCAGGCAATCCAGCGTGAAGGGGTTAAAACGGTACGGCGCACCTTCCGTCAGTTGTATGACCAACTGTCGTCTGGTGACAACCACCGGCTACTGCTAGAGGGTCTTGACGGGGTCGATGCCATCTATCTGCGTGCCGGCTATCAACACAGCGATTACCACGCCCACGATCTGGAAGAAGAGCGCTGCTGCACTGAGCTGACCAGAGTACGTGTGATGATTGAACGACATCGGGTAGCTATTAACGCCACCGTCAGCCAACAGCTGGCCACCAGCAAACGGGTGCAGATGCTGCTGTCCGCCATGAGCGAGGAGCAGCTGACCACGTTTGGCCTGACGCTGGACGAAGCGCAGCGGATCAAACCATTTCTGGGTGAGATGCGCCCGGTGGATGGTCAGAGCGTGCAGTGGTTTGCCGGGCAGAATCCTCAACACTGGGTATTGAAAAACCAGGGCGAAGGCGGCGGCCACTGCGTCTTTGACCAGCATATTCTGCCCCGGCTGAAAAACCTGCAACCTGAGGAGTACCCGGCCTGGTCACTGATGCGCCGGTTGCACCCACGGCATCGCTCCCACCCAGCTTTGGTGGTGCGCCAGGGGGAGGCCACTGCCGTGGATGACCTGATCAGCGAGATCGGCATGTTTACCTTGCATCTGGACGGCCACTCACTAACCAGCGATCTGGGCTATGCCGGTTACCTGATTCGTAGTAAACCGTCGTCAGTTACCGAAGGAGGTGTGCACAGCGGCCAGGGTGCGTTGGATTCCCTGGCCCATGATGGGTAGAACGGAGTCCCCGCATCTAAAGAGAAAAGTGATAGATCAAATAGGACCTCAGGTCTTTTGCCTCGCCCTGCCCGGATGCCAGGAACAGGGCTTCGCTATTGGTGTAATAGGCAAACGACAATTGGAATTCAAGTCCTTTGAGTTTTGGCTGTTGGAATTCATAAGTAATAGTCAGGTCACTTTCCATCTCGTGAACGTTCAACTGCTCGGAACCTCTGGTGACCGTCATATTCGTGCCATAGAAAAAGCTGTAGCCCACCGACAGACCATGCAGCCATGACTCACTGAAGCTGTACTGCCCACCGAGCACAAAAGCGATTTCGTTATCAAAATCGAAGTCGGCATAGATGGCGGCTGTTGAGGCGTTGTATAACCCAAGTGCGTTGGCCCCAAAATCTTCATCATAAGAGCCTATGGTTTGAAAGCCGCCAGACTGGTTAAGGGGTGATGCTGCTGCCTTGGTATAAGAGACTCCGGCATTAAACGACCACGGACCGGTGCTTAGCGCCACATTAACATTGCCGACCTGAACGTTGTCAGCAAAGGCGGCCGTTGCCGGATTCCACAGTTCACCGTGTTCCTCAGCACGATAGTATTGTCCACTCAACGAGAGAGTAGAGTCGTGGGACAGGGGCATATCGAAGTTGATCACACCGTTATGGCCGATAACGTAATCCTTGGCCAGGCCGCCATTGTATTGCAGTTGCAGACTTCGCTGGTCGCCAAGATCAACGGTATAGCTAAATTGCGTGGCCATAACCGAGTCGATAACCTCACCATCAACACTGAGCACACGGTGAAAACCAGCCCCGGTTCTCTGATTAACCCGGTTGAGCCAGGCAACGGAACCATCAAACTCACCCACGCCAAGTGACGCATTAACTCCCTGCCAACTGCTGGGCACAGAGCGAATAACTGATGACCTGACGAGGCCGGTCTGAATCATCTGCCGGCCAATTTTTGCGCTGGCTCTGATATCTGTCGAATTTTTTGGTAGCTTGAGATCAATGTAGGCTTGGCCAAGTTTGCCAAAGCCTTCATTACTGTCATTGAGCAAAAAAGCGGAATTACTACCACTTGCCGTGGCCGGGTTGATGTTGCCCGGTTTCATATTCAGCCGGGCTACCCGATAAGCGGAGCCGCCAACAGAAATCATGTCGGCCAAATAACCACTGCGGGCATTAAGCCACACGGCACCAGTCCAGGCACCACGAGTCTGATTGGTGGACGTATTTTCTTCATTAAAGAATACGGTCTGAACTCTACCATCGATTTGTGCATCTCTAATAAACGGATTGTTATGATCAATAGCCAATGCTGGCAGGCTACATATTGTTATTGCACAGGTTAATATTGAGAGCTTTAAATTGGACAAAGTAATCACCTGCTTAACGAATGAAGGTAATTGAGTGGAATGCGTGCGAATCCGAATTATCAAGGTTAAATCTTGAACTAAAGTACAAAATATTCGGTGCCTGCAATCATATGCCTGATGGCGTTAATGTCCAATCCCTTTGTTAAAGTAAGTGTTGAGCAGACAGGGTATCGTTAAATACCTTACCGGAAAAAATGCAGAAAAAGCCTTCTCCCTCATTTTTCCAAAGTGCCGTGGTGCGTTTTTGTGCGTCGTTGTTTTGAACCAAAAATCGGGAACCATAATCCTTGTTGCCTGTCGAATGATGGTTGGATGTTCGTTCCGAAAATCCAAAAAAACAAATTCAACAAGGCAGACTGACCATTATGACTCCCATTACAGCTGATCACCGGGGCCTTTTCCCCCAAAGCGGATATGATCTGGTTTTTACCACCAAAAACCCTGAGAAGGTTGCCGTTGGCAAGGCCATCATCACTGGCTTTTTTGGCCCCGGCAAGGTGGTCACCGTCAAGCCAGCGGTGTCTGAATTGCACACGCCGACTCAACCGGTGGGTGCCGATATTCAATGGGGTGCCGAAAGCCGCATTGATTTGGTTAAACGCACCATGTCGGAACATAACCCAGCCAGGCAAATTCTGGTCAGCTTTGAAAATGGCTTGCAGGTTGATACCAAATCCGAGGAAAAAAAGGTTGCCGATGTGGCTTGCGCCTGCCTTGAGATGGGTGGACGGCGCTTTTTCGGTGAGTCCGTGGCCGTGCCGGTGCAGGTCAATGGTGAGCAGGTAGGCTTGGTCACCGAGGAAATTCTTGACTTCCTCAACCGCGATCTGGCCGGATACGACTTCACCAAGCGCTATGAGCTGCTGACCCCCGAACAACAGCGGGCGTTCAACCTGATGGTTTTTGGCCATGAAGACGGCCCTGATGGCGATGATGCCATCGGTTCTCAGCAAGTAGCCGGTTTTCGTCAGCGCGTTATTGAGGTGCTGCAGAAAAAGGGCGTTGGTGATTACTGGGAGGAGTATTCCAATGGCAGCCTGAGTCGGGACAGAGGTTTGTCCCAGGCGATCAAATCAGCCATCCGCCAGCTCATTAACAGCCAACGCGGCCAAGACAAACTGACTCTGGCCGAAACATTCCAGCAGACTTTAATCAGCCAGGGCTTGCCGGCCTCCCTCGGTGGGCGTTACGGGCAAACCGTGTGGATGCGCGACTTTGGCATTATGATCAACACGCTGGATCATCAGGACGTTAGCCGCCCTGAGGCGTATTCTGCCTTGCTGAATTCGTTGACCACCATTGCCAACCATCAGTACGACAGTGGTCTGGTTCCCCAGGTGGTGGTTCCGGACCCGCTGTTGCCTGAGCTTGTCTATCTGCGAATGCTCGGCGGTGACCATGGGCCAAGCTGGTATGCCGGGCTGCAAACATTTTTGCAGACCCACTACCCCGAAGTGGCCAGCCAGTTACCGCAACTGAACACCAAAGACCTGAGAACCCTGGCACTGCCCGTACTCAAAGAGCGGGTCGCTGTAATTAAAACGATCTACCGGGAAATATCAGCCAAAGCTCGGGAAGATGGCCTCACCATGCCTCAGACGAGCCACACCCTGAACGGCTTTTTGACCGATACGCTGGCCACCCTGACGCCAGGCACCACCGACAGCGAAATTCACTTTATTCGCTCGTTTACCAAGTTGCTCGACCTCGCTACCAGTCATGAGCAAAAAAGCCAGGTCCAGGCGATGATCCCCAGTCTGGCCCGGGCCATGGCCTATCTGGATCAGCATGTGCTCGACCCGGACACCAAATTGCCCCAGGGCGGTGATAATCGTGACATGCTCGATTCGTTCCTGCTGGAAAAGCTGCTGTGCAGCAACACCTGTTTTCTGTATGAGGGTTTCAGCGGACTGGTGAGCCACTTTGACGTCATTGGCCCTGAATTAGCCTTCGAGTTAAAAAAATACCTTCCGGCAGGGCAAGAGCCAGCGTCCGGATTTATCAGCGCCCTGTTGCATGGCCGTTTGCAAGCTCAGCAAGCACTTGAGCAGCTGGGCCAACAGATCAGGGACACCTTTATCTACCCCAAAGGTGTTTTTGCGCCGCTGGATTTTGTCAATTCTGAGCACAAAGTGCAGCAGCGCAAGCCGAAAGCGCCGGAGGGCTACATCCCTGCTCTGGTGGAGCAAAATACGGCATTTTTGCAGGGACGTGAGGTGAATCTGCAAGGGCTGGCACTGGCCATTGAGCTGGGGCTGGTTGACCGGGCTGATCACCCGGCGGCAGTGGAACTGATTCATTCACAGGTAACCCGCGCCGGGCTGAAGGTGTTCTCGCCCATCAATATGGCCTCTGATCATGAGATTGAGCTCTTGCAACAGAGTCAGGGTTTCCTGGTCTGGCCTCAGATTGAGTGCCGGGTGATTCATGTGCTGAAAACATGCATGGCTGAAACACCGGAAATCCGCCAGCTGCTAACCGAGTTGGCAAGCATCGACGAGCAGCGAGCTGGTTTTCACGAATGGTACAACACTGACGAGTCGCACCAGAAGGTTCATGCCGGAGGAGCAGAAAACCAGAGTTGGTACATTACCAATCTGGTTCAGGCTTTTCGCTAAGGATTTGTTCTGAAATAACTTCCCGGTTTCCGTTCACCCTGAGCAAAGTCGAAGGGTGCTGTCACCAGACTTCGACAGGCTCAGTCCGAACGGGGTCCAGATTTTATAAATGCGGAAGTTATTTCGGGACTATTCCTAAGTCAGGTTCTGTCGAGGTCCGTTGAAACGGTGCCAGCCATGTTGCACTCATCCTGAACTTGGCTGGCTACTCTTTTCGACTCAACCCAGCCAGCCCGACAGCGTGGCGCAGCTGGGCAAAACGTCGACTCATCCAAAAATCGACAGCGTGGTTTGCAGAATAATCAGGTTGACGATATCGATGAAAAACGCCCCAACGATAGGCACCACCATAAAGCCCTGGGGTGATGGGCCATAGCGGTTAACTACGGTCCCCATGTTCATCACGGCGGTGGGCGTTGCTCCCAGGCCAAAGCCGCAGTGGCCGCTGGCAATTACTGCGGCGTCGTAGTCTCTGCCCATCACCCGGAAAGTGACAAAGTAGGCAAATATCGCCAGCATGGCCGATTGCGCCAGCAGGATGATCAAAAACGGAATGGCCAGGTCAAGGATGTTCCATAGCTTCAGGCTCATCAGCGCCATGGCCAGAAACAGTGCCAGAGAGACCGTACCGAGGATGTCCACCGTCTCGATATCGAGTTTTTTCACCTTGGTGACTTCCAGCGTGTTGGTGATCACCACACCGATAAACAGCGCATAAACAAAGTCCGGCACCTTCAGCCAGCTGACGTCAAGACTGTTGACCCAGATCTCCACATACTCCGCACCGGTGACACAGAGCAGGATGAAAAACAGGGATTCGATCATCTTCCTGGACGTGACTTTGTCCTCCTCGTTTTCGTTGTAGGTCACCAGTTCCGGGAACTGCTCGTGGGTGTGGTGGGTATTGCCGTAGCTGGATTTCAGGTTGAACTTCTGCACCAGCCGCTGGGCCACCGGGCTACCGATAATGCCACCCATGATCAGGCCGAACGTGGCTGACGCCATGGCGATCTCCAGAACATTGCTCATGCCGTAGACATTCTGGAATGTTTGCGACCATGCTGCGCCCGTGCCATGACCACCGGAGAGGGTGATGGAGCCGGCAATCAGCCCCATCAGTGGGTCCAGTCCCAGCAGTTTGGCCAGGCCCATGCCCAGACCGTTTTGTATGACGATGTAGATGGATGCCACAGCCAGAAAGACCAGTACTTTGGCACCTCCCTTGATCAGCTGGGTGTAACTGGCGGCCAGGCCAACGGTGGCAAAGAACATCAGCATAAATGTGTTTTGCAACGGCAGGCTGAACTGTACTTCGATGCCGCTAAAATGCAGAGCCGTGATCACTGCGGCCACCAACAGGCCGCCAACAATGGGTTCAGGGATATTGAATTTTTTCAGAACAGGAATTTTTGCGTTGATGAAATGGCCAAGAAAAAGCACAAAAATGGCAATAAGAAACGATTCAAGCGTGTCAATATTCAGTATCCGATTCATAAACCCTCAATACTTGTAATTCAGTCGAAAATACTACAGACGAAGCGGCTGTCCAGGCTGCTATAGCCCAGGCCATTCTTTTTCGTCACCTCGATGCGGGTGTGAATCCGTTCTTTCAGAGACTCGATATGAGAGATGATACCCACCATCTTGCCGCTAGCGTTCAGGCAGTCCAGTGCACTGAGCGCGGTCTCCAGCGTTTGCGGGTCCAGTGTACCAAACCCTTCATCGAGAAACAGCGAGTCGATACGGGTTTTGTGGCTTACCAGGTCGGAGAGCGCAAGCGCCAGGGCCAGGCTGACCAGAAAGCTTTCGCCGCCGGAGAGGGTTTTGATGTCCCGCGCCGTATCGCCCTGCCAGGTGTCGAGCACCTCAAGGCTCAGCTCCTCTTCATCTTTGCGCCTGAGCAGGTAGCGGGCGTGGAGCTGCTCCAACTGGCGGTTGGCCAGCAGGACCAGCTGGTTCAGGGTCAGGCCCTGGGCAAATTTGCGGAACTTGTCCCCCTTGCTGGAACCGATCAGGCCACTGAGGTGCGCCCAGGTCTGGTACTGGCACTCATGTTTCGCAATGGTGCTGAGCAGGCTGGCCTGGCTCTGGCGCTTGGCGTCATCGTCTTTCAGGGTCTGGGTGATTTCGCCCCGGCGTTGGCTGAGCTGGTGCAGCTGTTGCTCCAGTGCCTCCTGCTGCTGCCGGGCTGCCGGCAGAGCTTCGGCGCTGTTGATGTTTGCTGAATCGGCCACCAGTACCCGGTGTGCTGCAAGGCTGGCCTCGGTCGAGGTCAGCTTGCCTTTCGCTTCGTGCAGTTGCTGCTCCAGTCGCTGGCGCAGGTCGGTAAGTGTCTGGCGTTCTTCTTTGTCAAGCAGGGCCTGACGGAACGGTTCGTCGTCGGCAAACGGGCTGTCGGCTAACACCCTTTGCCAGTGTTGTTGCGCCTGCTCCATGCCCTCCGTCAGCGCCTCCAGCTCCCGGCTTTGCTGGCTGATGGCACCATTAAGCCGGCTTACCTGCTGTTCCAGAGTTTGTAGCTGATCCTGAGTTTGCTGGTGCTGTTTATGGGCATTGGCTACCAGGGTTTTGAGGCGCAAGCGTTCATCGGCCACCACTTTCTGGCCAAACAGTTGCTGGCGTTGCTGCTGCTGACTGTGCAGTTGAGCTGCGGTGTCTTCGGACTCCTGCTGCAAGGCCCGAACGGTTGCGTCGGCCTTTTGCTGATCCTGATGTTTGTGGGCCAGCTGTTGATCGAGGCGCTGAATCCGCTCGCTCAGGGTCTTTTGCTGACTGCTCACGGTTTGCCACTGTTGCCAGTTGGCTTCTTGCTGGTGCAACCATTGGGTCTGGTCGGGCAGTGCCGGAGGCGTTTGTTGCAACGCCTGTTCGATGGTGGTGGTTATTTTGGTTTCGAGCGTCTGGGTGGTCTGGTTGTGCTGTGCCAGCCGGTCATGCTCCTGCACCAGTTGTTGCTCCAATTGCTGTTTTTGCTGCTGATTGACTGTGTGCTGGTGGGTCTTTTCGGTCAACTCGCGCTGGTGCTGATCAAGCTGCTGCTGCGCTTGTTGCATGCGTTGGTTGAGTCGGGCCAGTTGCTCCAGTCGGTTCTTTCTGGCCTCGGCATTGGCCGCTGCCTGTTGCATAAGGTCGCTGAAGGCTTGGCTGTCGTTGATGGCTACCGACTGGCCGAGGGCGTTGCAGGCTGCTGTCCAGTCATTGGTTATCTCAGTGATCTGGCTATTGAGTCTGGTGATGGTGTGTTGAGCACCATCTGACTCGGTTTGCAGGCGCACAAGTTCTTTCTTCAGGCTCTGGCCCTGTTCTTCCAGCTGTTCCAGGGCTTTTTCCCGCGCATTCAGGCGTTGTTCGGTTTCGGACACATTGAGCTGTTGATACTGTTCGATGGCCGGATGCTCGGTGGCACCGCACAGGGGGCAGGCTTCACCGGCCTGCAGCTGCTGGCGATGCTGGCTCAGGCTGGTGATCTGTTGCTCGCGGGTAAGCAGTCGGCGCAGGTCATCGCGGTGCTGGCGGGCATCTCGGTATTGCGCCTTCAGAGTGTCGATCTGGGTGTTCTGCCCGGCAATGTTCTGCTGCAGGGTCTGGTGCAATGCCCGGGTTTTGTCCAGCTCATTGTGGTCGCTGGCAAATTGCTGGCTCAGGCGCTGCAGTTGCAGCCAGGTGGGGTGGTCATCGTGCCATTGTTGCTGGTCGTTGTGCAGTTGTGCTTCGTCCTGATCCTGCAACACGGTGGCTTTTTCTGCCAGCAGGGTGGTGTGCTGGTTTTCCTGTTCGCTCAGGGTGTGTCTGAGAACCTGCATTTGGCCAGTGATTTCCCGATCCTGCTGCTGGCACTGGTTGATGTCCTGTCCGAGTTTATCGATGGTGCCCTGAATCTGCTGGTGGGTTTGTTGTGCGCCGGTGCGCTGCTCAAACCAGGATTGCAACAGTGGCAGCAACTCACCGAGCTTTTGCTGGTGGACACTGTTTTGCAGGTAGTCATCCGCCGTTTGCAGTTCATCGCTTAATTGCCTGCGGGTTTGGGTATCATCACTGATCCCTTTGGTCAGTGCTGCCAACTCCTGCCGGGCGGTTGTTAGTTTACTGTTGCCTGCCTGTTGCTCGCTGATCAGCCGTTCAATGGTTACATCCAGCGGGATAACCTGTTCCAACAGGGTCTCGCTGCTGGCCTGCTCCTGTTGGCAAGCCGCTAGCGCGTCAGCCTGTGTCTGGCACTGCTGCTGCACCTGTTGCACCTCATCTTGGCGGGTTTGTTGCTGCTGGCGCTGATCGGCCAGGGTTTTACCGGCCTGTTGCTGTTTCTCTCTCAGCTCTTTGAGCCGCTCCCAGTGGGGCAGCAGCTCCATGGCCGGTTGTGACTGCTCCAGGCGGTGTCGCTCCGGTTCGTGGTGATCCCACGCTTGCAGGGCTTTGTCTTGGGTCTTTCTGGCATTGAGCAGTTCCTGCTCTTTGCTGGCCAGTTGTTCCAGCCAGCGGCACTGCTCTGCCACGGCCTGTCGCTCAGTGCTGGCTTGCTGTTGCCGGGCGAGCAGTTCGCTGTGCTGCGTCTGCAACTGGCTCAGCTGCTCGTCATCCAGCAGGGAGAAGCCTTCTGCCCTGGCCTTGAGCAGCCCCAGTTGCTGCTCTTCGTTGCGCATGCGTTCAAAGACCCGGCGGGAGATGTCGCCGTAAATTTCAGTGCCGGTCAGCTCTTCCAGCAGTTCCGCCCGTTCGTTGGCGCTGGCCTCCAAAAAAGCGGCAAAGCCGCCCTGAGCCAGCAGCATGGACTTGGTAAAGCGGCCAAAGTCCAGCCCGGTCAGTTCGCTGGTGGTTTTCAGCTTGTCGCTGATACGGGTGGTGATGATGGTGCCGTCGGCGTGGGCCAGTTCCACCTGGGGTGCCTGTAACTTGCCGTCGGCTTTGCCCCGGGCGCGGCGCTGGGACCAGAAGGCGCGATAGGCACTGCCTTTTACCTCAAACTCCACCTCGGCCAGAGAGTCGGCGGTGTGGCGGGTCATCAGTTCGTTATCGCTGGCGGAGATGGTGCTGAGGCGTGGGGTCTGGTGGTAGAGGGCGAGGCAGATGGCATCAAGCAGCGTGGTTTTGCCTGCCCCCGTGGGGCCGGTAATGGCAAACAGGCCGCTGTTGGCAAAGGGTTCTTCACGGAAGTCGATTTTCCACTCGCCCTTGAGGGAGTTGATGTTTTTCAGGCGCAGGCTGAGGATTTTCATTGGGCAACTTCCTTCCTGGTGGCGTCATTCTTTGCTGTATCAGCATGCACTGCTTCGAGTATCTCCTGAAAAGCGTTGGTGAGCTGTTGTTGCTGTTCGTCGCTCAGCGCTTCCTGTTTTAGCCGCTGGGTAAATACGTCGGTGACGCTCAGCTCGGCCAGACTCTGGCCGGGGGCGGTGAATGCCGCCTGAGCCCGGGTTCTTTTTTTGCGCACCCGCAACAGCTCGCAGGTGGCCAGCTCTTCACGGGCCAGCAGCAGCTGTTCTACCCGGTTTTGCAAGTCGTGCAGGTAATTTTCGGTGGTGATTTCCACCTCCAGCCACGGGTTGAGCGGGGTTTGCCACGGTTGTCGGGCCAAATCGGCCAACTGTTGGTCAACGCTTTCCAGCGACCCTTTCAGGCTGATCAGTGGCCGGAATACGGGCACCGGGACGGATTCAATCTTCTCCAGGCCGGCACCGTTGAAATGGACAATATTGACCTGTTTTTCGCTGCCCGCTTCATCAAAACTGAGTGGGATAGGGGAGCCGCAATAGCGAATATGCGCTTGCTTGGCCACCAGCTGGGCGCGGTGGAGGTGGCCAAGGGCAATGTATTGCGCATCAGGAAATGCCGTGGCAGGGAAGGCCGAGAGCGTGCCGATGTAAATTTCGCGCACCGACTCACTCAGCTGGCCACCAGCGGTGGTCAGGTGGCCGGTGGCGATAATGGGCAAGGTGCCGTTGGCCAGTTTTTCGGCCTCGGCGTAGATCGTCTGGTAGTGATTGGCGATGGCCTGTTGCAGCGCCTGCTGTTTGCTCTCTCCGCTTTCGCCGGACTGACTTCTCAGCACGTCCGCAGGGCGCACGTAGGGGATGGCGCAGATCACCGCGCCAGGCTCACCGTGGCCATTATTCAGCACCAGCACCTGCTCACGGGGGTCTTTGCTGACGCCCCCGACCACAAAGGTGTTCAGGCAGGCCAGTAGCTCTTTCGATTCGTGCAGCATCGCCACCGAGTCGTGGTTGCCGCCGACTACGATCAGCTGCCGGCAGCAGGTGTTTTGCAGGCTGACGATAAAGCGGCTGTAGAGCCTGCGGGCATAGCTCGGCGGGGTGCCGGTATCGAAAATATCGCCGGCGATGACCAGCGCATCCACACCCTGAGCCTGCACCAGTGCCACCAGCCAGTCGAGGAAGGCCTGATGCTCAGCTTCACGGCTTTTGCCCAAAAAGTACTGGCCCAGGTGCCAGTCTGAGGTGTGCAGAATGCGCATAATGTCTATCCGGTGTGTTCGGTAAAGCAGACCAGGTGGTTAATGCCACGTGTGCAAGAGTCTGGAGTCTTTTCGCCTGAATTCTGGTGAAATTCCCCAGTTTGTTCTTGAGCACGTGGTATTAGACTAGGATTCGGGGTTATTGTTCAGTCGGCTTTTGTTTACTCGATAGTGAGCCAACTCATTCAGCAGCCAGGTGCGGGAGTACTGTTTTTCGCTGCCCGGGCATGCAATCCAGTAGGGTTCGCCGGAAAGCAGGCTCTTGCTGGCGCTCAGTTCGATAAACTGTTCAGCAGTATCGACCTTTTTGCGAAAGTAGTCGTACTTTTTCTGCATATGCTCCACGGCTTCGGCGGGGCTGTGGTTGTCGCCGTTGCGGATGAATGTGCAGTTGGACTCGCCAACAAAGGCGATCAGATGGTCAATCTCACCCGCCAGTGCGCTGGCATTGGCGGTGGTGTGCAACACTAAGGCGGCCACAAGGGGGGAGAGCTTTATCAATGGGGAAAGCTTTATCAATAAAGAACGCGACAACGAATGGTCCCTTCAATCTGCCGTATCTTTTTCATGGCGATGTCGCTGTGGTCTGCGTCCACATCAATCACCACGTAACCTACGGACTCGTTGGTCTGTAAATACTGACCACTGATGTTAATGGTGTTCTCGGAGAGAATCTGGTTAACCTGGCTGAGTACACCGGGAATATTGCGGTGAATGTGCAGCAGCCGGTGTTTGCCGGGGTGGGCGGGCAGGGCAACTTCGGGGAAGTTGACCGACGACAGGGTCGAACCGATGTCGCTGTACATAATAAACTTTTCTGCCACTTCCCGACCAATGTTTTCCTGCGCTTCCCGGGTGCTGCCGCCAATGTGCGGAGTGAGGATAACATTGCTCATGCCCTGCAACGGGCTGGTGAACAAGTCATCGTTACTGCATGGCTCTTCGGGGAAAACATCAATGGCTGCACCGAGCAACTGGCCGCTGCGCAGGGCATCAGCCAGGGCCTCGATCACCACCACTGAGCCCCGGGCGGCGTTGATCAGAATGCTGTTCTTCTTCATGGCGGCAAATTGCGCAGCACCAAACATCCACTGGGTAGCGGGCGTCTCCGGTACATGGAGGCTGACGATATCGCTGATGCCCAGCAAGGTGTCCAGATCATTGACCTGTGTGGCGTTGCCCATGGGCAGTTTGGTGGCCACATCGTAAAAGCAGACCTCCATGCCCAGGGCCTCGGCCATAATGCTCAGCTGGCTGCCAATATTGCCATAACCGACAATCCCCAGCTTTTTGCCGCGAATCTCGTGGGCGTTGGCGGCGGTTTTGTGCCAACGGCCCTGGTGGGCCAGGGCGTTTTTCTCGGGCAGTCCGCGCAGCAGGGCAATGGCTTCGGCCAGCACCAACTCGGCAACGGAGCGGGTATTGGAGTAGGGGGCGTTGAACACAGGGATGCCGCGCCGGGTGGCGGCCGATAGGTCAACCTGATCGGTGCCAATACAAAAGCAGCCCACGGCGCACAGCTTTTTGGCGACGGCAAAGATCTCGTCGGTCAGCTGAGTGCGGGAGCGAATGCCGACAAAACGGGCTTTGGCAATGCGCTCCTTGAGTTGCTCTGGTGGCAGGGCCGTGGGCACATAGTCAATGTGGGTATAGCCGGCTGCCTTGAGCATTGCCACCGCTGAGGGGTGCACGCCTTCGAGCAGCAGGAAGCCAATCTTGCTCTTGTCCAACGATATTTCCGGCATAGGGTTCCCTTTTTTAACTGTTGACTGTGCTCATCGCCCGATCGTGTGACATACTCCCACCACTAAGCCGCCAGGCGGCTATAGTGGGGGCTTCTTGCGACCCATGTTGAGAACACTCAACACCTTTCGCTGTAGAACCTGCGCTGACAGGACAATCTACAGGGGAACTCTTTATACAACCGCTGTGTCCCAGCGAATCAGCTAAACCA
>Ga0126343_10000277_pt1 | contig 18297 bp, 17 predicted proteins | sample Cyp2metagenome_FD_92531 | JGI IMG/M metagenome (GOLD analysis project Ga0126343, IMG submission 92531) | Coral microbial communities from Lord Howe Island, Old Settlement Bay, Australia - Cyphastrea 2 metagenome | ecosystem: Host-associated > Invertebrates > Cnidaria > Coral ...
AAAAAAGGGCAATGCCCGAAAGCACCGCCCTTCTGCACCTTACTTTACGTAAGGTTAGAGACTACAACGTTGTAGCCCGACCTTTACAGTGGTCGAATATCTTCAGCCTGTGGGCCTTTCTGACCCTGGGTCACTTTGAACTCAACTCGCTGGCCTTCAGCCAGGGACTTGAAGCCATCACCAGTGATTTGACGGAAGTGCGCAAACACGTCCGGGCCACCATTATCCTGAGCGATGAAACCAAAACCTTTCTCGTCATTGAACCACTTAACAGTACCGGTAGTAATAGACATAGTCATATCCTGAAATTTAATAATAAAGGTGCCTTGTAATAAGGCGGTGGAGCTAGAAGCTTGTTATCACTTATGAAGGATATGGCGAGCTATTACGCCCGGAACATCAAATCTTTGCATAAAAAATAAATCACACTTTTAACGTTCCGCCATTATACAGGATGGTATTCTAATCGCTATGGGCACTTGTATTCAATCGTTAACGCAAGTTACTCAGCCTTTGGTGTACAGGTGCCTAATAATGTCTTTCCAGCTGGACACTTTGGAGGACTTTACTGCGTTCTGCCGTGATATTTGTCGCCAGACACAGAGCTTGCCAGCCTCCACTCTCTCCTAAAAGAGTATCCTGCACCTCCACCAGCATACCCGGCTCAATTAAGCCCGGTGCCGTGTTGCTATCCGTTAGCGGTAGCTCGACGGTGGCTATGCTTTGATTGCCCCCCTTAGCCAGCTCATTCCGGCCACGTTCAGTATTCACCTGTGTTTCCGTGAGCCAGTCTTCCAGAATATCGGGAGCCGGGTTATCGCCATTGGAGCTGGTTCTTTTGACGTTGACCGCCACGCCTGCGTTAGTCCCGGAAACATAGACTGCATTGTACGCCTGCTCCGGTCGCCAGTTGGCGCTCAAACTGATGACCATGCTTGCTGGAACGATCCTATCCATCGTGGCGCTCTTCCAATGCCAAGGGTTGGCAGAATATCGGGGTTGAATGCTCACCTGGTCTGCATCACGGCTTGGGATAACCACCGATCCTGCCGTGGTAGCTATCTTGGCCACAACCTGCATAGCGGTCTGGTTTTGATAGCTGAAAGAGCCTCCGGGCATAATCCAATCGGGTGTGCTGTAGTCGTTCAGGTCAGGATAGGTTGCAGTAAAACCAGTGTTGGCCAGTTCTTCTGTTATCGCCTGTTTTGCATTCAAGGCACTGGTATTACTTTTGCTGCGCAACGGCGCATAAGGGGCTGCTAGCAGTTGGGTGCGGCTGCTGCCATAGAGGGTGTAACGTTCATCCCCGAATCGTCTATCAGTACTATATCTTTCAATAATAAAAAGCCATTTCCAGCCGTTTATATCCACCTCTATTTGCTTCGGACCATTCTCGTCCGGTTCCACCAGTGCGATATTGGAAGCACCCCACAGCTGCCCGGTAAAGCTCCAAGAAAAGCTATCAATATCGAGACTGATCTCCATTGAGGGCAGTTCCAGCGGTGTCCGGTCGGGTAATACGACGGCAGTGATGATGTTCATTAGCAGATAACTCTCCCTGATCTCTGGCTGTTCCGGTTCCGGCTTTTCCACCTCGTTCGGCTCGGTCTCCCCTCCATAGTTGCCAGTAACGCTCTCATCCCTGGCTTTCTGACCAAAGCCCCATGGAATGACAACAGGCTGATCTTCCTTCCGGTTGTTTTGGAAAACAGTGGAATACTTGCTGTCCCTTGGCTGAATCACCTTGGCCTGAACCGAGCGCCCCATTCTGAAATAGACAGCCGGGGTTGTCTCTGGTGAATAGGGCTGGCCAGCAAAGTTGAAAGTAAGCACGCTGGCTGCCGGTAGCAGATAGCCAATCTTGTCGATCTGATGCGGTGGGTTGAACTCGTCCACTCGCCGGAAGGGGCTTAACTGGTGGCTGTCTTTTTCTGGTGGCTTATTCCATCGGTCGCTGTGTTTTTCATCGGTTGCCTGAATCGACTGATCCCATCTATCCCGCTGGCTGGCATCTTGGGTGACAGTCTGCTCCCATGGTGTGTTGATTCCGGCTTCTTTTTCCCCGCTTACGTCATGACGAAAACTGACTACGATTTCCCTTTTTGCCATTTCTCCCCAATAGAGCCCGAATGCTGCCGATTCCAGAAGCTTTGCCTGCTGGCTACTTTGAGTCCGGGTCGTATTAACAGGCCGACTGGTGGAATAAGCCGCTGTGCTTTGTGGCTGGCGACTCACCCCCTTTTGCCAATAGGCCTGATAAGACCGGCTGACAGCAGGCGGTGGAACAAAGGCATATTTTGGCTTCGGGTAAAAAGCAAAATCAGCAAGCGGCTGATAAGCCCCATGGCTGAATGCAAAATCCACCTGCCTTGGTATCTCATAAGCCATGGTCTATTCGCTTGGGATAATGGTGGGAATAATCGGGCCGTGGGCTAACGGTCGGCTAAAGGGTTTTGCCTGAAATTGTGCTGTGCCTATGGTCTGACTCGTATCGGTTTCAAACCACCACACTGGCTCGGTATTTCCCGTCGTACCAGCAAGAGTGCAGTGGTAAACATAACCCTGAAAGTTCTCTGGCCGGATCACATCGCCTTCAGCATAGGCGGTGTCGGGTTGCCAGAGCGCACCGTAGTTATCCATGGCAATGATCATAACAGCGCCCTCATAAGGGCTGGTATTTAGGATATAACTGCCATCAATAGCGTTACTGACAGTGCTATCCAGAACGGCATGCTTTGTCTCATCGCTATCGGTCACAGCAAGCTGAGCCTCGGTAATCGCCATTACCCGACGACCAACGGGCAGATCATTCTCGGTAATAGAGCCTTGAATTTTCGTAGTGTTGCCGTTGCCGGGAATGATGATTCCCCCGGCATCACCGCCACCTCCCGCACCCGGAGGCTCATCGCCTTCCGTCCATACAATTTTGGAATCATCTGTATTGAGCCACTGGTAAACGTCAGAGGTATTGTTCTTTGAGTGATAGATTGCTAAGGGATTTGCAGCATCCTCAAAATCGGATTTCCAAATGGTCAGAGCGAATGATGTGGAGTTTGTCAGTGGCGTGATGGAATCACTCCATTTATTGATAACAACAAACTCCAAAATCAACAGGCCAGCGGCGACTGCTGAGCCATCATCATAACCACCGATATGAACTCTTTGATAGGAAGTCCATGGGCGAAAATTTGAAGAAGCGCTATTGTTCGTAAGGCTTTGTTTCACTCCATTCACAATAAATATGATTTTTTCTGATATTGAGCTTCTGTTTGGATTGACGGTTACCACAATCTCATTGATCTGCCCCGTAACCAGAGGAACAGACATATCAGCTCTGGCCCGACTAAAACCTGAGCTTTTGTCTATACCTCGTAACTTCAGGATACCTTGATCAATCCATATCTTTGTTTGAAAGCTGGTGCTACCAGCACTGCCTCCAGAAGAAATATCCAGCAAAGGAACTGATTGTGTGGCAGTTGAATCGTCCAGATAAATTTTTGCATAAAAATACAGCTCTTGGTTACCGTAAAAACCCTCTGTAGCCGAAGTTTTAGCTTCTGGAGCGGATAGCTGTCCGCCTGTATTGTCGGTGGGGAACCATATTCCAGCCATCAGTCAGCATCCCCCCTGATCTGTAGGGTAAAATCGTCGTTGGTTTCGGTGCCTTGCCCGGAGAGCACCGTCCGGCAAATCCACACCGGGGCCAGACAGCCATCGGTGTTAAAGCGGATCGCATTGCCGGTTGCCCAACCAGAGCCCCAACCATCCTTTCTCAGTGTGAAATAGGGAACGCCCGTCTCCGGGTTTAGCGGTGCGGTATCGGCGGCTATATTGCCCGTTGCGATGATTCCCAGTTTTTCTTCCACGATCTGAAAGGAGGTACTGGTGGTAAAGATAAGCGCCCACTTTCCGTATATTGAGCCCTTATTGGTCACTTCCACCGGATAGTTGATGGTGTTGAACTGCGCTGTGGTCTGGTCGCCTATCCGCTCATCTGTCCAGTTAGGATTGCCGTTATCCCATACCTTTTGGCTGAAGAAGTTTTTCACTCTGGCCTGAAGGTCGCCATAAACGACAGCACTGCTCACGGTGGTTTCGCCTGCGGGCAAATCCCAAGGCACCGGGGAGATAATGGACAGGTCGCCATTGATCTGAACGTCGCTTAACACGCTCATGTGCTCCACCCGATCTTTTATGGTATAGGGTGCTGATAATGGATTGCTGCCAGCATCAATCAGGCTCAATGGATCGGCGAAGGTTATGGAACCCGCCTCTCTATCGACTATATATTGATCGCTGGCCAGCAGAGTCCCGGCGCTATCTTCCACCACGATTTCTGCCTGATGGTCACGAGCCAGGTTAATCACCTGACTTGCCGTTGGCGTGCCAGCATCGGTAGTGGCCGTATGACTGATAACCACAATATCCCCAGCCCGGTATATTGGAACCCGGCCATCGGGAGGCAAGCGGACCGGATCGAGGCCGATCAATTCAGCATCCAACGGCAGGCTAGTTTCCACCACGCAGTTGTAACGGATGCTTTGGGGAATGACATAGATTGGATCAGTTCCGTCAGTAAACTCAATCTCACACCAGCCTGTGGTTACGTCTATTTTTCCCTGTACTTCTGCGGTATTGAACTCGCCATTAAAATCTGCCGTTGCCGTAATAGTGTCACCGTTATCCACCCGCACTGCTGTTAGTTGCAAGCTTCCCTGACGGATCGGAGCGCCAGGTGTACGGAAGGCCACCGCATCTATCTTAAAGCCAACCCCGATAGTCGCCGCTGCCTGAATAGTGGCCGTAGTGACCGCCCCTTCCGGATAGCTGGCAAGTGTCGCCATTCCCCCGCTGTAGTCAATCCGACCTACCTGAACACCGGCATTGGTTTCAGTACTCAGGTTTTTATACAGGGAACCGTCCCGGTCAAAGTAGGTTTCACCGTTCCATTCAAAGACCATGCTGCCGGGGAGCAGGACGGTATTGTCCATCAAGGGCAACAGATCAATGGTCAACTCTGGCGAGGTAATGCTCTCGTTATACGGTACATGAGCAAGGTTGCTGGCCTGTGCAATAGCCGTGATAGTATTGCCGTTAAAAGTTTGGGTTTTCGGTGTATTGGTGGTTTCCAATTCCTTAATATAGCCTTCAAGCCCAACCTTCTTGATCAAATATTCAGGATAGTTGTACTGCTCCAAAGCTAGGATGGTAAAGGCACCTGTCTGGTAATCAATGGCTCCGGTTACGCCACGCCAGCCACCCGTTGTATCATCGCTGATCTGTTTGGTGACTTTTCGAGTTGTCTCATAGGTTGTCCAGTCATCTTCCTTTCTGGACTGGCTCGGCACGTTGGCAAGCTGCTCCACCAGAAACTGCAACTGAATGGAACCCGGAAGCAAGGGAGCCCCCGGAATAGTGCCGCTCATAACACCCTGACCATCCACAGAGACAATAACCTCACCACCGGCACTGGTGCCTTGCTCATAAGTGAGCTGAATCTCGGTCCCGCTGTCGGGCAAGTCATCCAGCTTAAAGCTCAACTCGCCGGGAGCGTAATGAATCGCTCCATTGCCATCACCTGTGAGCAACCCATTAGCCTGATCGGTGAGGGTTTTATTCTCTCCTGATGAAACATACGTCACCGTCATCGAGCCGGGTTTAATGCCGGGTTTTTCCACGGTATGCCGAAAGGTCATATCATCCACCGGCACCGAGCCGGTTCGGATAGTGACCTCATCATCGTTCTGCGCTACATAGCTAAAGACAATGGCACTGTCCGGGTCTGGCAGCGCATCGAGGGTGATTGCTGCCGAGCCGGTTGCAAAGAGGATGGTGCCAGTTCCAGAACCCGTCATCTGACCAATACCGGAATCCCGGATATCCTGCCACTTGCCGAGGGCGATATAGCTGACCACTAAGGTTCCCGGCCTTGGCTTTGCCTCTGCTAAATTCAGGGTATAGTTGAACCCACGGTTCTGATTAGTGATTGGGATAGCCCCACTGATCGCAGCGCCGGTAATGGCCACGGCGGGCTGATAAATAGCATTGGCAGTGGCCGTGGTATAACTGCTTGCTCTCCAGACATTAATCTCCCCGAGGTCATAATCCACGGTTAGCTTGCTGTAATTATTGGTGCCGCTTTTATGGAGCAGACTGCCTGCACCATCATCTTCAAAGGTGCCGCCATCGAGTGACAGGGAGAGGGTTTTGGGCAGCACGCCACGCTGGACATAGGTTCGGCTCTGGTTGCCGGTAATATGCACAAAACGACAGCCGATTGAACGGGTACTGTCAGCCGTGGCCACCATGGTTTTGCCGGTATAGCCGCCGTATTGATCGAGCAAAGGGCTTTCTACCTTGGCACTCGGCACCAGTGGCGCATAAACACTTTCAGCCTTAACGGTCAGGTCGCCTGCGGTAATGTTGGCGCTCACAGGCTGAATACCATAGTAACGGGAAGTATCCGCTATCTGTGTGCCATAGATCAGGCTGGTTTCTTCCTCCGGCTCTCCGGGCAGTGGCTGCGCTCCGGGAAAGGTCGTCACCAATGGTGCGCTGATCTCCATTTCCACCTTGCGCCGGTTAAAATCGACATACTCCGAACCGTTGTGATAGGTGAACGTAGCCACAGAATGGTCAACGGCAGTAATACGGATAAACTGGTTGGTTTTTTCGTCTGGCGTGGTGATCTTATAGACCTCACCAATTTCAGGAACAGCCAGTTCCTCACGCTGATAGCCCACAATGGCTCGCTGGCCTTCCAGCTGATCACCCACCAACTCCCACGATGCCTTAATGCCTGGCACCACATAGCTTTCTATTCTGTCTCTGGCATCCAGACGCTCATCGGTCTGACTGTCGGTATTGAAGAGCAGAACCGAGACATTCTTGTCTTTGGGAGGCTCAGTCAGGATAAGATGACTTCCAAGATAAATGTCATTGTTCTCGGTGCTAATCCCGATAAACGCCTTTCGCAAGGCAACGTCACCAATGGTCCGGTCAATCCGGGAAATATCCTGAAAGAGATTATTGACGTTGCCATCAATGACATCGTTTCCGGTCACCCGACCACCACCGTCTTCCTCATCCGTGAGGCGCTGGCTTTCGAAGAGTTTTACATCGTTGTTAGTGATGGCCATATAGATTTCCTTTTCTTCAGGCAAAACTGTCAGATTGTCATAAGAACTGGTGTAAGATTGCTGCCGGATCATCCATGTGAGTAACGTTTAATGGCAAATATTGTATATATTGGAACCAGTCTGGATGGGTACATTGCCGACAAACAGGGAGGACTGGATTGGCTGAACAGCATTCCTAATCCAGAGCAGGATGATTTTGGCTTCGCCAATTTTATGAACCGGATCGATGCCGTGGTGATGGGACGAATCACTTTTGAAGTGGTTTGCGGTTTCGATTGCCCCTGGCCCTATTCCAAACCGGTATTTGTCCTCAGCCAAACACTGAACTCAATTCCAGAAGCGTTTCAAGACAAAGCAGAATTGGTCAGTGGTTCGCTGCAAACGGTACTGGCGCAGCTTCATGACAGAGGTTATTGGAACCTCTACATAGATGGCGGCAGAACTATTCAGGAGTTTTTTCGGCAAGACCTTGTTGATGAAATGATCATCTCCACTCTGCCAATACTACTGGGCGGAGGAGTTCCTCTGTTCGGGGAGTTGGCTCAGCCACTTTCTTTCCAATATCTGAAAACAGATGTGTATCTCAATGCTTTAGTCAAAAGCCATTATCGTCGTATTCGATAAAACCTGGGGTATGAGTCACTCACGAGACGGTCATCAGCTTTAATGAAAGGTGGTAGTAGCTGTTATCAGTAGGATAAGCCTCTTGGAGTACCGGGGAGGCTGAAACCGGGCTACCAGAGCTACGGTCGAAAATAACTTTCAGTTGTCGCATATCAGGTAGAGTCAGGGTCATTACCCTGTCTGAAATGGAACTTAAAGTCTGAAGTTCCATAACCGTTTTACGTGAAACCCAGCCAGCCTCCTTTCCACCAGTCAACACAATAGGGCGACCCTGTAATCTTATCTGCTCCTGGATCAAAAGTGCTCCGGTCAGGCTGCGTTCGGTGGTCTGCTCAACAGGATTCCACTCAAACTCATTGATCCAGAGCAGATCGTCCGGGAGGGTTATGGTGTCCAGTTGCATCAGACCGTCCTCATGCCTGCGTTTTTCAGGGCTTCCAGAAGTTTGGTTTCATCGGTTGGCGCGATACCCACATTCACGCCACCGCCCGGGTATTCCAGACGGATAATTTTTTGTGGGGTTTGTCGTTCGGTACTGATTGGCGTGAAAACAGGCTTTTTGGCTTTGGACTGTTGCAGCTCTTTTGTTTTTTCCTGTTGAGCTTGCCTGCGTCGCTCGTTATATATCTGCTCACTGATCCGCAGTGCTTTATTCAGATTCCAAACAGCCTCCTGATCTCCTCCCGACTCTGCCTCGGCTTTTTGTGCCTTGAGTTCATTACGCTGGTTTTCATATCGCCGCCGTTCAATGTCATCCTGCTTGCCCTGAAGCTGATCCAGTTCATCCTGAAGATTATCGAGGGTGCTACGGGAACTGTCGCCTAAGCTGGCCATGTTCTGCTCCGCCGAGCGAATGGCATTATTGAGCCGGTTCAAATCTTGCTCATTCAGCAGACTCATGGTTTCTGCTGCATGTTCTCCCTGTCGGATAAAACGTCTGGCATTCAGGTCGCCCTGCTCATAACTTTCAAACAACTCTTCCAGCGCGATTTTCTGTTCCAGGAATTGCTTTTTTACATGAGCAGCATCGGTTGCGGTTTCATTAAACCAGCGACCTATACCAGTGGGATCAAAACTGTATTGTGAACGTTGCAGATCGCTGAGTGCCTGGTTGGTTTCTTTCAGCTGATTTTTGAGTTCTTCAATACTGCCTTTGGCTTCGCTGGTATTGACACTACCAACACCCTGTTGCATGGCTAAAAAGGCATCATGGGCCGCACTACTCATACCCTGTAATTCAACAGTGATGGCGTTGTAGTGGCCAGCCATCACACTGGCAATGGACGCAGTATCTTCAAGGGCTGCAGTTTGTTGCTCCTCTGACTCAGTGACCTTATCAATACTCTGACTTGTGCCTTCTGCTTCCTTTTTCAGTTGTGCTAACTTCTGGCGACCTGCTTCCAGTGCCTTGATGTATTCTTCCCGGGAGAGTGTCCCGGCAGAAAAGGCTTCAGCCAATGCCACACCAAGGCGGGCTAATTCGGTGCGGGTTTCAGCAGCACAGATCTGGCTGATAGCATCGGCTGCATCGATAAATGCTGCTTTGGTAGATGCTGCCGCTTGCTCTGCGGCTTTGCCAGTCTGTTCGACCTCTGCCCGGTAACGCTCCTGTTCTTCCCTGACCTGATCCCAGGTGACCTTACTTTCACGACGAATGTCTTTCTGTGAGTCCTCATGTTTTTTGGTCAGGGCTTCAAAGATACTCACCAGTGAGTCTTTGGCGGTATTGGCATCCTCGGCGGTTTGTTTAGCGAACTCCTGCCCAAGAGAGCGCAGGTAGTTGGTGGTTGCCTGCATCTCTTTGGCAATGGAGTCAGCCCCCACTACCTCTGCCAGTTTCCCCCAACCGTAAATGATTTCTCCAATGGTATAGAGAAACGCGGTAGCAAAGCCCTTAACCGCCAGGGTGAAACTGTTGAAAAAGAAGGTGACGGTATTGCCAGTGACAGTAAACGTGATTTTCAGCTTATCCATCACTGTGGTGATCGTGGCAAAGCTGGTTTCTACTTTTGAGACAAAACCATTAAAGGTGAGTCCTGACAGTGCGGTTTGAATCGCATCGCCCATAGCGATAAAGGCATCACTGGTCTTTTTAGCCAAGGCTTGCAGTCGACCGTCCTGATTCATCGCCTCTATTTTAAGGGCAATGGAGCCCAGCAGATTCTTGGTGTATTCCAGGGCACCGCTGTCGGCGATTGCAGCCAGGAACTGCTGCCAGCTGTCTTTCAGATTACTGACATAACCCGACAGCAAACTCATATTCTTGGCTGCTGCCCCTTCAGCACTTTTGCCAATTTCGGCAATCAGCAGCGCAATGGTATCCCGCCCCAGCTTTCCGGCAGACGACAGTTTCTGCAATTCCTGTACATTTTTGCCAGTGGCCTTTTCCAGCATCTCCCAAACAGGAACACCCCGCTCCACCAGCTGTAATATTTCCTCCCCCTGGAGTTTCTGTTTGGCCCACGCCTGACCGACTGCCAGCGTGATACCATTCAACCGCTCCATACCACCGCCCAGCTTGGAGGCTTGATCAACAATGGCCTGCATCGAGCCATCCATAGGATCAAGGCCAAAGGCTTTCAAACGGACAAACGCCTCGGAGACTTCTTCCAACTGGAATGGCGTATTGCGTGTAAAGTCCTTGATCCATGCCAGTGCCCGCTCACCTTCAGCCATGGAGCCCATAATGGCTTCCAGCTGAACGCTCAGGCGCTCAAACTTGTCGCCTGTGGTCAGGATGGACTCAATACCACGCTTTATGGAGTAAAGGCCAACACTGGCAGCCACCAAACCGGCAAATCGTCTGGATAAACGACCAAAACTGCCAGAGGCTCGCTCCGCATCCCTGGAGATGTTTTTCAATCCGGAACGTCTGAAACTCTTTGAGGCTTCTTTGACCCGAGTGTTGGCTTTCTGGAAAGCCGCTGAAGTTTCCCGAACTTCCTGTGCAACTCGTTCCTGCTGCTGGGCAAGTTGGCGATTGGAAAGTCCCGTCTGGCTCAGACTTTTGCGCAATTCAGCCAACTTCTGTCGCTGCTGATGGTAAGACTGGTTGGCTGACACGACCGCTTTACGGGCTGAATCCAGCCTACGCTGTAGCGTTTTGGTGGGTTTCTCCGCCTGCTGATATTCCCGAGCCAACCATTCAACCCTGGCCTCTGCTTCACGAAAAGCCCGGCCTGCCTCACGCACAGCAGACGTCTGCTTTTGGAAAGACGACAGTAATCGTTGTTGCTTTTCCAGCTCGGTGAGTTGGCTCTTGAGGGATGTGGCTGTACTGCGCAGGGATTCCAGGGAGGCGGCAGACTGTTTAACCGGACGTGACAGGGTATCCCGCGCTTTCAGCACCAGCCGAAGCGCGGTTTCTTTGATGGAAGGCATAGGAAGCTCAGTGGGTTATTGGGCCAGATCCAACTGCATAAACGGACTTAAGCCCTGGCCAGTAATAGTAGGATCGGATAGCACATCCAGCTGTAGAGGAATATTGGCAAAGTCATCGGATATAAAGCCGAGGTTCTGCACCGGTGAGAACTTCACCCGATGGACCCGGATATTAAACGGCAGCCCTTCCTGAGCATCATTCAGACCTTCCATAAAAAGCACAAACTCACGACCGGACTCCACCAGAGCCTGAACCATATTAGTAGACAGCGGGGTGTAACTTACCTTAATTCCCTGATTATCAATGCCTCCACCGTCGATAACTTTGATACCCGATTGAGTGAGCTCGTAATCGTCACCGAGAATCAGCGTGGTATCCAGACTGTCTTTTACCGTAATGGACTGATTAAGATCCGGCAGTCGTTTAAAAGGAATCAGTTCATTAGCTACTCCGTGGCTGACCAACGGCTCATCAGTAATCGCGGTGGTGTTTCCCTGGTTGACCGTACCCCGTAATGCCAGGGAAATATTACTGGCCGTGAAATCATGAGCGACAACGCTGGCCGTAATACCCGAGACCCGACTGATGACATTACGATTACCACCGCCACCCAGATAGTTTTTCAGCTCCTTGCGATCCTCTTCAAAACTGAAGGTAAACTCGCTGACATTGCCAATAGGCAGTAGTGGTGCCGATTGATCATGGGGCTGGATATGAATACTGCCAGCACCGATAAAGCTACGATCCACCGTGGACATAGTATGCTCCTGCGTTTATTTTTTTGTTGGAAGTCAGAGAATGACGTCAATGGTCAGCTGGATATCTGCAAAGGAGAGTTGGCCATGATTGGGAGCGATATCAAACTGGGTTTCACTGAACTGGGTGTTACGGGCCTCCGACACCCACCGCTCCCCTGCGGTGAATACCGCTCTGATTGAGCGGGTCAGATCCATCAGGGCATAGGTGCTTTCTTCGTTCGTTTTGATGACAACGCTGATATTCAAACTCATCTGCATCTTGACCCGACTACCCTGCCGCCCCTGCTCCCGGAGTGATTCCAACTGAACAAGAATGGCAGGCTTTGGTAGCTCTTCGTCCAGACCAAGGGCTGTGTAGCCCAATAAAACGGTAGGAGTGATTTCAGTCAGACGATAAAGCAGTGCCTCCACAATTCTGGTTTCAGGACTCGATGTTGAAGGCATAGTTCAGCTCCTGCTCCATCAGTATTGCGAATCGCTCCAGAAGCACCGTTTCCAGCTTTTGTAATACGGCACTGGCTGAATCCCAGATACCTACTTCTTTCTTTTCCAGTGGTAGCCCCATCCACATCATTCGACCTGATTTCCTGGATCGCTGGAACTTATGACGCCACTCTTCTTTCCGTTCAAACACCATGGGGTGAGTAGCGTTGACCGGCTGCATCAAAAAGGCACCATCCCAAAAACGACGACCGGTTCGAACGCCTCTCTTGGTCTGTACAGGTTTGCCTAGATAATGGGCCGGAATATCGAGAGCACCCACCCAAATAATCAGGCTATAGTTCTGCCCTGCCCTATCTCCTGGCTGATACAGTGAAATCCTCACCCTTCCCAGAGATTTCAGCACTTTCTGGGAAATGTTCTGACGCCTGGCCAACTCCCGCAATACCCGTCGTTCTCCAAACCGGGAAAGCTTACGCAAAGACCGTGCGATGGCTTTACTGACTTTCTCCGGCGCATGGTCAAACTGCTCAATAAGTTCATCGACAGTGCTGTCCAACTCCAGGTCAAGCTTCATGGAGTCGCCACCAGACCATTTGGCCATCGTCTTTCAACTTGCGATCCACCGACCATTGCTGATCGACTGACTGGATTTCATCGCTACGCTGAAGCTTGATATTTGCAGGCAGACTAATCACGGTGGCCGTCTGCAAAACCGAATCAAACTGCCCGACGGGCACCAACTCTCTGGAAATGATGCCCCGGGTTTCTGTCAGCAAAGACTCTCCCCGAAATACCATCACCGGCTGACCAAAGGTAGCCAGCACCTGCCGGTTCAGTTCACTCAGTTCATCTTGCATTTGATCACCGCCCGGGGCTTCAGGCAGATGGGCAGCGGGTTGGACTGAGTATGCAGCTGAACGCCTTTATCAAAGTCCAGAATCTTCTGCTTGGCATAACGGGGCAGACCGATGGTGTTCACCGTTTCGATAAAGTCTGCCGGTGCAAACCAGGTGCGGAAAATGCCGGTGCCTTCCGGGATGACATACGCCTCATCAGCATTGATAAAGGGAATGTCGCCCACCTGGCCCCGGTACTCTTCCCAATCAATGTCACCGAAGCGGAAGCCGGACTTGGGATCGTTTCGCAGCAAGGCACTATCCTGATAGCGGTGATAGGCATCCTTGACGTAATCGTGGGCCACCAGCGCATCGTAAAAGTCAGCACCACAGAACGCCCGGAGCCCTGAATAGGGTTGAGCGCCCAGTGCCTGGTCCACTTTCCTTCTCAGCTTTACGCACTGTATACGCACATCTGTGGTCGCATCACTGAACTTGTAGGTATGCGTCTGTTGACTGACACCAAACTCCTGAAACAGGTCATAGATCACCGAACTGCCATCGGCATCGAGAATCTGCCCTTTGATGGCCCCAAGCCGCAAATGCTCCAGAGTCACCTCATGATTGGCATTCATCTCCGACAGCCGTTGATTGACCACTGTCCTTACCCCTTCCAGTGAACTCTCTGAGCCAAAGGCACGAACATTGCGTACTTCATCCGCCACAATGGTTGAATCATAAGGAATATGGGGAATCACAAAGCTGCGCACCTGTCGCTTACGACCTTTCGCCTGAGGTGCTGGCGCTCCCCGCTCAGAGGTCGGCAGCAAAATCAGCTCACCATTACGAGACTCCACCATGGCGGTAGTGGTATTGATGCCGCTTTCCGTAAACAGCCCCAGTTCTCCGATGCGGCCCGGCTTATAAGGCTGATCATTCAGAGTGGCAGTCAGGCTCGTCAAACTGAAGGCATCGTCGTTAAAAATATCCAGCAAGCTCATGCGGACTCTCCTTGTCGTAAAATGATGTCCAGAGAAGCCAACTCTTCGATGGCCGTGGTTTGTTGTTCTTCAGTGATGCCATCCGGCCACACCAACAGGTCCTGATGCACTTCTGCCAGCCGGGCAATGATGACCGCTTCGCCACCGGTCGCATCGGTGCTGACATGATCCCAGACCACACCAGCTGCCATCTGCAACCCTGTGTCTGCTGCCGGATCCAGTGGTCCATAAACTGCCGTGGCGGTGTTTTTACCCAGCACAGTGCCCGGCTGCAGGGTCAGATTCGCAGTCAGCTCAATTTTCTCACGGCTGATGCTGTTGTTTCCTTCGGACACGATAAATTCACCAGCGTGCACCGGCTCTGTCATTACAGGCATGTTTCAGTTCCTTTGAGGTTAGGGAGGGCTTGAGGTTTAAGCTGTGGTCTGGTTACGCTTCTGATATACCGCCCGGGTATCAATCAACGGCTTGATGGTTTGATCCTGCTGGCTGGGTGTCAGGGAGTTATCCAGTGGCTCATCATCTTTGGTCAGCAGATCGAACAATTCAGTTCTCACCTGATCAACGGTTTTACCAGACTGGATAAATCCTGCGGCCCGATCCGTACACTGTGCGGCAGCACACAGGGACTTGATGGTTTCACATTCCGTTAGCCTATACTGCACATCTTCAATACCCAGATTATTCCGAATAAATGACTCTGCCATTTCCGGATAACCGGCTTTATTACATAGTGACATCACCGCCAGAGCATGAGCCGAGGTATTATCATCTTCCGATTCAGAAGGTGTGATGAACTGCGGAGGTAATGGCTGCGGCACATGGTTAAAGGCGCTGAGATCAAAGTGTGCTGCCAACTGAACCGGCTCTTCCACCACATCAACCAGACCATGTCCTTGGGCTTCGGTCGCCGTAAACCAGGTCTCATCATTCATCAGGCTGATGATTTCCCTGACTTCCAGCCCACTGTTTGCTGCGTAGGTCTGGGCAATCACCTCCGTGGTTTTATCCAGCATATCCGCCACTTTGCGTAACTCTTCGGCATCTCCGCCCACCCAACCAAAGGGATTGTGAATCATCATCAGGGCATTGGCTGCCATATGAATGGTGTCGCCTGCCATGGCAATCACACTGGCAATACTGGCCGCCAGTCCTTCAATCCGCACATGAATATGGGCCTTGTGGTGGCGCAGGGCATTGTAGATCGCGATTCCATCGAATACAGAGCCGCCCGGGCTATTGATGCGAACCGTGATTTCACTGGTATCCAGATCCTTCAGATCATTGACCAGTTGCCGGGCAGAGAGACCCGCCCAGTCACCAATCACATCATAAATCAACAACTCCGAAGGCTTATCGGCCTGATTTTTCAAGGTGGTCGCTCCGGACTCCTGTCCTCCCGCGACACTCCTAATTCCCTTTAGTTCGTACCATGGCTTATTGTTCAGGGGTTTCTTGCTCATCCTGGCTTGCATCCTTGTCATTATTGGAGGGTTGCGATGACTGTCTGCCATCGCTTTCATACTGAAGGCTCAGCTCATCTGCCCGGCGATTGTCTGCGGCAATTTCGTCATCAATCTGTTCGCTGTCGTATCCCTGTTCTGATACCACTTCGGAACGGGACTTGAAGCCACTGCGCACCGCCAGATTCTGAGCCTGCATATCCTGCACCGGATGCATGTAGGGCCAACCCTGCGGGATCCACTTCACCCGACGATAGTCGGCTTTTCTCTGATGAAAGCGTGGGGCATTGATGGCACCACTGAGCACTGCCATTTCCAGCCAGCGATTCCAGACGGGTCTACAAAACTGGAACACCAGCTGATTGTGCTGAATTTGCTGTATTCGCCTGCGGAACTCATTCAGCACCACTCGCAGCGCCCGATCACTGACGCCTTTCATATCCCCGGACAAAATTTCATAAGGAAGACCAGTCCCCGCAGCCACTGCCATCAATTGCTGACGGATAAAATCGGGGTAGTTGCTGGCAGCTCCCGGTGGTGTATTAAAGGTAATCTCTTCACCAGGAGAGAGCTCCTGCATGGTGCCAGGCTCCATGGCCACCATGGGTACGCCCTGCAGGTCATAAACAATGGGCCTGCCAGTTAGCGGATCCACCTTTTCACCGTCCGGAGCAGGCTTGGTGATAAAGCCGGTGAACAGGTTAGCAATCTCCTGTCGCAGAAGAGTGGCATCATCAAACTTGTCCAGATGAAACATCCGTAGCAGCACCTGGGTCAGCAGGGGTTGCCCTCTCAATTGTCCGGGACGAAGAGGCTCATAAAGGTGCAATACCTGATCCGCAGGAATACGACGCAGATCAGCAGTATCCAATGTGGTGTAATCTGAGGGATGCTGCCTGTGCATCCAGTAGGCGGCGCGTTTGCCGACCGCATTAAACTCAATCCCGGCACGAATTTTATGACCTCTTTTCAGGTCATCGTTGTAATCCCAGGGAACAAACTCCGCTTCCAGCAGTTGAATCTGCAAAGGAACGCTCAATCCGTCTGATGGTTTCCGTGGCCTCAGTCGGGCAAAGCATTCACCGGCTTCCAGCATGGAACGCACCGCCAGTGATTGCTGGCCATAAAAGTCCAGCTGACCATCCGCATCGGATTCATCGGACCAGTCCAGAAACAGGGCTTGTAAGTTTTTACGAAAGGCGTCATTCGTGGCTTCCGATTTGGGCTTAATACCGGTCCCCACAATATTGGCCACCAGCTTTTCCAGACCAGAAGCAGCCCAGGGATCGTTACGAATCGCAGCCCTGGAACGATTAATCAAGGTTCCCAGATTACCGGTCAGCGTGTTGTTAGGACCCGATGACGGTGCTGACCAACCTTGGCTTCTGCGACCCCGACCTGCGGAGGTATAAGTCAGATTACTTACCCGTCCACTAAAATGCTGTTCCCACCTTTGGCGCATCCATGATATCAATGGCGAGATTCCTTATTCTGAATGATTTTAGACGGTGACGTGATGAACGAAGTGGCGCTGAAATACTGCAATGATTGGGCCAGCAAGTGGAGTATTTCTGATCAGGATCAAGAGTTATCCAACAAACTGATTGATGTATTTTCAAGATACCTATCCAACCTTGAAGCCCAGAATGTCAGTAAGACCACTTTTAGAAGACATAGGTCAGCTTGCCTCTCACTGGGTGGTTATATTGTCGGAGAAGTGTATGGCTACGAAACAGACGGTTCATTCGATGACCTTGAGGGGTAAGCCATTCTTCTAAAATACATTGATAGCGAAGGTGGCCCTCTCATCCATTCGCATGAACCCACCTGGCAGTCAGAGCTGGATGCAATGTGTAAAAAGCTCTATAAACTCATCAACGTCGAAGCCATTTAACTTTTTAAATACCCTTTGTCGAGTAAATCCCATACTGCCGTGGTCGCTTCTGCTGTTTGACCAGTTCCCGCTCAATGGCCTGCAGTCGTCTTTCCATTTCTCCAAAGCTGGCGTACTCCACTTTACGGCCTTCAAACTCAACAGTGCGAGTTTCGCGCAACAACACTGCCCGCTTCAGGGCTTGGTATTCTTCTTCCGTGACCATTCAGATTCTGCCTTTAAGATGGTGTGTCCGAGGATTTCCGGGATTTGCGAAACGACTGAGTTTCCGAGGGCTTTAACTCTGTCCACCCGGTGGGAAATCCCATCAACCACTCGACCCATTCCGGGTTCAGCTTGCCACTGGGTTTCCCAGCTTCTTTGACGACTGCGGCCAGGTAGTGACGCTTTTTCATATGGGTGTGGGATTTGCTCCCCACCGGTCCCGTATCCTTGTACTCGCTCGCCCGGGGCGTTGGCCACAATCCAGATTCGATCTCTTTTGTGCGGGGCGTTGAGGCCGCAAGCCGGAATAACAAACGGCTGTGATCGGTAGCCTGCACTTTCCAGATCAAAAAGCACCGAGTCGAGCCCCAGTCGGATGTGGCCAGCAACATTTTCCGCAATAACCCAAGCGGGTCGGCACTCTTTGATAAGTCGGAACATTTCCGGCCAGAGGTGGCGGTCATCTTCCTGGCCTCTTTGCTTCCCGGCAACACTGAAGGGCTGGCAGGGGTATCCGCCACAAATAAGTTCAGGTTTTTCTGGCAACTCATC
>Ga0126343_10000278_pt1 | contig 18297 bp, 9 predicted proteins | sample Cyp2metagenome_FD_92531 | JGI IMG/M metagenome (GOLD analysis project Ga0126343, IMG submission 92531) | Coral microbial communities from Lord Howe Island, Old Settlement Bay, Australia - Cyphastrea 2 metagenome | ecosystem: Host-associated > Invertebrates > Cnidaria > Coral ...
AAGTTGTAGATAATGACGTGTTTTGGCAAAATGTATTGTTATATTTCAAAAACGATCCACTCAGTCCGAGTTTTTAGACGTTTTCTATTGTGGTCACGTGACATACCAAATATGGGCGTGGTTTGAACCATTTGAAGGAAACGTGAATCGAACAAACACGGTAAAGTTTGATGCTCACTAGACTTCAGGAACCCCCCAAAAAGAGGTTTTGAGATTTCCTTAGCAACAGACAGCAACAGACTTGTAGTTAAGTTTCTCCCCCCTTAATGTTGTAGAAAGCAAGATGAGCCCCAGCTGTGTGTACAACATGATCTGAAGCAGACTTAAGCTTACCATACCTTACAGAGCAGAAGTGTTCACTGGCAAGAGCTTAAAATGTTAGTTGCATTTGAGCGTATCTGGTTGGAACCATGACTACATGTCGGCCAATATTATTAGGGATGTACATATGTTACCAGAGATTAGTTGCAGGTTTAATAATAGTAGTGGTACTGGTGCAGTAGCTGCTCTCTCTGAATGACATGCCAGTGCATGACAGGTCCTTGTATCAGAGGGTAATATCACTGATAAGGTGAAAAATGTAACAAACTGAAAGGAGCTACAGCTACTTGTAACTAATGCCAAGTCGTGAAAGTGTTTCAATTCTTTACTTGCATTCTATTGTTTGTAGTAAAGATAACAAACACTGTTGTTTTTCTCAATTTCAGGTCGAAATGTAACAATCCCAGGAGAAGTCATAGTTCTTAACTCAATTGTCTTGCCGCACAAAGATCTTGGCCAGAGTTACAAGAATGAGATCATCTTGTAGTAAATAAGATAATGGGAATCTCTGGATTCTAGCTCTACGCTGCAAATTATACTGTTTTGTTTGTCTAGTTTGATTGTGCAGGTAAAAAAATAATTATTATTCATTGGTGTAAGAAAAAATATTGTAGTTTCCTTCTCTTAAGTCTCACCCGGACAATCAAACTTGGCGGGCAAATTAACAAATGCCCTATTTTAAGTTTTAGGTAGGTTTTTTGAATAAATTAAGGGCTGAAGTCGATTTATTGAAGTAGATGAATGAGTGAAATTTATTAACATGTCTAGGAGAGAGGGAGAACCCTCTGCTAAAAGAGGATATAAAACTAAGAATAAAATTAACTGCGACTCTAAAGTATGTTAACCAGAACAATGTCTATATACAGGATCAAACAAACAGAAAAGAATTGCATAGGTGGTGTTCCTTGTATCCATGTTAATGAATGTGACTGCAACTTCATCCTGTGGATAAAAACTGGTTTACAACAAATCAAAGCTATGGAGTAGTTTTTCCCTCCCACATAAAAATGCCAGGTAGTGCTCGTTGAACATTTATATGATATTTCCCCAGGGTGTACTTCTTTCCTGTTCGTACTTCATAACGCTGTTGCGGGGCTTTTTCATTCGTGCTCTCCCTAGCTGTGTCTCCCGATAATGTTGAAGAATCAATTCTCCATACTGATTACCATACAATTTGTTTAATGTTTGTAGTGAGAATTCGGTAGTACTTGAAGATATTGTGGACAATGTCCTTTATCCTTGTGACGTCAGCTTCATTCGGCGACTTTTTAAAAAAAGGGATTGAGTTACTTAACAAAAATCATTGCTTTCCGATTCAATGTCCTCTTCACAACTGCCTTTCTGGTTCCTCAGCTTTCATTTCAATGCTGAGAGCCGGCCTGTAGCAAGTCATTCCTAGCTCAATGGTTGTGTCGCCGATTGGTAAAAATGTATTGTAGGAGAATGCTCTATTGAAGAAATAGAAATTTCAGGCTCTGTTTCGGCTAGTTTTAGTAAAATCCCTTTAAAATGTGTAATGCAATTGTGCTGTTAGTATTGGTGGTATTAAACGTAGTAACAAAAAAAGAATACATTAAAAACTCATTTACAAACTGGAATGGGAGAAGCAAGGTACACTTGTTTTTTATCTAATACTCTCGTACTTTCAGTTTAGTGGTCAAATAAGTAGTTGTGTGTATTTACTGGTCATCTAGACTTGTCAACAAGCTGATTTTATCCTCGCTGCGGACTTTTCTAACGCCATTATTTCTACCTAAAGTCTTGAGGTTTTAAAAGTATATCTTGCCTGCAGAACGAAATCGTGGTCACCAATAACGCAAAGGAGATGTTTTTGAAAGCATTTGGGCATTATGGCTTACAGCTGACAGTTAAACACCCGCTCCTAGCCTATCCCGTCCAACAACACAAGAGTGCTAAATGAGACTACAACATTAGAAGACTGACGCAACGACGGCCGCGTCAATGAGGGCAACGCCTAGTAGAAAATGACCTGTTCAGTGCGCCTATTAATCTCAAAACTTGCTCAAGCTAAACATGTAACGCCAGGGTACAATTCCAAATGAAAATACGATAAATTAGCCGCCTTTGTTCGTGTTCTATAAAATACTCGGAACAATAAAGTACAAAGATTTATAACTTACGGCCACAGTTATCGTCTTGCTTATTAAACATTTTGCCTGGTGGCGTCCTTGTTTAAACCTGGTTTTCATTAGCGACGCAAGCAAAAGCGGAAGCACAAACGCAAGCAATAGGAATGACCCGAGAGAAAACGTAACTCGACGCAAACACAAGCATAAGCAAAATCATCCGAACCTTCCGCTATTTCGGAAAACTGTTTAGGCGCGAATCATGGCGGACCTCCAGTGTGTCTCTGGCGCGCGAGCGGAGCCCCATACCTAAAAAAACACCTCACAACCCATCGATCTAAAAAAATTTGATTGTCACCTGACTGTCGTGTGCCAAGCCCAAAACCTTGAAAAAATAGGAAAGTAGCATGTCATGGTTTAATGTCGGCTGTTACAACAAGGTATCCGCTTGCCAGTGTCGTATGATCTCATCGCGGGCTCGTATTTAGAGGCCAATCTTGGAAAGATTGTTACACTTATTGGGTATAGTTGGTTAAAATGTAACTGGAACAAATAACGAAAAACCACGCTGAACAATTACACGCTCCGAGACGATCTTTTTTTGAGATTCTGATTTTTTTCCAGTATGAACGATTATTGCAATCAAGAGCTCCGCTTTCAGGCTTGGCTAAATCCATATATCCTTGTGCTTGTGTTCTGCTCGTTCTGCGGTATTTCGTTTTCATTTTTTGCAGCGCAAACGCAAACATGAGCTCAAGCTCAAGAAAAAGGAATAATTTCGATCCTTGAGCTTGTGCTTATGCTTATGCCTGCATCAAGGCCCTTTTTTACGGTGAAGTAAGAATTACATGTAATGTGTTAGTTAGCGATTGCACTTGCGTCGCAAGTAAAAACCAGACTTCGGGGGTTATTGAGGAACGTGGTGCCGGGTAAGATGGTGATAGGTAGGGTTGGAGGGAGAAGCGGTGGTTGAACTCTACAAAAGCTTTGTACGATGTTTACCGAGTTGAATTCAAACTCACTGTATTAAGTCAAGGATAATAAGCACACTAGTCCTTACGCTGTGTCGCCCAGACGTATTCGCTGAATCCTAGTTGAAGGGATTTGCCAGCTCTTCAGTTCGCTAGGTTTCCGAGCTGTCCTGCTTCATACATAGCAACAACAACAACACTTTATTTTACCTCATTTAGTATTTTATATACAATCATTTCAAATGATTTTTTTTTTTAAATTAAAAGGTTAACAGCTCAGGTGAAAACGTAGGCTTTTGAAAACGATAAAGAAAAAAGCGTCTGACACTGTCATCAGCATCGTATTTTAGTGCAGGCGATAGCTAGGCGAAAACGCATCAAAATTTGTAAGCGTGCGTTTTGGAATGAAAGCATAATATTCCGGACAGGTGAAAACAAACCGAAAACGTTAGTGTGACCGAAAATCTTTTTCTCCGTTTTAGTTGAGACAAAAACGGACACTAGAAAAGTGTTAGTGGTCGAGACCTTATATGTAGTTCAGTTATCAATAGGAAAAAAACATCTAAGTACATGTATTTGATATTTTGGTTAAAAAAAAACGAATGTTATTCTCCTTAATATTCGGATAAAATCTTAGATTCCATTTGCAAGGCAGAAAAGGTTTAAACAAATTAAAAGAAAAACTGAATGTTCTCGAGTTAAGTCATCTTCAGGGAAGACTTAATTAGTCGAAAACGTTTTTTTTTAGGTTTTTGACATTTTTAGGCTTGCAAATATTGTCTTTTGAACACGAGATTCTTTACGTTAGCCCGAATTTAATTGTCTCTCCAATAGAAACGTTAACTGAACTACACTTCATAGAGCTCCACTTCAGATCTTGATTCATTTTGCCTGGCTCGCGTGTCCAATATTGATTTTGTTTTGATTTAAAAACAAGCTGCAAAACCTTGCTTACGGCACCGAGAACACGCTATAATAGTTAAGTTTTGTTTTTTTTCCGTACTGATGCAATAGTTGTGTACATTTTGTGAACTAATGCATAATTTTACGGATGTGCTCCAGACGTTTCCTTCCGCGATCAATTTCCAAAAAGCGCAAATGAGGTAGTTTATAAAGAAAACAACGCTTATATTTTATTACTAGAGAACACACACCAGTGTTCTTCCAGTTCAAGTCTGACGATCTTTGATCGGTTACTATTCGTGCACGTTACATAACAATATAGCGGAAAGTTCTCGATGAAAATCAAAATTAAACGCAACTTTTTTAAGCGTAAAATTTTAGGTTTCTTGCCACTGTCCTCTACAGGCTTGAATTAGTTTTTCTATTAAACGATAAGAAGCTTAGTGGTATTTATAAAAGAAACCTCTAGCTCAAATGAATCGTGCTCAGTTTAGCAACCTTCTTTCATTCGAAGTCGAGAAATATTAGATTTAGACAATTAAAAGTGGTCCGCTATGCCTTTTTTATGCCTAAAATAAGGGGTCTCCAGCAAAGCAGAATTGTAAAATTGTTTCAAATTATTTACTTAAAAATCGAATTTTTTTGTCTATCCTGATTTAAAGGTGAAATTTTGTATTACATGTAATTCTCGAGAAATGTGTTTCAAATGTTACGTTGACATTAGCTGTCGTGCGTCAGAAACCCTGCATGCATGAACATGTCTATTTCCGTGCTTTTCATACACGTTCTGTAATTGCTTTACGAAAAGACAGGTGAATTTTTCATCCTAGATTGATTAACGGACTCCTTTTTATCCTCATATTATTTTCTTCGGACCGTTTGAAGTCGTTTTTTTATAGCTTAAACCCAGCAGCGTAATGTACCGTATCATACAAGTAATATCATTATTGTGAATTTGCTACTTTTGGTTCTCAAGGGAATATTTTGTGAAGAAACACGACTTTGGAAGATTTCTTCCAGGGCGCGATATTTTAAATGGATCCCTTTTGGTTCTATTAAGAATGCTGCATCGATAATGGATATTTCCAAGACAATATATGTGGAAAAAGTAGTTTTATAATTTATCTGTATCTCGAGCAGACATACAGTCACAAATAAAAAAACCCACAAAACTCATACCTTTTTTAGAAATAGTGTGATATCAATATTTTGCCAGTATGCGGTAACCGAGTGGTCTGTATTCAACAGGGGATCAATTAAGAGCAGGATAACATTCATTATTCACGGGAAATAATGTGTGAGTGGAAACCAGCGTTGTTTGAAATAACCATTGGTGTTTCTTAAAAGCAACCCACCTACTTTAACAATACACGAAAACAACCTGAAATTACCGATTTCTCTAGAATACCACTCTTTTTTTCTCGTTTTCCGTGCACACAATGAAATCTTCGTTTTATTTGTAATTTCGTGCTTACCTTTTGACCTAAAACACCTTTAAATTATGTATAAATTTTCCTTTGCTATCTCGGCTGCAATCAACGTATCATGGACAACGGGACAAGGCGGGGTTAGTTTATCGCGCTCTACAATCACAGCGCCATTACACAAGTCGCCTTCTCAAGGAGACTTTTAACATGCACGCAGCTTTCACTATTTTGACGAGGAGTACTTTCTACAACATTTGCATTTTTGTTGCTCAATTATTACTGGCCCGTATCACATTGACTTCATCAATCAAACCAACTTTTCAGTATTACAACTTTTTTTACGACATTGGCAGTTTTCCTCATTAAAGAGCTGCCGACGCCCGCAGAAAATGTGTTTGTATTATAACCGCCCATTGCGCCCTTAACGGCTTCAAAAAGCTTTTTGTTACATATGAGCATAAGCGAGGCTTTCCCCAATATTTGACATTTCATGATTGATTGACGTGTCTGCAGTGCTTAAAAATGATTCTTTTTCGTTTTCAACCGCCTGCGGAGCGTCCAAATCTGAAGACCGATCTAAACAATTTATGCCGGAGTGACAATTAATAGACCGACGTCTTCTACCAACGAACAATCTATTATCATTTTTCGGCATTCTCTTCCGACATTTCTTCGGTTGTTTACATCACAGAACACTTCAGAGACTCAAGTACTTCGTACGTTCGACCTCGTTTCGTTCACCACCTTTGATCCTCATTCTGAAGTCATGGGAAACAACACGGAGGCTAATTTAACCTCAGGAAACTCAAGCGAAACTGAAGCGACGATAAGAGCAGTGAAGTTAACATTGTATGCTATAATATTCGTCACCGGTATCGCTGGAAATATGTTGGTTTGTTTGGTCGTATGTCGACAGCAAAGACTGCGCACCTCAACAAACTTTTACATCATGAACCTCACTATAGCCGATCTCGCTGTAACCATTGTGTGCATTCCGTTTGATGTCGCTGTACAAGAGAACCACTATGTATGGCCCTTCGGGAGATTTCTCTGTCATTTGATTTATCCCATAATGACAATGTGTACTTTTGCATCTGTGGGGACACTGACTGCGATTGCGTATAACCGATACAAAGCCATCTCAAGGCCAATGCGAATCCAAGCTGGACGAAAACGTGCGAAAATCACAATCGTGTCCATATGGGTGCTGTCTTTCGTTTTCGTCCTTCCCTACATAACAGTTTTACAAAAACGAAATTCCAGATGCGAAGAGACATGGTCTGAATTTCACAGCCGAGTTTACACCTTATTCATATTCATTTTTCAGTATGTAATTCCTTTATCGATCATTTCGCTGGTGTATATTAAGATTGCCATTCAGCTTCGCAGGAATCGAAAAAATTTAACACGCGCGCATCGCGTGCAAGATCGTGATGTCGCGAAAGTTGTTCGCATGATGGTCATCGTTGTGTTAATTTTTGCCGTTTGTATGCTTCCTAATCATGTCCTGTGGCTCCTGAGTGACTTCGACAAGCATTTTCCAGAGGCTAGTCGGAAAGTGTTCGTTTGGGGTGAAATTCTGATATATGCAAATAGTTGTACAAACCCCATCGTATATAGCATCTGTATCGAGGAATTTCGCCTGGCGTTTAAAGCCTACATCACGAAATGTTGCCGAGTCACCGACGAAGATATAAGGCCTGTCAGAAACGTTTTAGAGAGAATATCCGTCAGAGAAAAAAGCGTTTCTCATGACAGAATCTTCGTGAGGCAAATAAGCCGTCGCCTTCTCAACTCCTTTCAAAGAAGTCAATCGTTTGACAGTCGCTCGAGTCTCCCGAGAATCTTCCGGACAACAACGGTGGCCGAGTCGCCTCTTGTTCGGGAAAAAATTCCGCTCACTCCGTCGCCGAACTTGGAGACGAGAGGAAACACGACAGAAGCTGAGGCTAACGGAAATGCTTATGCGATAACCACGGTTTAAGACGAAGGAAGAATTTGTCAGACTAAGCAATTCAAAACTTATGGAACTTCTAGCCCTTTAATTTACGTTTACAAACTGACCAGGTTTTTACTTTAATGAAGCCTTTAAATTTGTAAAACTAACGCTGAGAGAGGAATAACTGATAGATGATACATGCCTAGTGTTGTTTTGCGACAATGTAGTTTCAGTGTTCAATAATTAAACTGATTTTTAAGAAATAACCAAACCAATATCTCGCATAGAAATGTGTACTATAGTACTATAGAACTAATATAACGCATTTTAAATTTGCTAAATGTCTTGTTGGATAAAATTATGTGCAGATTTTGCAAAACCCCATAATAAGTTGATGAATTTTGCCGTAGGGTGTGAACTTTGATTAGTTGAATTTTTTGCATGAAAAGGCGGGTGCAATTTATCTGGCTCTCACTGAATGACGCAGAATGGATTATTTATTTAAAGAGCTCATGGAAGTGGTTTATTAATAATACAAACTCTATAAATTTTCTGCTTGCTAGTATGAAATTTTAATTTTCAGCGCAAAATTAACCAAGATAACATTCCCAGCTATTTGAGTTCGAATCGCGGCATCGGTGAGACATTACTGCAAGATATTAAATGCATACATTTCATTTGATCAGCAGCCGTTTTGTAAGTTTGTCTCTAACTCCAGGGATTTGAATGGTGAGATTGATAATGTTTTTCAGGGAAGGCTGTTTTTAATAATGAAAGGCATTAAATATTAAATAGTAAATCGGACTTCGGACTTACAAAACGAGACAGTTTTAACTTAGTTCTATCGCGAATGCGTGGGATTAGATTAAAGTATAATTAATCGCGCGAAAATACACTCGAGTAAGTTCGGGCTGGATATGTAACAGAGGGATTCAGCTACAACTAAAAGACATTTTGGAATAAATAATAAATCAATGGAAAAAAGAACAAAAAAGTTTAGTGCAGTATAGCTAGCAAAATATGAAGGTCACCCGTTGCATTGCAGTTCAGGCTGTTGGCGATTTAACTTATTTTCTATTCTCGCTGTAGACAATGATAAAATATTCATTATTATTGCATGGCGATATCTGACAGACTTTAGACCACATTCATATAAAAAATAACCACATTTGATTTCTGAACACATTTGAACATCCTTACATCATTATTATAAATTTAATTTTATGTGGTACGCTTGAAGGCAGTCGAAAAAGTGACAGTTCATTCTATTTCAATTAAGTTAATTAAAGCTGCATTTGGCGAAGAAGCAAAACAGAGACTAAAACCTTCACACTTTCTCTTGGTGTAAAATCTTGCCATAATAATTTCCAAAAGACTTTGACAGCAGTTGGGTCGCTGAGCTAATTTCCAATTGAAATTTCAGTGTGGAATGGCTGTGAACGTACAGATGGGCACGAGTGGAGTGTAAGAGTAGTTATTCGTCCCTAAACTTACACACTGTCATGTTTTTCTCTGATACCGCTTACTTATAAGGTTCCGCCCCTTACAAACAAACTCAAACATATCCATTTACACATTTACTCTCGGCCATTGTAGTCAGTCGCAATCTGCCCCAACAGTTTGTACGCGTAACCGTATGTTTCTCGAATGCTATTTTTTGAGTTTTTCTTTTTTAAGGAGTGGCTGGGTTCGACGTGAAGATTTGCCTTATACTACTTATTCCTGCAAATAGTTTCCGTCCATTTAACACAAAAGATTCTCGACAGTTATATGACCTGTGTAGCTTAGCTGGCGACGAAACCAGGCTGTAAAACTGTGTATGTCATGATAACAAAATGGCTTGAAAGATCATTTTAAAAGAATCCAAGTACGGAAACCCAAGTTTTCCAACGATGTTACCAATCTTTTCTTTGTGAAATTATCAACTTGCAAAAGTTATCTTTGTTTGACTGGGTCGTTTGCTGATTAAACTGACACCATGATGCGGGAAAGATATTTGCCATTTAATTTGGAGTGATATTTATGACTAACCCGGCGAAGGTGCAGAATTAATGATAGAAATACTGCATTATAGTTTCGCCGTCTATTAGCCGAAATGGAGTGTTTCTGCTTTCTGGTTAAGGATGCCTAGAAATCTCTGTTGTCTTCAAGAAGCTAAACTGGTCTCAGTCGTGACCAAATAGTTTCAGGCGCACATGAAAGTCAGTTGCTAACCGGAGTAATTCGGAGAAAAAAAATAGTTTGGAAAGTTCCTAGTTGGTCGTTTTTATTTTACACAGCGATAACTTAATTTTATCAGAATTATTTTTCTGACCTATATTTGGCTAAGAAATTTATGCTTGATCTAATTTTTGATCTGGTTTTGAGGTTAGGGCTAAGCGTAATATGTCTGGTGATCAGAGTGATCAAAAGAAGGTACAAGAAAACAGCTGTCTTCTGAAAATTAAAAAAATGTTGTTCACACGATATTCACACGGTAAATGGGCAATTTATTATGTTAATGAATATTTCTTTTATGTTTCTCATTACTTTATTCTATTAGTTAACACCCAGTTTAAGCATTTTAATAATTAATATTATAGCTAGCTGTTATGAGTTTTCTTCGACTTCCTTGCCATGTTATCTCTTACCTCGAGCTCTAGTATAAAAGTGCAGGCTTGATAAATTACAAATACTAAAAGCTGTCTCTACTTGGTCACTCTGAGAAGCCACATAAAAGTGCTGCTCAATAGCTCTCAGCTTTCAATTGCTGGTTTTCAGTGTCACGCCATTCAAAATAGATCAAAATAAATATCAAAACCGTTGAAAAGATTACGTCCAGAATCTGAGAAAAGAATGAAGGTAACTATGCAAAGACTCTCGCCAAGATTCAGGTCGCAGCAAATTTTCTTATGCAAGATATGCGTAGAGGCTTTTTCCCCAAATTTATAGAGATTTGTATGGAGACGCCATTTTGCAATTGGTGCCCATCCGGATGGGCACCAACATGGCGGCCGGAAACTAACAGAAACATCTCTCACTGAGTTTTGCTACAAAAGCGCAAATGTATCTCTCGAGAACCTAAAAAACATTAAAATAGTACATTTTTCCAATACAAGAACTGTTCAGATAGCCAAGTTCCCCGAAACAAGTCCCGAAATAAGTCACTTTTTAACCAACTCGGCCGTCATGTAAATGCTGCGTCGCGCAAAAGCTTAGAAATTCAAGTGCTTTCTATCACGAAACCAGGTACCCATACGAAGCAAACATTGGCGTGAATAGTAGTTTTCAGCTGCTCTTACACATCATAAAATACCATGAGGATCAATAGTTTTGTAGTTTGAATTTTAGTGACGTCATATGAAAACCAGAAATTGAATGGTCACACACCAGGGTTTCATCCGCAGACTCAAAAGTTTGAACCACCTTATACAGCGTAATAAACAGTACCACATGAAAGTACTGCTCAATAGCTTTCATTTGAATGGTACACACCAGGGTTTCATCCACAGACTTAAAAGTTTGAACCACCTTATACAGCGTAATAAACAGCACCACATGAAAGTACTGCTCAATAGCTTTCATTTGAATGGTCACACACTAGGGTTTCATCCACAGACTTAAAAGTTTGAACCACCTTGCACAGCGTAATAAACAGTACCACATGAAAGTACTGCTCAATAGCTTTCATTTGAATGGTCACACACTAGGGTTTCATCCACAGACTTAAAAGTCATAACCACCTTGTACAGCATAATAAACAGTACCACATGAAAGTACTGCTCAATAGCTTTCATTTGAATGGTCACACACTAGGGTTTCATCCACACTAGGGTTTCATTACACTGACGGGGTTATCCTGTATAAAATATAAATACTATTAAAAGTTAGAACCACCTTACTGCTCAATAGCTTTCATATGAATGGTCACACACTAGTCACCCATGTGTAGCTTTCTTATTGGCTCACTGGATCTTGTTTATCGGTCATTGTGCCTGTGTTTGATCTTATAGATGCTAGCTGCCTTGTTTCCATGGTCTCTCCAAGATGGTGGACTCGGAGGGGAAACGCCCTCTTTCGAGAATTCACTGTCGTATACGACATCTTGGTAAAACCTTGCTAGTGTGGTTACCCAAGGTTGATATTTTAGTGAAAGCGAAAGCGACAGTAGGAGAGCTCTAGATCTCTACCGTAGAAGTACAAGGAATAACGTCTAAATCAATTCCGGAAACTATAAACGACAACTAGCAGACACTTTTGGGAACTGATCCTTTGTCCTTGATAGCTAGATTTTGGAGGGCAAAGTTTTAATGACAGCCTCAAGTAAACATAACTCTTGCTTCATGTGACTTGCACAAGGCGTATAAATCAGTTTCATCAATGCTATATGATTACGATCTCCCGATGTAAACTTTCCCTTTTGCCACAATTTTAAAGAATGCAGACGATCTCACATAAAAGTTTACAAGGAATAGGCCCTTTGCACGATCCGGGAACATGGTACGATATCGCACCTGCTGGTGAGCAAGTTTCGCAGTATGACTTCCAAAACAATGCAACTCGTACCAGTCCAACTGGACCTGCCTTTGTTTTGGAAGTCCCACTGCGCAACTTGCTCACAAGTATGTCGGATTTTGTGCCATGTGACCGGATCATGCAGAGGGCCTATTTAAGAAAAGACTCTGTGTTGCTCGCGTTAACACCGCGTACAGATTTACCCGCCTTTATCAACCGAGCACCTCGTTTAGAACAAACTGAAATGTCGACATCATCCCGTCGAATGAACTTATTAAAACGGTTGGTTTATTTACCCTGGCACTCTACGTGGATTTGACAGGGGGTATTTGGAGGAGTAAAAGAAGCCAAGAGATATTTACGAAAGATTCCACAATTTTAATGAAAACTTTGAGTCGCGATCACCTAACAATAAGTTATATGAGATAGTGTCCACAGGCAAATAACACGTGATCTCAAAGCGGCTGTTTACGAAAAAAATTCTAAAACAGAAAAATAAAATATTTATTTATTGCTTTATTACAATATAAGCCAGACATGAAAGAAGCTTGATTTTAATATGGGAAAAGGCATATCCTCAATGATCTTCCAAACCCTGACACGTGACCGAGCCTGCGGTTTTCATGACAGCGGCTGCTGAGCAATGCCACGTTTTCTCATGATGACATGAGTCACGTGACAACTAGATAAAGGCTTTGATTGGATGATAATAATTACCAGTGTTTGTTCTATTAAGATCATTGATCGTCGTTCTCCCGAGTCAACAAGTCACAAGTTAGTATCAAACTTGTACCGACTAAAAATTCCGTAGCTGCTACTTAAAGTACGCGTTATTATCTTAACCCTCTTGAAATTAAGGCGTCTAATTTTCTACTACTGAATTTCAAGTAAACAGTTGTTGCACAACAACGAGAAATACAAAATAATTTTTATCTTGTTATTTTTATCCCTCAAAATCACGATCTTGAAAGGTTCCTTTCATTTCGAAAACGTAAAAAGAAAATAAACCCAATTTGTTTGTATTACAAAAATGATAGTTTTTACAGTTTCTTAAATTGAAATGGTTTGAATGCTACCCTCAAAACTGAAAGGTGGAGGGCGTCAACCTGATTTTCGTAGACATTTAGCATTAATCCTAAACCATATTATAAAGGTATTAATTTACAATTTCACAGAAAACAAGAACACCAGGGTGCTGTTAACGATTGAGTTCAGATATTTGAAGTGTATTTCAAATTCCAAAGAGAGTTAACAACTTCCTACTGAAGCTAGACCTTTGTTTGATCAAAGAAGATATAGGCTTAGTTCGTGGTATTCTAACTTTTTTAGCGTCATGTCTGGTTTTATCTCCATTAATTCGACGGTAATTTTGCTTACGATTGCAAATTTGACCAATCCACCGTAAGAAAAAAGATAACGGCTGTACATTTTAAACAATACCTTGCGAACCAAACTAAGCCCACTGGGCATACGGAAAGATATGGTTTAATGGCAGTCATTCCTACACTAACAGCATTGCTCTTGTCGAGTTTGAATGATTTACAATTTTTCTTTGTGTTTTTATACGCTTCTTTTTGAGTTTTCGTGGGCACAGCATTATAGGCAAATGTACCAGTCGCCATCTTTTTTCTTACGGTGGATTAAGGTAGTATAGTTTGTGTAAAATTAATTTGTCATGACGTTTTGGAGGAAGAGCTGTTTTGGATAAGAGAATTTAACATTCCACCGGATAATTGTGACCGTTAATCTTTGAATGGCTTTGATTATTTATTCCTTTTCTATCACATCGTCCATATTTTCATTTAATTCCAGGAGCATTTTATTTATTTTGCAGGCTCACTGTATGCAAATACTATCTCACTTAAAAATCTTTAATCCCATTTGGCCGGCGATATTTTTATGAAAAATGAAATCGTCTCATTATATGGATGCATTTAAAAATGCCCAGCATTGAAATACGTGTTACACAGTCTCAAAAACCTTACAAAACGTCTGCGGATGAATATAAAGTCTTTTGCCCTCTTGTCCTGTAGACCAAGTCAACTCTACCATCAGCACTGGCGCTAGTGAACATCAAACGTGGTCGTCAACTGTTCCTTTGTTGATCTGAATCGAAGGAGGACATCTGGAATTTTCCATTCCGCGCATGTAACAAAATACCATTGACCGCATGATTTTCCACACGATCTGCAGTCGTTTTGTAGAAGTAGCAAATTATTTTCTGAAAACCGACCAAAAAGGCGCGCAATTAGTAAGAAGGAAACCATATGTGACCATCTCCACATTTTCCCAGCCCAATCTAAATGAAACTACTTTCTTCGTTTCCTTATCTGCTGTAGAAGATAACTGGATACCAAATTCTGGTATTTCTACCATAAGCACAAAATTATCACCTTGAGCAAACACCACTCCCCCTCCCCTCCCTCTCTTTTACCTACACACCCCTCCCATCTCTTACCCATTTCACATTAACTCACAAACACTTCAAAGCATTATTTTTCTGGTAACCTGTACCTTATTAGTTAATCCCATTTTGGTGGTTTATATGTAATCTTCACACCCATTGGTTTCTTGGGCTTCTTTCCACCAACGCCGCCTCCTCCAGCAGCAGAGGACTGGGTCCTAGTTGGCTTGTGTGGTACGTCAGTGATCCGAGGGGCCGATGGGTCTATGAATGACGAAATATTTTCCACATCCTCGACGACTGCTTCGCCGTTCTGTTTGCTGTGTGAATTAGGATAAGTTTTGTCTGGTACGAACTCACCCTTTCTTTGTCTAAGAAACAGAAAAAATGCTAAAGATTTGTTACATGAGCGCAACTTAAAGGCCATCTGCCCCCTGCTTCGATACAGAGGAGCTAGCTGGAACAAAACTTTGGTCTTTTATGACGCAGTTTCATCCCCAGTATTTGTCATACAAGGCGAAAATGTTACTCTAAAGTTACACGAAAACCAAAACTTGAAATATAAACGGTTGATGTGCGAGTGGATTACCAAAAAAACCAAGGGCTCTGTTAGAGAGATATTTTGTTACATGTTGCGTTACTCGTTAGTTTATATATTAGCTGTCATTCGAGACGGTACACTTTTGCACACTTGCGACAGTAGCCGGGATCGTAAAGAAAAATCGGTACGCACTGCGTACATGTGTCTACTGCGATGCTGACTACATGTGTAGGGGAAGGCATGGGAAAACTTATCAGAAATAATCAAGTTCAGGTGGCTGAAGTACTTCCACTATATGCAAAGGGAACTGGGCAGCAAGGGGTCTGCTGAGTTAAAAGTTCTTCGAATATTGAAATTAAAAAAAATTACAGGGTAAAGAAATAATAGGAAAATAGATTGGTACGAGGATGTCTTTTTGTTGTGCTATGCCAATCATTACATTGTTGAAAGAGACAAGCAGAATGTTCTATGAGTAGCTCAATTAATGTCTTTCACCAGATTAATATTAATGGAGTGTTCATTGTTCTACATTGTTCTACATTAACAATTTTTTTTCCAAAATTTACAGACCATATGAACAAAGTGACATGCAAACAGGAACAGAGTGACCTGTTGTCACAATTTATGTCTAATCTATGGAACTATCTATAGTAAAGAACTACATGTACCGGTATCTCCAAAATTTCACTGACGTAGTTGAAACGAAGTAACGTTCAGCTAAAATGTTCAAGGTCCTCTAACAGTTAAACAAGTGAACACTCTTACTTTTATTAGGGTGGATTGCCAAAGTACAGAGTGAAAAAATCCCAAAATGTTGTGTGGAGAAATTTTGTAATTGATGACTGTAATCGTCCGAATCGTCCAAGATTAAAGTTTGGAACAGTCAAGTATCATGTCGTTCTGTTTTTACCGTATTTTAATCTGGTAAAATCGGTTACAACAGGCTCGTCGGTTAACTCGTGAACTACGCACACGTGCTAGACATTCGGTAAGCAGAACAAAGAACACTCTTTTGTTTGCAAGACGTAACTCATACAGAAACAAAACGAGGGCTATCGATTGATAATTCAGTTCAAATGTCTCTTTGAAATATGCACCAAAGTGCAATTATGATGTAAAGAATATGCAATTCACGGGAAATGGTCAAGTTTATGTTTGGGATATACTTGGCACGATTACACGGACAATTTCTGAGAAAAATGTTTCCGGTTTGACATTTTATCGTTTCTTTCAATAAAATGACATTTCTCTGACAATGAAAGGAGAATGTCACAACTTGTGGGTGGCATAAGAGAGGACACCTTATGCGCTTTACATGACGAATGATGGGAAACTTGGAAAATGTTGCTAAGAGTTTGTTAAAGTTACTTGTAATGAAAGCCTTCTTATCTTGTCTTGTTGTAAAAAATATATCCATACATTGTTATTTTACAGGGTCTCGTTCACTCCTCCTGTATCATGTATAGCGGCAACCTAAATATCTCGGTTTGAGGTAAACTCCTTTTTTAGCGTGATAACTTTAATTTCGGTGTGCTTCGCAAACGTTTTTTGTGCGTGACTTGTCACGGCCTCACGGAAATTTTATTCTAATTTTCGAAATCCTCAAATATTTTCGATAAATTTCAGACCAAAGCTGGCTTCATTTAGTTATACTTGGATATTTCTAATAGCTAAAGGAAAGGAACACAATCTCTTCATATTGCAAAGTCAGCTAAAATACGCGTTAACTTCTGGAAAGCTTGTTTTAATTTCTTACTCTTACCTGTAAAATCGCGTTAGTATGAATACCAACAAAACAACAAGGAGTACCAGGCCCCCAATTCCTGCGCAAATGATGACGATGAGGGTTGACTGGGAAACACCTTCCTTGTCACCATTCCCACTCTGACGGGCCACAACGGTGGTAGGTACTAAAACAAGACAATATCACACAAGGACTTGAAAATGGGAGAATTGAAAGAAGCAAAATATAATTATCAAAGTGTTTCTACCAATTTCCCTCAGCGGATACATACAACACTCGAATGGAGTGAAAAATAACATCCCAATTTATTCAATAGCAACCACGTTCAATTGAAAAACGACGTTATCTGATATGAAATCAAGAGCCGACAAATTGTGGTACGGGCTCTGGGATGAAAGACAAAATATGGAATTCTTGGAAAATGTGTTTGCGCCTCTAGAGTAATGATAGAGCTCCGAGCAAATTCCGAAGATTTCATGAGTCTAGGTTACAGCCAGCTGGTGAACGCGTATTAAAACTGAAAATGGCCGCTACAGAACAAAGCGCTCGTCATCAATCAACTGGTGGTATCATGTTTTATTCGTCCTGTAAATTGAAATGCACTCCTTCGGCCCTCGGGAAAATCAGTTTAAACCTGTAAGAAGTTCTGTATAACCTCCACCCACTTACAATTGTTCTGTGGTAGCAGCCAACTCGAAAGCTTTGCTCCTTTGGCTGCTACACACTTTTTCCTTTGTTATGTTTAGCTTAATGTAGAGTCAACTCTGTTTTTTACTCCTTTTTTATTCTTTATTGTTTTTGTATTGTAATTGTGTGAATAAATGAACTTGAACTCGACTGAGAACGAAGGAGTTATCAAACAGTGTTAGTTTCAATATTTAGTGGAAAACTTATATCCAGTTACCATAAAGTACCATAAAAATCACCTGTCCTATTGGTGAGGTCTGGTGAAAACAAGGTTTTTTTACTTCTATTGGAACAGTGCAATGAACTGCGTGAGCACGAGAAACCTCACTGAGAGGTTAGTCAAGACAAACAAGGAGAACTCTGGAAAGAGAGGTATAAACTTTCGAAATGGAATATGTTAGAAGAGTAACATATCTTCTTATGAATCGAAATCAAAGGAATGGGAAGTGATATTGCCTTTACGGTTTATATTTGCTAATTCTGCGTCTTGCGAGAGGTGCGCTGGCCTAATACTTAGAGCGGTGGACATGGATTGAGCAGTCCGGGCTCGAGACATGGCCGGGGACATTGTGTTGTGTTCTTAGAAAAGACAGCTTATTCTCACAGTGCCTCTTTCCACTCAGGTGCACAATGGGTACCAAAAAACTTAACACTGGGAGTAGCAAAAACTGCAATGGACCGCATACGATAAACGCTGCCAACGTAGGATCTACAAGAGACCTGATCAGCCGAAAAAATGTGAATAAAGACTGTTGACTGTAAGGCCTGGGAGTAGCCCT
>Ga0126343_10000279_pt1:0-7500 | contig 18286 bp, 9 predicted proteins | sample Cyp2metagenome_FD_92531 | JGI IMG/M metagenome (GOLD analysis project Ga0126343, IMG submission 92531) | Coral microbial communities from Lord Howe Island, Old Settlement Bay, Australia - Cyphastrea 2 metagenome | ecosystem: Host-associated > Invertebrates > Cnidaria > Coral ...
AAGCACTATGACAACGACCACGCGGGTGCTGTCCCTGAGGACCTCCTTAGCTGTTTCAAAGTTCTCAAGAAATGCATGAACAAATTCGATTGTCTTGTCAACGAGATGCCTTGCATCACACAATTAACACCGAGTTTGAACGTGCAAACGGATTCTATCCGTGCTAAAGTACTTGTGTAGCCACCTCCGCTATGTAAATCAGTTGTAGATCTTGAACTAGCATTTGACAATTTTATTCTTATTTGTATGAATGAATGAATGAATGAATGTGTATTCATATACCGCACATATCACATCAAGTCTCATGGCGATTTATAATGCTATTGAGTGAGATCGAACGTCAGCTTGTCAAGGCGCCTCTGGCTGCCGCTATCAGTCCATTTTTGATCTCACTCACCCACCCAGCCCATGTATGAAATGTGAGATAGACCACGACACCGGGAACATCGTCTCTTACTCTTTAACGTCCTCTGCTAACCATGTAACACTTAAGGTGCAGGAGACGGGGCCTACGGTTGATAGTCCTTATCCGAGAAGACTTCAATGTCTAACCATTGGCAGATATAATTACAAAGGCAGCACATTCTCCCCAGTTATTTTAAGACCATGAGTGTTGATCCGGTCTGGGGCTCGAACCCTCGACCTCCCGCACAGCAGACTGGCGCTCTACCAACTGAGTCAACCAGGTGGCAGTTATACCCTTGATAATGGCGACATGAAGTGGCCGAAACGTCGGGAGATTATATCGCTTAATTTTACTTGTCTATGTATTACTAACAGCAGATTGTATCAAATAACAAATTTCCAAGTAAATATCAGTTCACAGTTTCGTAGTGGCCGAAAGAAACTACTTTCTGTAACGCTCGGCACGATTAAGTGGTAGAGGAAAGCTGGTTATTTTAAAGGCTCTAGTCAACAGGAGTATGCTGAGTAAATACAATCCTAAAACTATATCATTTAAAACTGCTTGCAGAAAAAGTGGGCAAAATAGATTTAACCAAGGCTAAAAGCAGAGCTCTTGGTTATAATAATTAATATAGGATAGGAAGGAAAAAAGCTGTGAGCATCTAGTTCTTCAGGTTGTGGTTTCAGTGTTTTTTTCCAAATAAATTTTAACAAACCATATCCAATAAGCGTAGCCAAAATAGCTTCGAGGGCAATTATGAAATTTTGAGGACAATCTCTCAGCCAAGGACATTATCAGCCAACATATCAGCAAGCCAGAAGAGGGTTTATTTATTTTTTAGCCCTCCCATTAATTTTGATATCGTATTTAAACTGCTCGCAAAAAGCCAGTGTTGATCTGACGACAAATGAGCGCGATTATTGAGAGCGAGTTAATTTGATCGGCTTAACTTTATTTCCACAGTGATTAGACCAAACGTTGACAGGTTGTGATGTGAACTAAACTTTTGCAGTGCCCCAAAATACTTGGCGTTCTTTAGAGCTAGCTTTCTGGTTCGTATTTTATTGTCTTCTTTGTAATATCTGAAACAGAATTTCTTACAAGCTTTCTAATGTCACTTTCGCTAGACTCTACAAAAAAAGCGTTTTTCTTCCATGTGTAATAATAAAGATGAAAATTGAAACTCTCGTGCTGGCCTTTTTCCTGCAAAATTTGCTTTTTTCAGTGGAAATCAGAGGAGGAGGACAAATATCAACTTAAACGGGGGTTATGGCGTGATAACTGTTCAACACGTGACGTAAATGATAGCCAATGAGACCGCGCAAAAATGAATGGGTGGGTTATAATTAACAATAATTCGCTGAATACGAGTTCCTGAAAAATATATTGGTCTAAGGGTGACAGCAGTCATTTTGAAAATTCCTCATCCTTTCAAATATCCTTTGAGTGACGTCTTTCGAATAAATGAACACTTATTTAGCAACTGTCGCCATGGCAAAGATGCCAAGCTTAGTAACCAAGTTATAGCTGGGTGAATATGGCGCCATATATGAAAAGCTTTTCGACCAATGAGAATGTCCAATTGTTCCTGATTCATCTCTGGAAATTATAATTAACTCTTATATTTCAAGACATTGGACTTGGCGCTCGAACGTACGAATGGGCGTACGTACGGACAGTCATGTGACCACCAACATTTTTGGAATGATGGGATACAAGATTTTATTAGGTTTGTGGCTTCGGTCGTGTACCTTCGGCGCGCAGAATTAAATTTTAAAAAAAGTTACAAATAACTATTCAAGTTGTTCAGCCTTTCGCGCAGTCTGGCTGTCCCATTCACATTGCACTTGAGACCAGAGAGTTTCTCTTCTAGTGACCTCTTCAAATCAAAGGATTATTACTTTCGGGTGGTCCGTTACCTTCTGAGCTCAATAAAAAAGGAAAAACAAAGTTTATGTCTTTTTCGGGTGGCCGTTAATTTTGGCGGGGTTGGGGATGAATAGGGCGTTATTTTCGGAGTCTTACGGTGTAAGCTCTCCACCACAAATTATAAGAAAGACTTGCCCCGAAATGGGTATTTTGCTCAAAGAGTAAATCACGATGTTGCGTATTATCCGTTTGAGGGAAAACGTTGTACATTCAGTCTTGAAACGCCGCAGTCTTCGGTAACCAACATTGTCTAGTATGCGTTTGTATGAACTGCATATCTCTGTACTGATGGAGTGCAAATATCTGACTATGTTTAAGTTATGGAACGTCGGAGTGAGTTTGCATCTGTTTTAACTATTTCGCATCCTGACGTGTGCAAACCCATTCTCCATCTGAGTATTATTTGCCATAATTTACTGTTTAGAGTGTCAGGCTCCTCTGGGGATGGAAAACTTAAAAATAACACCGGCACAGATTTCAGCGTCCTCTCAGTATGATGCAAATTATGACCCAAGCCAAGGAAGACTGCACTACAAGGATAATACCGGCGGATGGTCAGCTGGAGCGAATGATCCGCATCCGTGGATTCAAATCGATTTTGGAATTGTGACAACTGTCACTTATGTAGCAACCCAAGGGAGACATGGGACCGAACAATGGGTGACCCAGTACAAAGTGCAGTACAGCGACGATGGGAATTCATTTCACGTTTTTAAACAGCAAGGAGAGAACGCAGACAAGGTTAGAATATAGCATTTTTGAAACATTGCAAGACAACCTGACTTGGTTGATATAACCATCAACCATCAATAGCACTCCACACACTAGCATTCCCCATTCCTGGGATTCTACAGCTGGAAATCCTCAAATCGTTTAGGTTATAATTAGCGAAACCAAAGCAAAGCCAGGCAAAGCAATATACCTTATTCACGATAGCTACTACCGTTGTTTTCATATTATATTCTGCATTTAACTCGTATCCTGCTACTGTTTTAGTCTCTATTTTATCTTAATGTAATCAGTGCTTCTTTTCTTTGTAAGTAGCTTTTAGATAGTCTTTAGATAGCTTTTAAATTCCTAGACACAACCTCGTCGGCGTTATTGTTATATATTCTGATAGTGTAATAAAGGAGCCTCGACTGTGCTCTGTTCTTTTGTAAAGCACGCAGGAAGCGGTAGAGCACGAAAGAAGTGTAGGGGAAAACACGAGACGAAGTCGAGTGTTTTTCCCCTCTTTTTGAAGTGCTCTATCGCTTCCTAAGTGCTTTAAAACAGAACAGAGCACAGTCAAGACTAACGAATCCAATAATTTCCCCAAGCCTTTGGCTGAATTTTCAAATCGAGCAAAAGTGGTGTCAGCTGTGCACTGTACTCTTATAAAGCACGCTGAAATAAGCCAATCACAATTCTTGTTAGAATTGTTCAAAAAATTGGATTGGCTACCGAAGCGACAGCTGTCAAACAGAAACTGGACTTCAGCTAGGCGTTCAGTTTCGAGTAGTTTCATGCGAAACTGTTTCGAGCGGCTTTCTAGAGAAGAATGTTGCCTTCGATTGGCTTTCGATGGTCAGTTCTGCACAAATGTTTCGCTCTATTGGAACGAACCTGTTTTACGAGATTTTTAGAAGAACTGTCTTGTAACCAACACTAAGAGTTAATGATGTAGATGGTTATTTATTACACACAGGAATGCACAGTATCCAACACACACGACTTTTAAAATCATCTCTGAAAAGAACGCTGGAAGAGGAAAGAATTACATAAGAAGTATGTAAGGGGTATATACGTTTGTTTATTTGTGTTCCTGCAGGTGTTTGTTGGAAACAGTGATGCTAACACCGTGGTAAAACACCAATTAATGCCAGAAATCAAAGCTCGATACATCAGACTGATACCCACAGCACGGAACGAGTACTTTTCCATCAGGATGGAACTCTACGGCTGTCTTGGTAACTGACCTTTTATTCCAAATTTTAAACTCAACTTGTTTGTACCTTCAAAAGACAAAAAGCTTTAGATTATTACAGCAAGGTCGTCCTTAATTGTTTATCAGCCGAAACCAAGGGCTGGGACTGATAACACTTAACGTCGCCCTTGACTAATCTCGATATCAAGAATAACTGCGTTCTTTTCACCACGCCGGGCCATTTGAATACTTAATTAATGAGGTCATTCTCGGAACGTCTATTTGCGCGTGTGCTACTTACACGTGGTCGACGCCGGACCGTCTTTTTTTTCGTCCAAATAAGTAATTTGCGAAATGTTTTCTAGGCCAGGCGATATATTATTTGACTTTACTTTTCCTTACGCGTAAGCTTAACCCGAGCTTTGCTATGCGCCAAACGAAATCTATTTTAGCCATGATGCAAAATCACTTCTGGCTAAAAAATCCTACTAGCAGATTAAGAATAACGCATATGGAAGGATTTTACGTTCTGGTCAGAGCGCAATGTGCTAAATCTGGGGACACAAACTGAACATCTTTCTCGGTGAGCTTAAGTTAAGTCAAATATACACGTACCTATTTCCTCAGAGATAATGCAACCATTTTGAATTCTACTGTCCTTAAGTTCAAATGTTCATCTCAGAGTTTATATTGTCAATTAAATGCTATAGTGTATTTGAAGAGGAAAACAAAGGTCGTTTTCCATTTACCAAAAAATTCCGGAAATTCCTTTCGAGATGTAAATGGCACACGACTTTTTGGTTTGCTCCATTGGAAATTTGCCGAAATAAACGGAATTTCTGAAAAGGTAGTCCCGTTTTCCCGGTGGAAACTCCCCAATTTGTGTTCAATTTACAGATTCCTCGTCTTGCGCGGTTCTTTAAAGGGGCTAGGTCAAGCTATTTTAGGTAATTTTGTTTAATTTTGCTAATTGTGAGCTCTAAACGTCAAATTGGCAGGCCAAGAGTGTTTTATTTGCAAAATCATGCCACATAACAACTGAGAATTTTTTTCCAGCTGTGGTAATGAAAGTTTGATAATGTATAAACTGACATACCGTAAAAAATTTGAAAAAACGTGGGCCGACGTTTTTCAAATTTATCCAAATGCAATCCACTTCAATCTTCTCCAGTTTTGTCCATCCACATCCTATCTTCTCTTTCCTTATGTTTTGTTTGAGTTCTTCTATAGTTCTGAGCCGTTATTTTGACATTTAAGTTAATTCTATGACACTTTGATCAGTGCTGATCAAGAGACCATGATCTGAGCTCACCTCATTTTCTCTTGTGCTGATATTGTCTAAAATACCGTGAACTAGCCCCTTTAAGCGGCGAGGCGTCCCTCGGCTCCCTCGAATAGAACTTGTAGCAAATGGAACGCGCTCTTCCCAAACGAAATTCCCAATAGAAATTTTCCGAATTTTTTTGTAAATGGAAAGCGTCCAAAGTCTAGTTGATCCTGATCCAGGAAATTGTTAAACGCTTGCAAAGAAATCAAGGTGCGTTTTGTGTTGTACTGAGGAAGCACAAAATACTTCAGAAACCTGGCATACCGAGGAACAAAAGGCATCTATCGAGCCGGGAAACCAGAGCACAGAGACATCAGATCGCCCCAAGTAATTTTCGTTCACAAATATCGCAGAGCACGCTAGAAAACAAGAAAGAAATGTCTTCAAGCTTTGTTGAAAAGCCTCTCATCCATGAGAATTATGGATTTGGTGTATAATGCCTATTAAGGGACAGTAAGGCCTTGGGCAAGCGTCGAGTGCGAGTCGCGTCGAATAAATTAAAAATGTTTTCAACTCCAAGCACCTCTTTTCTGTAGCTTTTCTTTTCCTTTACACGACGTTTAGCTAAAAGTTCGTCCGCAGATGAAATTCAGTTGGCACAAAGAATCTTGTTTCCACTGTCAAAAAAAAAAGTTACGAAAAGATAACTCACGAAGTGACGCTTGTCATGCTTTAATTATCTGTAACAGCTATCTATCTCTACCCATACCAACTTTCAGAGTGGACGCTTGCATTTTTACTCTGCATTGCGACATCCTTTCAGGAAAAACAGCTTTACACCCGATGTCTTTTTATTTCATAGGCAACATGCAAGCTCTTGGTATGGAAAGCGGTGCCATTGCAGACTCGCAAATAACTGCATCCTCAGAACACGACATAAAGCACGGCCCCAAGCGAGCCAGATTGTATACCCCTGACTCGACAATGCCCGGAATCGGACTAGGGCAGGGCGCATGGTGCAGTTCGAAAAGAGATTTGAACCAATGGCTCCAAGTTGATCTCGGTAAAGTCACGCCTGTGACACACGTGGCTACACAGGGAAGGAATTCCTTCTCTCCTGGACAGTGGGTGAGGAAGTACAAGTTGCAGTCCAGCGACGATGGAGCATCCTTCTTGTTTTACAAGAGACAAGAAGAATCTACAGACGCGGTAAAGAAAAATATTATTGCCAGATATTTTCAGCAAGACGAATTTTAACTATGAGATTTGTAGTAAGTATAACGTCAACTGCTTCAAGATAAAGAGAAATTTATTTTTATTTCTTTGATGACAACCTTAGTCACATTGACTCAAAGAGCAGTGTACAAGAGTCAAGTACATAAACATTATAAAATAACTGCAAACCCTTGACTACGTCTCGGGTTTGCATAACTGTCTCGAATTCTCCCAACCCTTCTCATGTTTAGATGAGGCTATGTAAACACGGCCAAAGTGCTCTATCACTTAAATAGCCTCCACTTAGCCCGAAAATATGCTCGGATATTTGTCCTCCGAAAATTAAATAGGTACTGAGAAGTGACAGTTTTCTGACGAACAGCTAAACGAACATCCAAAGACAAACATCCGAGTATATTTTTAAAATCGAATGGAGGCTTTTTGTGTTCTTTCTTCTTCAAAATTTTTCGGAGCACGAGGGAGTGTCAAATTGGTTGATATCACTCTGGTATTCCGAGTTTTAGCTGGGAAGTATTCAGTCTAGTGACACGTTTAGAACAATCGCGTGTGAGCGAAGGTATCTGATGGATTATAATACAAGAAACTCCTTCAAGACCTATATGTTGTTTGCTGGCTGCTAGGTCCGTATAGTGGACAACTGTTACATTAGGCCAAGTAAAAAAAAAATGTTTCTCATCCGGATTTCTATTAAAAATAGAGAGCGGGCGGCGCCTTTTTTTCGTTATTTATTATTATCATCATTATTATTATTTTTTT
>Ga0126343_10000279_pt1:10000-18286 | contig 18286 bp, 9 predicted proteins | sample Cyp2metagenome_FD_92531 | JGI IMG/M metagenome (GOLD analysis project Ga0126343, IMG submission 92531) | Coral microbial communities from Lord Howe Island, Old Settlement Bay, Australia - Cyphastrea 2 metagenome | ecosystem: Host-associated > Invertebrates > Cnidaria > Coral ...
GTGTTGTTAGCAAAGTACAAAGCATAATGCATGTTGTGTTGTTGGAAAATATGCTATAGTCATTTCTTTAAAGAAATGTTACCATATTAATTTAACAATACATTAAAAACATCCCAGAATTTGAAATTAACGTGTTTTAAAGATGCAACATTTTAAAATATTATGGGAAGTGGCGCGAGCTTTTAAACTAATGGTTAGTATTACTATTGCAATTTGTGTTAGAGTGGTTTTCAACTTGGTGTTGTGTAACCAGAACCAAGGTAGCAATTCTGGCCAATCACAAATACTCGGCACAAACAATGCAGTGAACCGTTGAATAAAACTCGAAGGAAATACATGTAGCTGACCCTAAGCGTGGAAAAACGTGGGTGAACGAGTCACCTTTGGTTTTGATTTTACTTCCGATTGAATGATTAGTTTGCGCGATTTTTTAACCCAGTTGCCTAGCAGTGTAATACAAAAACCAAAATAAATGCGAGTTACTTCCGATACTCAATTCTGTAATGATCGTTGTAATCAATAATAATTAAGTTCGTGATAAGTTTAACATAACTGCTTGTGATAACTTGTATTCACTTAGGGCCGAGTAAAGTTAAGAGTGTGTTCATGAGAAAACCAGGCAACAATGTAACAATGGCATCTCGTGATTGATTCCTTGTCAACTTTAAATGGCTTCCTATGGCTGATTACTCAAGAGCGCATTCAGAAATTCAGTGATTTTTCCTTAAGAGTGTGTCCATGAGAAAATCAGGCAGGAGGTGATACAGCTCAAATCACCGGCACAAATGTTGGGTTTAGTGAGTTAATGATCATGGCAAAATATTAGATCAAACTATTTTATTCCCTCCAAGTAAGGGAAACCCCCTCCATAAATGGCCGTTTCTTACTAATGTATGCATATTTAATTAGCTGTCTTTGATTTAGTATTTCTACGACAAGAAAAGGCACGTGAAAATAAAAACTACGGGAACACATTTTCCTATTATCAGTCTCAAAACAGTGATATTCATTTCAACTAGACAACTTGATTTCTTTTCGTGGCTCCATCTAAAGTATTTCGTGGTGTTGTGAGTAGCCTTTAATTTATGGCAAATATTTGCTCTGGGCAACAGCAAATAGACATTACTCTAACAGGGATAGTGAGAGCAATCATTAAAATTCACAAAAAAGCAATAAAATGTTTGGGGACTTCAATATTTTTTCTGTGCAAACATACTGTTTACATAGGACTTTCCGAATTTTGGCCATTTCATGAACATCTACCAAAACACAAAAACCATTTTTCTGTCTAAAACTAACTCAAAAGCAAGAAAACATTTATACCGAAGCATTTTCCTATCCATTTACAGTATAAATTTGGCGAAAAGAAGCTCTTGAGACATTTGTACTTTCATCATCAGAGATATCAACATTTATCGAAACAGCTACTCAAAAGGCCTTTTAAAAATCAGGGAGAGCGATCACTGCTGTTTTAGCATACAGATTATTTTTAAAACTCATTGCAAACCACTCCGTCATTCTCCGCCTTCTTTACTGACTTAAACGCTGAAAAGTCAGCGTTAACTTCTTTGAATTCGGTAGATGCCTCATGAGTGGTGATACAAATTGTACCGCTCAATATTGTCAAAGATTGCGGAATCTTTTCGTTAAAGTAAAGGGCTTTGAAAGAAATCTCTGTGTTATAACTCCTGCAGCAGTGACGGCTCTTCCAGACCCTGGATTTCAAACGGCCTTTTGAGTAGCTTTCTCGACAAATGTTGATATTTCTCATGATGAAAGCGGGATGGCAATGGATATTCTCTATAAACCTCGCGTGGAAGCAACTCAACGGAATAGATGACACAAAACAGGACTTTTCGCAATCCAAGAATCAACGAGAGCGCAAAATTGCGTCTAAGTAACATGTATGCAGTAGTTTTTTTTCCATTCTATTTTATACCTGAAAACATAAACTGAGAGAACTTACGCGTTCTTCGTCTGCTGTTTTTTTTTTCGATATCGTGAGAATGTAGTTCTGAAACTTTATGTAAGAAATGTCTCAAGTGCTTCTTTTCATGATAATAACTATAGTTTATTTAACACTCTCTTGCAGTAAAACAACTGAATTAACGAGTACGTTTTTAATCTTAAAATTATCTAAAGTACAATAATTTACAAGTATAACAGTGCAACTATCAATTGAGTCACATAAAATATTTAACTGAAAGTAAAAATGTTTTCTACTCTCTTAGCCCTGCAGGCCTGCATGTTCCAGTAGAGATAATACTTTTGTGTTTTCTGCCTTAAGGGATAGTTAGGCGCATCCAGGAGTGGACTGAGGAGCAGATGATGCAAAGGGTGGCTGGGGGACTTCATTTTCGCCATATCATCTTCTATCATCTAATCTATCTGAATTATCTAATTGTAATGCATGAGCGTATGACTCTGCTTCGGGGTAGACTATATTGAGCGCCCTTTTTTGCACTCGCTCTATGGCTTTGGACAAATAGGCAGGAATATCCTGCCAGACCGGTACTGCATACTCCAAAACTGGCCGAACTGAGCCAAGGTATATCCTCAACATGTTGGGTTGGGAGACCCTGGCTTTGCGCAGAACTCTACTTGAGAATGATTTCTTACAAGTTTTCTTAATGATGTAGTCAACATGAGAGTTCCACTTCAGGTCATTGTCCATAATAACTCCGAAGATCTTATAGATATTGACGCTCTTGATGACATTGCCGCCAATTATTATGGGATTAATGAGACAATTGAAGTTGCGTAGGAAATTAATATGCATTTCTTTACACTTTATTGGATTGAGTCTCATATTATGAGCAATGGCAAAATTGTGAATGTCTGAGGCCACCACATTAAGTAAGCTAGGGGAGTTCCTTGGAATTATTTCGAGAGCACTGGTATCATCGACGTATTTGATGCCCAGCCGCCAGTCAGAGAGCACTCTGTTTGTCATCACCATAAAGAGGATCACTCCCAATTTAGTTCCTTGGGGTACTCCTCCTTTTAGTGTCGGCCAGTCAGTAGGGTGTTTCTTTATGGTCTTCTACGGGAACATACAAATGGCATCATCAAGCTCTGACAGTTGGAACATTTTGCTCGCACGAAGAGGTATTAAGAATTGGTATCCAATCTTTTTGAGTTATCCATCGTACGAGAGCACGCCACGCACAATCTCGCATATCACGCACAACAATTTTCTCTGTTGTGTGGGTAGTGAGAGGGGCGGATACTGGTTTAGCTACATGTAAGATAGTGTAATGATCCACACACATTTACATACGCTACTGCAAAACTAGTTTCGTCAACAGACCTCGTCAGTTGTATGCGATGTATCGTTAAAATTTAAACCTCAGACGACTTCATATAATATTGCACGAGGAACACCCTGATATCTAGTTACATCACAATGACGCTAAAGTTGATGTTGATGGCAAGCTACCCATCTTAGATTTGAAAGTTTGGGTGGAGTTGAGGCAGATACAGAGCGTGGGAGAGGGAGGAAGTGAAGTAAATGTAATTTTACACGAGTTTTGCTCCAAGGATGTAGCATCGAAATGTGCAGTCAATGCCAGGTCAGCCTTGTCTTGGAGCTGCAAGAGAACCATACTCACTCAAGAGGTCTTGAGGACATTACTCAACTGCAGCAGAGAGCTTCCCTGGGAAGCCAGTGCCAGCCACGTGAACCACATGATGTTACGCCTACAATACTCTGGCTATGATCAGAAGTTCAGAACGGAAGTTGTACTATCTAAGTTTGTAGTAGCGTATGTAAATGTGTGTGGAAAATAAATGTTAATGAGGTTTTTCCTTTTCAATATGATGATGAGTAATACTTTCTTAGCTTCGGCAATCAGAATTTCGCGAAGATTTCTATTTTAATGTTACGTTTATGACCAGTACTTCCTATTTGTGTACAGACCGTGTGAATTAAAGTTCTTAGTAAATAGAAACATTTGGTTCGTAAATTAACTATTGATTACTCGATAGTTTACGTTGTGTGTACTTGGCCTTGTTTGCATACTCCCTAATGAAATAGCATGTAAAATTAAAAATTTCGATGGATGATCATTTCTTCGTACACCAAAATGAATTTCGAGCACTCTATTTTCAAGGACATGTTAACAATCATCTTTTAGTACTTGTTTAACTGGTAAAGGGGCAGACCCAGTAATGAATAACGCACACGATGTTATTACGACCAGGAAACAGCGTTGAAGTTCCTTTACAAATGCAGTTGTACACAATCGTGTTTGTCGTCGGGTCAATTTTTCCGTCTTGCAAAACGTACTCTGCGCCCCTTTCCGTTGAACACGTAGCACCAACAATCCAAGTGCCCTGACAAGAGAAATGATTAAAGTTTGGTTCAGATCGGCTGTAAAATGAGGCAAGAATGTGGCATTATCGAAACTTTGTGAAATTTGACTTTTGAAGTGCCTATGAAGCGAAATGTTTTCGACATTACGTAAAAATATAACGTTTGAAATGCCCAATTCCAAAATTTGAGATGCCTACGATAAAAATTGTTGATTTTATGAGCTCGCAAACTTGAGCTAGTTTACCTTCAAAAATGGTCAGCAGACTGGAACCGAATTTATCGCGTTGTGACGTCAGTTTGTGTGTTCAGGTTTTTTCACACATTGCTTTTGAGGAGAAATTCAGAGGTTAAGAAAATGTCAAGTGGTTCTGAATCGGATAGTTTCGCCAGAAACGCAATATCGTCCTCCCTTTCTCTCTGTTTTCTTCCTTTCGGCCATGTTGGTTTGATCTTTAACACACAAACTGACGTCACGCGTTGATGTCACGTGACGTTTTGGCCGCGCAATTCAAATGCCATTTTTGAAGGTAAAATAGCTCAACTTTGCGCACTCATAAAATCAACAATTTTTATCGTAGGCGTCTCAAATTTTGGAATTGGGCATTTCAAACGTTATATTTTTAAATTATGTCGAAAAAAAAAATTCGCTTCATGGGCACTCAAGAGCAACGTACAAAAAGAAGACGCAAAGTGGATAGGTTAATTGACCACGTTCGAAAAAGTTTTTACAGTGAAATTCTATATTTGGCGGTGTTTTCTTTGTATCTCTTTTAGAAATCGAGCGTCAATAGAAATTAAAAAATACCTCAGAACCATGTTAAAATACTGATATATGGAACGAGGCTTATTCTATCGTGTTGTTCTTGCATTGAATGTGAGCATTGTTTTTTTTCTTTCCATTGAAAGCTTTATGAGCGGAATCTTGCTTGCATTATGCAGCTACTGCCTTACTTTCATTCTTCAATATTTTATAGATCATGGGCAGGTATTGGGTTTTATTTGCGTTTTAACTAGTACGTGTCAAGTCAGGTACGCACCGGATGGTCATCTTCTCTTAGAGTGACTCGTGTGCTAGCTGATACTCCACCCGTCTGTGAAGCTTCCTTTTTGTTCCTGTATTGACAACGACTTACATTCCCAGGAGGGCCCATTGGTCCTGTAACTCCAGGGAGCCCTGGTGGACCTTGAGAACCATTCACACCTTTAGGACCCATTGGCCCTGGGCGTCCAGTGGAGCCCAGTGCCCCATGAGATCCGTTTACACCTCTAGGGCCCATTGGTCCTGCATTCCCTTTAGTGCCATTGAAGCCCCTAGGGCCCATGGGCCCTGGTGACCCTTGAGGACCCCGAGCTCCAATCGGTCCTTGGGGGCCTGGTGCCCCTGGTGGCCCTGTGCACTGACTGCATCTTGATCCCTGCAAACAAACAGAGAGATGTAGTTGTTATTCTTTGTGACTAGATCGCCAAAAATTCTCAAAATATTTCCTACTCTCCTTCGCAGCCGTTTTTTGGATGTCACGTAACGAGCTTTGCGTGACATCCCGAAAAACGGCTGCGAAGGGGACTAAATATCCCCTGGAATTGTTTTTTTAAAGGCCAAATTGTAATTATGTTTGTTTGTTTATTTATTTTTTTCTTGTTTACTTAAACACGGTTTGAAAATTCTTCAGCAAAAAAAAGAAAACATGTATACTTAACAACTAATTAACAAATGAAGACTCGACTGTGCTCTGTTCTGTTGTAAAGCACCCAGGAAGCGGTACAGCACGAAAGAAGTGTGCGGATAAACACAAGACGAAGTCGAGTGTTTTTTCCCCACTTCTTGAGCGGCCCACTGCTTCCTAAGTGCTTTACAACAGAACAGAGCACAGTCGAGGTTCCTTTATTTGTTTGATGATAAAGATTCCCATAATTTATCCACGCATTCGGCTTAATTTTCGCACCAAACTTTATTCTCCAAACGTGTAAAAGTGGCGTCAGCCGCGTACTGTTCTATGAAAAAGCACACTAAAATAAGCCAATCACAATCCTTGTTAGAATTGTTCAAATAATTTGGTTGGCTAACGAAGCGACAGCTGTCAACCACAAACTGGACATCCGCAAAGCTCTCAGTTTCGAGTAGTTTGAGACTTTCGAGAGGAGAACGATGCCTTCGATGATTTCAACGTTCGTTTTCTGGTCACTTTTTAAATGAGAATCTAAAGGCAGGTAAGGGATCTAATGGCAGGTAAAGGATCTAAAGGCAGGTGAAGGTTTTTCGTATATACTACGAATAGTGAATAGTGCTTTTCGCGCGCTCTGATTGGTTAACTCGGAGGTGATTAGCTAGCACTATTCAACTCCGAGCAAACCGGTGCGAAAGATTTTTAAATTTCCGACCGCTTGTTGCACATCAACTAACGTTTTGGTCCGCTAATTATTTAGCTTGTGTGGTATATACTAAAACAATTATTCACCGCAGTGTCGGTGAAAGTGATGGATATTTACCTCGCTTCTCGGCTCGTTAAATATCCACCACTTTTCATCTCCACTTCGGTGAGTAATTGGTAAATAGTCCAGAGGAATCCGGCCGTACTGGGCGCATGAAAACGTGCACTTTTCCAGTAGAAATTACTAAAGGAGGAGCTCAAAGTTTCTGGATGAAAATACGGAATGCCGAGTTGAATTTGAAAGGAGCTACGATTATTTACAGCTTGTAGCCGCATGCAGCAAGATTGCCCGAGCTAGCTTAAAAGTTAGAAACTATATGCTCCCACTGGTTCTTCTCCAAGCACAGAAGAGAATATCAGAGCAAGCTTTTCACTGAGCACTCGTCAGTTCACTTCGCTGAGATGACCGGAGAACTGGCGAGCATTACTACACTGCATGCAAGTGTTCTTGAGCAATTGAGCATTTTAACGAAAACAAGCTTTTCATCATAAAAAGAGACGGTTCAATTGTTGTTTCCTGTCGTTGTTTTACTTCTAAAGTATAATTTCTGCCTTCATAGCAAATATAATGTCTTTCATCGAAGCACTGTCTAGATTGAGAATTTGTTATTTAGCTACCTGGTTACGTGTTCTTTCGGCGGGAATCTAGCAAAACTTGAAATTGAAGTACAGTTTTAACACTACTGTTGCTAACAATGGTCTCTATGAACCATATTTACTGGAGACAAATGGCTCGTTTCCATTGCGTTTGTCTGAGTCGCGGGGGAAGTTTAATTTGGGTCAAATTTGTCAAAATCCAGAAGCAAAAATTTGAAAGCCAACTAACCGTCATCAACCCGTGCTCTGTTCTCTGATAAAGCACGCTGTTTCAGCCAATCAGAGTGCGCGTTATATACAAACTTTAATATAAATAAACTGTGAGTTACGAGGAACAGATAGTGTCCAAGGACAAATATTCGAGCATATTTTCCGCCCAAATGGAGGCTATTGTGTTTATTATCCTTCAAATCTTTTCCGCAACGCGCGTAGTTTGAAAATTGGGGAATATTTACAACTATTCACCGAAGTGGAGGTGGCTAGTGGTCGATATTTACCGAGCCGCGAAGCGGCGAGGTAAATGTCCAACGCTAGCCACCGACACTGAGGTGAATAGTTGTTTTAGTATATACTAAAACAGTGAGATGAAATACACCACAAAAAATTATTTTGGATGATTTCTTCACTTGTAACGGACGCAAACGGGGACGCCATTTTCTCTGGAGTTGCTCGGAGGTAAACAGTGCAGGATGTTCGGAGTTTGACGAACCAATCAGCGCGCGCGTTTAACACTATCCACTGTTTTAGTATATACTAATTAGCAATTAGATTATGAGCTCGAGATTTCTATGAGGTGATAGTTGATGAGGCCGAGGGCCGAATCAACTATCGCCTTCTAGAAATCGAGAGCGAATAATCTAATTGTTTTAGTAGAATTCTAACTGAAATTAACGCAGATAATGGTTTTCAATTAGTTTTCCACGCATTAATTGAACTTTACCTATA
>Ga0126343_10000280_pt1 | contig 18257 bp, 9 predicted proteins | sample Cyp2metagenome_FD_92531 | JGI IMG/M metagenome (GOLD analysis project Ga0126343, IMG submission 92531) | Coral microbial communities from Lord Howe Island, Old Settlement Bay, Australia - Cyphastrea 2 metagenome | ecosystem: Host-associated > Invertebrates > Cnidaria > Coral ...
CGAATCTTACCGCAGTTTTCAAACTTGAAAGAACAGTGGTTCCCGTTGACCATTTTGTTAACTTTTAACAGATTCTTGTCAAGAGAAGGTCAAATTTCCATCAACCGTGCGTAAGTTTTCTAAAACCAGTATACATTTTCAAAATTTTGCTTTTGGAAACGGCTTCCATACAAAAAAAGGCCAGTTTTCCCCTATTTTCAAGTGCAAAAGAACAGCCCTTCATCTTGTTCAATCTTCTTTGTTTTAGTCTTAAAACGTAAATACAACATTCCTCTTCAAAATGCCGTGCGTAAGTTTTTAGCTTAATAGTTTTTGAAAGCTGGAAAGCGAGTTTTATTAACGCGACTGGGCTATTCTGGGCTATTCTGAGCTATTCAAAGCGCTTGTTTGCGCGTCGCTGATTATGAATACTTATGAATGTCACACCATTCTGCCCTATGAATGAGATGACTGATGATATGAATAAGAATTCTTTAATATATACTTTACACGACTGATGATGTCTTACACTCAACCCAATCGGGTATTAATTAACAACTATTCACCGAAATGGAGGTGGCTAGTGGTGGATATTTAAATATCCAACGCTAGCCACCGACACTGAGGTGAATAGTTGTTTTAGTATATACTAAAACAGTGAGATAATACACACCACAAAAAAATTAATTTGGATGATTTATTCACTTGTAATGGACGAAAACTAGGACGCCATTTTTTCCTGAGTTACTCGGAGGTAAATAGTGCAGGACATTCGGAGTTTGACGAGCCAATCAGCGCGCGCGTTTTACACTATCCACTGTTTTAGTGTATACTAATACTATATGAAGTATATAAATAGAGCTATCTTGGCAAATGTGCAGCACAGACAATTGAAACTTGGTAAGTTAATAGTTCTTCAGGAAACCACACCTACAGCTATAAAAGAATTCAGTTTCCATGACAATTCACTATTTTCCAGTCCCCACCCACTTTATTTCAATGTTAGTTTTCAGCTCGAAAAGCATTAAAGATGGCCACGAACTCGAGCTAACATACTTATATGCATATACTTTCTGCTCAAGCAGCTGGGGGACATGGATGGCCGGAAAAACTTGCATACTAGAGAAATCTGGAACCATTATGTTGCTATGATAACAAATCTACTACTCTCCTATTGTGGAGCTCATTTAGTAGAATCCCACTGCAAAGATTCAAAAACTTTTTTTATACAAACTGGCTGAGATATCTTTCTTCATCATATTTGATCAAAATTTGTTTGATTGTATGACGTCAGCACTTGGCTAATTTGCCTATTTTGAAAACTTGAAAAGCGATAAATGCAAAGTACTCGACTTTATGTTTTAAAAATGGCTTAGACAGAAAAGATGCGATTTTCTTCATAGTACCACTTTTAACTCAAACTGCATTGACAAATATGATAACAAACTTATGTGGTTACTTCTATTCTAACCGGGCACTTGTGAAGAAACATACGAGACGTCAAGTTAAATGAATTTTGTTTTTCAACATGGGTTCTATTGTCATGTTTGTAACTGCACTTTGTGCGTTGTTTTTTGAAACGGCAACGACGGACAAAGAAAAAGAACATTTACGATAATGTGGTGTGGTGTGTGAGGCCATGGAGCCGGTGGCTCATAGCTGCCGAAGCTTAGCACGGTTTCTGTTGCATAAATCGGCTAGGAGTATTTCTACTTCCCCAGGACGGGATGGTAGTCCATCGCAAGTTACTCCCCCAGTATGGTAGGTTTCTCCAACAATTCTCTGGTACCCATTTATACACCTTGGTGGAGAGAGGCACTCTGAGAGTTAAGTGTCTTGCCCTACGGAACACAACACCGTGTCCCCGGCCAAGGCTCAAACCCGGACCGTTCGCAACCGGGACGAGCGTACTAACCATAAATCCACCGCACCTCCCTAGGTAGTGAACTGAGGCATAACCAAGCAGCAGTACGTTTTGAAAACGTTGCACAAATAAACAGCGAGCTAAAAAGCTAAGAACGGAATTCGTGCATTTTTCAAAAGAAATCAAACTTTTAGTCAGTAGATTTCCTACACTTTTTCCGCGCTAAACGTAGAAAATCGGCAGAGAAAATGGTCCATCTAAAAATATCCAGGATCATTAAATCCAGGCAAAGTTAAAGCAATGGCTATCTGCCCTGTTGTAGCCACTGCAATTCCTACAGCAACAATGTACGACAATGTTTTTAAAAAGCCTCAGATCATATCTTACAAAAGAGGTAAATCTCTAAAAGACATGCTTGTAAGAGCAAAACTCTAATTTGAAGGCTTTGATAATGCGACGCAACCACAAAAACGACATTGGGAGACCGTGCAGGCCTGTCTTTGCTTTTCCTTTCTTCATTAATACATAGCGCACACTCACGCATGGCGTCGCGTGTAAATTTGCGTGCACAGTAAAGACGCTCAGAAACAATTAGCGCGAACGTCTTTAAAGGTCCGGTAATACGGGCAACATTTTTCTTCAACTTGTCTCGCAACATTGTTGCATTGCAAGTTGAAACCCTCTGTTACTCATATTACCACGTTTGTTACAAACTTGTCTTGAAGAAAAATACAGTGTTTCAACGTTAGGCAACATGTTGCGCGAGGTAGACTTCAGTTCTACTTTCTGCGACAAATTTTAGTTTCGCTGCTCATATTATCACTAGTATCATATTATTATCGCAACAAAATATTAATTTGAATTCAACGCTTGTAAGTGACTGTCGCGAAGCGCTGCAAATAAGACGAGCTTGAGCTTCGAAGTAGACCAGTAACTCTCGGAAAGTAATAAAGTTTTCCTGTACAAAGACCTAGCTCGAGGGCTGTCATAGTCTTTGGAACACCTCGTTCTTTCCTTCAAACAAGCAGCAAAAAAACAAAAAGCTTGGAAGAACCGTTGCAAAAATACAACTTTTCGCTTCTGAACTATCTGAAACGACACTGAGGTTCCACGCTGGTACCGCAAATTAAGGTCATCCCCCTGTTTTGCATTGCGCATCCTTACTGCGCATAATTTATGGCGTCATTAGCGTGCGCTCGTGCACGCGCACATTGAAAACATGGAGAATTTGCCTTGATATTGAGCTCTGTCAATTTAAAATTGGCTATAGCTAACCAACGAGCATGAGCGCTCCACTTTTTTTTTCAGTCATTGCAATCAACTTATCATAAGCTTTGTCTGAGAAAAGACTCATCTGATTTCTATTGCAGAAAATTGAATAAATAAGGAAAATAGCGGATAAACTGTCATCTTTTCCATTTGCCGTTTGGTAACCATGTCAAGAAATATGGTTCAAATTTTAATCAAGGATTCGGCTTTCTGTCTAATTCAAACTTAAAATGTTTATTTTTGTCCGACACAATGTATTGACTGTAGTTCAATGCACGTTCTCGAAAGTCTCGGTCATAAAATTTTCAATTTTCACTAGAAATGCGTTTTTCTAATAAGCACTAAATAATCCTAAAATGGGGCATTTTCAATGCCTTACTGCTCTGTAATGAGCATGGGCACCCCCTTTTTATTTCAAAATTGAAGTTATCATATGATTAATATTCAGTGGACAAAGTTTGAACGAAAATCTACTAGTTTATTTCAGAGTAATTACCTTAAGTAAAAAATGACGGGCAGAAGTGGAAGTTCGTCGAAACGCGAAATTATATGGAAGAAGGAGCCATATTTATTTACACACGATATCGATTGGCCATATTCCACAGACTTGCAACACTGTATTTTTTAGCGAGACAGGCTGGTCACAAATCTGGTAATACGCGCAACAGAGGGTGCAAGAATGTGAGACAAGTTGAAGAAAAATGTTGCCCGTGTTACCGGACCTAAATAGGGATTCGACTGTAATTGTTGTAGTATAAATAAAGTAGTCTTTCAAAACTTTATCTGAACCCTCTTCACAGGCTCTCCGAAAACGCCATCGAAGCGGCCGTCATTTTGTTAACAAGGGAACATTGCTACGCTGCGGTTGTTCGTTTCGTAATCGGTCGATGCCAATTTCGCGACACTTTCTACGAGTTTTCTCTAGAAATTGAAGACAAAAGAAATTTCTAGGTAACCACACAGTATCGAACCCGAAGCCTCTGTGCCCTAACACTGAGCTTTCCGCTAACACTCCAGATTCTCCAAGTCTCGGCAAAATTTTATCATAAAACGTGAGACGTGAGAGTTGCCCCAACCATCAATTAAAAGCTAACTGCAAGCAAACCAATGTAAATATGAGCAATTAAGCATTTGATCAGTGCGTTTTACTTAATCAACAAATAGACCAATTTCGATATATTAAAATTCAGCCTAAAACAATAAACCTGAACACGAGGCTCTGGGGGAATAAATACAGAGTTTGTGGGGTTTATTCCCCAGAGCCTCGTGTTGAGGTCTATGTCTATTGTTTTAGGCTGAATTCTAATATATCGAAATTGGTCTATTAAAACCACTTTCTACCTTGTCCAGGTCAGTCCTAAATTATATACTAACCCAAGTTATTCTCGCATTTTGGTTGATTTTCGCCTATGATCTATAAGAGGACAGATGCGCAATTGACGTCATGATTACATAGTTTTTACTTTTGTGTTTCAAATGGCCGTAGGAAGTTTTGAGAATTTAGATAATATTTTACATTATTGGGCAAAGGATAAGTACAAAAAAGTACGAGAAGCATAGTCTAGCTGGAAGAAAAAAGATAAAGTCGTTTCTTTCTTAGAAAATGGCTAGGTTCAGAAAAAAATACTCGAGCAGTTGGCAGTCGAGCGAGACTAAGCCAAACACAAAGTTGGTCTTGGGAAGCACGCCGAGAAAAAATTGCTTATATCGAATTTAACAAACCCAATAAACTAAACGTTTTTGAGATTAATTCATTTAATAATATATTCAACTTTTCTCAGCCTCAAAATAACTGTTGACACACTGATTGATGTCGGGAATGCCAAATATCAAAACATCACTCCGATGCGAATGTTCCAGTCCGTTTTAAAGCACATCAGGGAGCAAAGTGACAGCTGTCTCCGACACTATTTCAAACTGATTTGAGAATCATAGACCAGAGAGGACGCAAATTTCCACCGGCAATAACGCTCCTCTCCGTTCAAAATTGGACTCGAATGGCCTGCAGGTTGACCGCATTCGCAAGTGTTTTTTTTTTCCAACTCCTGCAATTTTAAAGGCAACCGGCAATCAAGCTTTTAATTTTGGCTCACTTGATGACAAAAACTGACTTGACTTATCCAGCATTTCCTTTAATATTTGTAGATTTCGAAGTTCTATTCTTCCTTCGCTGTAAGTTTTCATTCCACGACAAGCGACACTCGAGTCAAGTTTGGCAGTGGCGTAATTTCCCTGTACCAATCACAATTTTTAGCTCCACATAGCAACCAATGAGATTGCTTCATTTTGTATAGACAACAGATTACGTCAAATGGCTTTTAGGCCGGCTTTCGTTTTGTTATTGTGTAAAACAAATACTCCAGGTTGCAATGCGTCTGTTCAGTAATTGATCACAGAAGACGTCAAAAAGTAGTAAGAACATCAGTAACACACTCGGCTATCGCCTCGTGTGCCACGTTTTTGTTCTTACCAAGTTTGGCGTCATCTGTGATCTATTATTCAGAAGACGCACGGCAACATGGAATCTATTTGTTATCAGATATGGCATCGTCCATTCTGAAAGGCTCGGTTACCCATGATGGTATAAACGCTTTACGAAACGGAATTAGGCTGCTACGCTACTCATTATCTATCACAGATTGTATAATAACTAAAAATTATTCTCGCATTGTCATTGGTTCCCGCCTATGATCTATTAGAGGACAGACACTATCTCAAACTGATTCCACATAGCACACAAACTTCTACCGTCACTAACGCTCCTCCAGTTCAAAATGGAAATGGCCTTCAGGTTGACTGCAGTCGCAACTTTTCGGAGCGTATTTTCCTGCAATATTCAAGGCAAAATGCAAGTTTTTGGGTTTACTGGGCTGTTCTGATGACAAAACTGACTTGACATTTCCAGCATTTTTTTTAAGATTTGTAGATTTCGCAGTTCAATAGTGCTTTCGCTGTAAATTTCATTCCCTCAAGTGAACAAAGGCCGGCTTTCGCTGAAAGATTGTGCCGAATTAAAAAAAAGTGCTCTATCTGTAGTAGTTTGTTTCGTTATAATGTATAACAATTATTCCATGAGCCCGAGTTGGATATGAAGTGATAAAATAACCAACGAGCGCGTAGCGCGAGTCGGTTATAATCACTTCATATCCAACAAGGGCGAATGGAATGATCGTTTTAGTAAATTCTCAAACCGGGTTTTGCCGCCGATTTTTATTTCCACAATTTTACAAAGCGGAAAATTGTTAAACTTGGCGCACTATTTTCCATATGACGCAAAACTCCGACTATTGGCTCATAGTCGGAGTTTTTTAGCCAATCAAAAAGCTAGAAATGCAATAGTCGGAGCTGAGAATTTGCCAAAAACAAATAGATTCCATGTTGCCGTGCGTCTGTTCAGTTTTAGATCACAAAAGACGTCAAAATGTAGTAGGAACATCAGTGACACACTCGGCGCCACTTGTTCAGTGCCAATTGTTTGTTCTATCCACATTTTGACGTCATCTGTGATCTATCACTGAATAGACGCACGGCAACATGGAATCTATTTGTTACAGAGATAGTGAGTAGCAGCCAATCAGAGGAGGGCATGCGTGATAGAACGCTGGTAGATTTATACCAATAATCAGTTCGATTATTCGCTCTCCATTTCTATCACTCATAGAAATCGAAAGTGATTCTTATGTTCTTTTTATCCGGTCATGATCAAGTACACTGAACCATACTTTGTACTCAGAGCCTTTTGGATAATTCTGTTTACACTGGATGCGAATTAGTCGTTTATTTCAAAGAATCTTTTCAAACGTAAGAACTTGAGGAAAGTAAGGGTGGTCTTTTTTTTTTCTTATGTCATTTCATATTACTCTCACATTTTTTGGGTTAGTAAAACCTTTCATAAGTTATTTTCTAAGTTCAGTGGCTTACAGAACCTAGTTTTCAATAAAAGCTGCGAAAGGGTACCTTTTCTTTCTAAATGGTACTGAGACAAAAGGGTGAGAGATTGGACCTCGCGCGGAGCCTCCCCTCTTCCTCTCCCCCATAGCCCTCTCATCCCGCCCCCTCCCTCTCACCTTACCCCCCGTCTTGCGAGGCTGTCAGTTATGATTTGAATCCAAAAAAACGGCAGTCTATAGTTACCTCATGTCAGTTAATCAGGTAATTACTTTGGCTTTGGTTTTACTACGGTTTGAGACTGGCTTAAGAACGAAATGTTTAATTATTATAAGTAATAGGTTTGGTTTTGGTGTTATACGATATTTAATTGAAAACCTCTCTAAACAGAATTCTAGATAGAGTGCCCTTTGACTTTTCTTAAATAGACCATGGGCATACCGGGCACAATGAGGTTTATATTTCAATAGATATCAGTAACGCATACACGTTTCTCAAATCGATTCCAGCATTTGAACCTCAGAAGAGAAAGGGAAATTCATCAATTACGTTTAGCTTTCGCTTCAAAATGCTGCGTGTGGTTTTCGTCTTTTACTATTCGATGGCTTGTGTGATGATGGGATACGGTAAGTAAACGAGTTAAATTAAATCATGCAGAAAGTTATGGTGATTTGTTGATAACTTCTGAGATATCCTGATAGGGTTTGGTTCTTCTGTGTGTATTTGAAAAGCATTATTGTTGTAGAATAAGTCTAGTTCAGTTCAAATTGAAGCTACAAGATGAGTAACAGAATTGATCAGCGACGAAGGAAGAGTGACTCGATGCAACCAAGCTTTGGCATTTTGTCAGCATGTCTGACACTTTAAAAATATTTTTTTCTCTCTTTGCCTTTTCTCGACTCATGGGAGTGCTCTATCCTTGTCTAAATACTATTACAAACTTTTTAACGAGGAACCTACCGGAACACAAGAGAATGCAAAGAACATTTCCCAAACAGTTTTCTTGACTGGAGAAACATTTATACTAGGATGTATCAGATTACTAAAACTAACAAACAACACTAAGTTTAGGGAATATTACACAGGATAATCATTACCAAAAAAGAACATTAAAAATGTAATATTGCAACCGACGGCAATTGCAATTTCTGATTTAGAACAGATTCTAAAATGCATGCATGTGTCTCTACTTTTTCAATAGTATCAAGTATGATCAAGAGGTTTAATGATATACACAAATTGAATGTGGGTCAATTTTATTCAACTTGACCAATGAAATAGCTTTGTTGGCCTCCATCCAAAAGCGCAGACAGGTTCGTCTCTTGCCGCGCATGAAGCACTATGGTTTTTGCAATAAAACCTCAATATTTCTGAACTTCAAACCACACTCCAAATGTAATGGAAAATCGAATATTTTTCTCTGACTTGATTTTGCTATTAGAAGCTTTACCTTCAGGATAAAATTTGTCTTTCAAGTAACCAAGACTTAATACTGTATAAAGGGGATTCGAATTTTAGAACTTAGATATTCTGGAGCCAACCCATGCGGAGACTCCATAGCTCTTTGAATTTGCTTTTTCATGGACATTCCAGCAGCAGCCGCCTGTCTTATGATGATACCAATTCTGATGAGTTGCTCTCACCTCATGGCGGTGTAATGTGGGAGAACAGCAGCCATCAGAAGTTCTTTTAAGAGTAGTAAAAAATTTTCAATCATCCTAATCCTCGCCGCTGAATTTTTTCGCCAAACGATGATGATCAAAGAAAAATCTGCCAGGGGTTTTATAACGCCATTAGTATTGGCCAAACACACACAATCCTCCGTTTTTTGTGACTTAAAAATTTGCAGTTCTGTAATATTTTGGTTGCAAATATTCCTATACATTAAATTGTTATCGTTTATGCTCCGTCGTAAACTGCAAGTAGTATTTATCTTTTTCTTAAGGTTTAATGTGTGGTCCACCGACTCCTCCTCCTGGGTCAATAATAATTCATCCACCAAACCAAGAAAAGTACGACAAAGGCAGTGTGGTGCTGTTTGGTTGTAAACAGGACTTTTACTTAGTTGGAAAACCTATAATAAAATGCCTTGGGAGTATCTGGACACAACGGCAATTCAGATGTCTGGGTATGTTGACACGCTCTTCGTTTATTTCACTCGCAATCAACTTCACAGTTCTCTTCTATTGGAATGTAGAATGGAGCATAAATCCATTTTGACTCATTGGAGGGGACTGAAACAGATAGCACTGCAGCTTGAATATGATAAATTAATATGTACCAAACCAGACATCCTAGCAGGTACCATCAAAGGTCTATTTATAGTTCTAAAGCATCTAGCCCTAATCATTTAAACATTTTACCCGTTCTTGCTGAATTAGCCACACCCCAGAAACAAGTAGATAAACAAACAAGCAAGCAAACAAGAAAGAATACGAGTGAACTTCACAAGCTATGGAAACTAGCACATTAGAATTATGTCTTTCGACTTGGGTACCCCCTGTTAGGGTATAGTGCAGTGTTTAAGACGAACTGGCTCACTCGTTCGTTTGCGAAAATACAGATACCAAACTCTTGTTTCGCTGCTGCTAAATAAAGTGGGAAACTGTAAAATGATTTGTATTCTATTTATTCGCCTTTTTAGTCTCATGAATACGTGTCATTTTTTTCAGGGCTTTGTCCAGACCTACGTCAAATTTCGAATGGTCAGATTATTGAAACAACCCCCGGTATCGGCCGCTCGGCGGTGAAATTTCGTTGCAATGAAAAGTTTCGACTGGTCGGCACACCAAGACTGGAATGTATCGATGGAAGGTGGAACGGAAAGCTACCGTTTTGTGAGAGTAAGTTCTCTTGGTAGAGTATTACGATTATCAACATCTTAAAAGCTAAGATGTCGAACTTGGTCACACTGGGGATATAAACCCTTTTGAGTGCTGATTTTAGCATAACTTTTTGATCAAATAAACAAGAGGGCAACGTACGAGAGAAGTTGTACTCTGAAAACCGTTTTAATTCAATATCTCAAATATTAAAGGAGATATGACAATTTGGGCTTCAAGGAAAGCTCATTCAGTGAAGCAGTGATCCCCCTGAGATAAAACTGTCGAAATGAAAGTTCTTTCTCGTGTTTGACTCCAATTATAATGCAGGCTGATTGCTTCTTATGAGCAGAATGGATATCGTTAAGCAAATCCATATTTAAGTTATTCATACGTTTATAAGCAACAAAGAACTATAAGGAAAGAATAAAAAAATTAAAACGATATGATTGTTAGGTACACCAAGATCTTCATTTTATCGAATTCGTAGCTTTTTTCAATGAAAACTGAAAACAGTAAAGCAAGAGGGTTGACTTGAGAAAAAAAGGTTTAGCTCTGCGCCGGGTTATACTGAAATGTTTTTCAATTGTTATTGCTCAGAAAGTATTTCTCTTATTGAGATACTGTCCTCAGTACATTGTTGTCTTAGACGTTCTCTATCATTAAATACAGTTCATAGCTAATATGAAATTACAAACTTCATACATCACGTCATTATGTCATAATTTGACATTTTGTCAGCTTTTTCCAACTAAAATGACCCAAGGACAACAGCAAATTGTGGCGAAAAACTAAGCAAAATCTGTGTCGTTGCACCTGTTTAGCGCTTGGAGGGGGTCCCTGAGATAAATATTACTCAACACTTCACTTTATTCGTAATGAAGAGAGCATATTCCAGCCGTTATACCTTGACGGGTCAATACAATCACACTTTAATCAAAATATACAACATACTAATGGCCAATTATTGTCTAACAAGCTGTAGTCATATTCATGGCATAATAACTTTCATGGCAATTACTCAACCTGCGAAACAAAAACAATAATAACAATAATAATAATAGTAATGACAATGACAATGACAATGACAATGACAATGGCAATGGCAATGACAATGACAATGCCAATGCCAATGACAATGCCAATGCCAATGCCAATGACAATGACAATGACAATGACAATGACAATGACAATGACAATGACAATGCCAATGCCAATGCCAATGCCAATGACAGTGACAATGACGATGCCAATGCCAATGCCAATGCCAATGCCAATGCCAATGGCAATGGCAATGGCAATGGCAATGGCAATGGCAATGGCAATGGCAATGGCAATGGCAATGGCAATGGCAATGGCAATGGCTATGACAATGACACTGACGATGACAATGACAATGACAATGACAATGCCAATGCCAATGCCAATGCCAATACCAATGCCAATGCCAATGCCAATACCAATGGCAATGGCAATGGCAATGGCAATGGCAATGGCAATGGCAATCGCAATGACAATGACAATGACAATGACAATGACAATGACAATGACAATGACGATGCCAATGCCAATGCCAATGACAATGCCAATGCCAATGCCAATGCCAATGCCAATGCCAATGCCAATGCCAATGCCAATACCAATGGCAATGGCAATGGCAATGGCAATGGCAATGGCAATGGCTATGACAATGACAATGACAATGCCAATGCCAATGCCAATGCCAATGCCAATGCCAGTGCCAGTGCCAGTGCCAGTGCCAGTGCCAATGCCAATGCCAATGCCAATGCCAATGCCAATGACAATGACAATGACAATGATAATGATAATGATAATAATAGTGCACATTGGTCGAAAATTTATCGAAAATTCGGAGGCTTAGAGACGATCTCAGAAACGATGCCTTTCTTACCCGAGAAGACTTTTAACTCACATTCATACCCGTGTTCATTTTTTATTGAAAGAGCTCAGGTCATGTGCACGTCTTCGAGCTGCTGCCAATGGAACCCTATATGGAATTGACATTACTCATGGTGCCAAGGCAAACTTCTCCTGCTTGCAAGGTTTTGATCTGTTCGGGTCTCCAACTATGACATGCAACGATGGAGTCTGGAGTGCTAACGTTCCAACTTGTAGAGGTAAATCACCTGTTTTGCACTTCAATCTGCTGGCGACTTTACACCCCTGCGTTTTTCGGGCTCAACTAAGTATCGTGACGTCAAGACGTTAGGACGAATAGGCGACATCTTTTGACAACCCATCTCTTGACATGTTATGTAACTTGGTGTACGTCAAAAATGTAAACACAAATGGCGTTTTTAGGGCCGAACTCGAGACTTACAGTAATGAAAGGTGGATTTATTTGACGTCAAATTGAGGCTAGGAGTATGAAGAAGCCATTATGTAAGCAATAAATTGGCAATTTTGAATGATAGGAAAAGCGATAGCGGCCCGAATGCTATTGAAAGTCACTGCTGAGAAGCAATCGACTACTGTAAAACCGTGTGAATCATCCCGTAATCGGGAAACATGAAAATTACTTCCTTGAGATTGGCTGAGAACGGGTCAATTTATCGTTAATTTTAATAGCACTACAGTGCAAATTAACGCGCGTGTTTTGGTAATTTCTCTGTAGTTTAACATATGAGTTATCGTATATACACTACTCTCGATATTTAGTTTAAAACCTTATTAGTAGAATTCCAGTAGTATACTAATGCAAATGCTGCAATCTGATTGGCTGAGCTACTCGTATACTATCAGCCATTATAGTTCACCACTAAATATTCCTTTGTCGGCATTGGTCAAAACTGATCACGTGGCGCGATCTCGCGCGGGCACTATCTGTCAATAGAATGCCCTAGGGCGACTATCAGACGATAGTGCCCGCTCAGCGGAGGTGTCTCATCAAAGGCAGCTTTCTCCTGCAGTTTTCTTTTAGATAAGATGAAAATAATTTATCGTCCCATGTCGAATTTAGTGAGAAGAGCGCAAGAGAAGCATTTTTTTAGGCTGAAAACTGCGGTAAACTACCGTACAGTAAAACGTCAAGCGGGCGCAGAGGTTTCAAGATTCGAGGTTTTCTCTTTAGAAGGTTTCTTCTTTAGAAGTCAACAGTTGACTTATAAGATTGTTTATACATCTATAGATTTAATATCATCTAAAGAGGATGCAACGGAAAATACAAAACACCTAAACGCTCCCTAGCGGTTGGAAATTTTGATAAATAAATTCTTGTCGTTTACAGTTTTGAGGCATGCCGCTACCGGAAAATTTAGTGGTGAACAACATAGACAATAGAGTGTGTATGTCTCGGAACTATAGGTCTGATAGTTGCCCCCTTGGAAATTTGATGTTTTTCTTTGATGTTTTTCTTTGATGTTCGCCTGCGGCTCGTTTTCCCACAACATTTCTCGTTCTCCCAAACTTCCACTCTTGTCTGTATAACTCGATAGAAACACAGTACATGTTTCCTATATATTTCTTAAATAAATTCTTAACTGCACGCACACTCATGTAATTACCTATACCTCTTTGCTTAGCCTATTGCATGAAGATTCGAGATCCGGCAAATGGTCGAAAAGTTGGAACAAGCTTTTCTCACGGTCGAGTTGTTTCGTTTGAGTGTAAGCTTGGATTCGAATTGGTTGGAGATCGTGCACTGCGCTGTATTCATGGCAGGTGGAATTCCAGTGTTCCAGTATGTAAAGGTGAGAACATTCCTCCTTGGCTCTCTAAAAAAAGAAAACGTTGATTGACATCAACTTACTTATTCTACAATTCGAGATTAGAACTTACGCTCGAATAATATAGAGAAACAAAATTTCAGGAAACGTTTTATTTTTTCATCTTTCTTTATTTCCAAGGCGAGTAGGCAACAAGCACTTCATTATTCGGTCGAAGGGAAGCAGATAGATCTAATTATAATACTTTAATATTGACGTTTAAAAACGTCCCCCAATGCCTAAACTGCCTTTTTTCAGTTGTACAAAGCATTATGTTAAACTCTGCCTCGTGGCTCGTGGCTTGAATGCCCCTATCCTTATCGTGTACCAGTCGTTGATTCCCTGAGGAGCTTGTGCGACTTGTTCCCCCAAGAGAGTTATAATTACTTTCCAGTTGGGGTTTAAAACAAGATAACTGAAGTGGAATATTTTAATCATTTTCACCGCGAGGTATATAACCTACTTTTTATTCGTGTTATGCTTCTACTATAACACGATTGCAAGTTAATTACTGGTAACTGTTACTTTACCACCGTTTTCGTTGATACGCGAGTTTGGGAAACAAACTACCCGCGGAAACGTTTCCAAAATTTCCGTCAGTCTTAAGTGTTACAGACATATCGGATCGAAATCTACCAATCACAGCCCGCTAGCATGACGTAGAGAAGGTCAGAAGGTCACACTAGTGTCTGTGATTGGTGGATTTCGATCCGATCTGTCAATAACAAGTAAGACTGACGGAAATTTTGGAAACGTTTCCGCGGGTGTTTTGTTTTCCAAAGTCACGTATCAACGAAAACGGTGCTAAGTTTAAACTTTTTTTTTTGTCTCCTTCCATCTCTAGTAACGATATGCTCAAAACCTGCTATTGCTAGTCACTCGTACATCATTTATCCTCAAACAAATCAAGTCAACTACACTCATGGGACCCACGTTTTTTTGGCTTGTCGCGAAGGATATTACCTAAAGGGCTCTCCAATCATGGTTTGTAACCAGACTGTGTGGCTTAAGAGGGATTTCAGTTGCATTGGTACGTTACCTTTTGTGGAGGATGAGATTTGCTACTCACTTCAATACAGAAAATAAGCCATTTAAGAAATGAACTCAATAGAAATGGAGTTCTTGAATATTTATGTTGGAATGTTAATTTTTTTTCTTTTCATCATGATTACAGCTTCCTGTCCTGTCGTCGATTCAATAAAGAATGGTATCATCACACACGCTACTTTGAAGGAAGGTGGTGTGGTTGAAATAGCGTGTCGCACAAACTTCACGTTGGTCGGATCAGCAAAACTTTCATGCATAAAAGGAAAATGGAGCGACAATCTACCATCGTGTAAAGGTTTGCAAGACAGCAGTTGTATGCAATTAGAAAACAATCCTGAATTTTAATTGTTGAGTTCTGAGCAACCCAAGACATAGAGAAATGATGATTTCTATAATGGCGAGTAAATATTTTCGGAGTTTTTGCTTGTTTGTATACCTGTCACGGGTTTATTACAAGTATATTTTTTCTCGACAGGAAATTAGAAATTTACCTGTGTCAGAAATATATAATCTCCAGTTTAGGACGTTACAATGAAAACTAAGTTAGCTAAGATGTTGAGATTACAGGTTGCTAGAAATAGGGCCCGGAATCAAGACCCTCTGGAACATGAGATCATTCGATAACTCGGTATTGTTTCATGGACGTAACATTCCAGTTGTTACCATCCTTGTGGTAAATTCTTCTCTATTGTCAGAGCCTTGCCCAGACCCTGGCCGTCCTCATCAAGGAAACAGGATTGGTGTTGACTTTCGTCATGACAAAACAGTTTCATTCGCATGTTCTAGAGATTACGTAATGGAGGGCATGCAAACGATTAAGTGCTCGGACGGTCGCTGGACCAATGAAACACCAAGTTGCAAAGGTAGGGGTTTTTTTATATAGCTTGGCTTCTTGATGGTTTCCTAACAAAACCAAAACCAAGAAAAACGTATTCAGCCGGCGAGAATAGGCCCAAGAAAGGGTGGGCGACTAGTAATAACAATAAAAAAAATGTTATAGAAAAAAGTGTTATATAGTCTTCGTCGCCTGGTCGCCTGAAGACAGATTCTGTTATTGTACATTGCAAGAGATCATAAGCGAGCCTGCTTAAACGCCTTTTAGACTATATTTTCGAGTGCCTGGAGATAATAAAGATGCAAATTGCTCATAATAACGCATCATAATGCATCAAGAATACGAATTAGTCACTCTCAGCCCTATTCCAGTCAATAATCGATCTTATTGTCTCGGTACCATTATGCCATTTTCTGTTTTATAAATTGCAAAATAATGACTGATTAAATTCTCAGTGCATGATGAGCTGTTCCTTGCTCTGGCCTGCATTGGCTGCTAAGACTTTAGATCAATTGACAACACATTAGCTGAAACATCGCAAGCACATTGAATAACGTAAACCTACTTTGTTAGTAAACTAAGTATTTCTGCTTGCTGATGTCTTCTTATCGAAGAATCGAATGTCAAACCTCTAAATATGATAATTTCTCCAGTTCGACATTTTTAAGTTATAGTTGTTTTTAATCAGTTGCTGATTGGAATCTTCGTATCGCACATCGTAGCTCCGTGTAAAGAGCTCGCTCCTTTAACTTATGGCAGAAGAATGGGAGAAGATTTCAAACATGGACATTCTGCGTGGTTCATTTGCTCATATGGGTATGCAAGGATTGGTGCCTCTACAATCAGGTGCAGTGATGGTAAATGGAGCAATCCTGCACCACTCTGTAAAGGTTAGACTTAATTATTCCCAACGTGAAACGTTCGAGATACAGCTGTACTTAGCAGTAGCTGAACCTAACAGTAACAACAATTAATGGATTTTTCACGGTTGAACAGGTATTTGCTCACGATTGAGAGCTCCATACAGAGGACGAATGCATGGGAATAAGGTTCCATTTCTCGACGGAGATGTAGTTACATTTTCCTGCGACAACAACCATGATTTGTTTGGAAAAGCGAGATTGCGCTGTGTTGGAAAGAAATGGGATTTCAGTGTACCAGAATGTAAAGGTGAATTTCTCACTGCTTACTGTGACCGTTGATTTAATATTCAATTCATTGAATATCAAAACTTATACTATAGCCGACTGCTATAGAAAATAAACACTTTAACACTCACGTAACATTAACTTGGTAGATCATGACAGACGGATTTCTAAATAACTATACAGGAACATGTACATTTGTATTTCGCCAAGAACCACCGCAAGGTTCGGTTAAGAAACGGTTGACACACTCAAATTCAACACGGTTCAGAGCTGGATACACAATGAAAACTTAAAAACAACCCACACCCTAAAAACTAACCAAAATTAACACACGCAACCGAAAACAAAAAAACGCACGTGAAAACGAAAACATGCACACACACAAAAGCCAATTAAATATTCGCTACATATACTTTAACACAAGGGTGCGTTTCTTTAAGAACTTGAAAACCAAGATTGAAATCTTAAATCTGAAAGACTATGGGAGTGGATTCTTCGGTTCCTTTGACGCACCATGATCCGAGAGATCTTGGATTGATCTGTTTATAAAAGAAACGCAAAATCTATTTTCAGATTCTCTCAGATTTAAGAATCCAATCTTGGATTTTCTTAAAGAAACGCACCCTGAGAACTTAACGTCCTTCATCGTTTTCCTTCACGATTAAGCTCACATGAGTCTTCGATTTCGCAAATAATGTTAAGCTAATATCTAATACCTAACTTGTATAAGCTACTAAACTTTCCGTTCTGGCCTATCCGAATTCCAGATGTCGCTAATGCATGATTAATCCAGGATTGTATACCAAACTGTAATACGTTTATGTGTGAACAACTGTTTGTGGGAAAGGCCATCTCTAATTTTCGTCCTAGCGCTAGCTATAAGCTAAAAATCGATCCGAATGGCTAAAGTAGGTACCTAAAGTAAACTGCGACATATATAATTCTCCGTCTTGGGATCTTCTCTAGAATGTAACTAAGCAACTAAACCCATAGAAAGAACTGTGAGCTATTTTTCCTTATTTTTCAGCATCTTGTCATCCCCTAACGGCTCTTTCCAATGGCAAAGTAAAAGGCAAGAGTTTAAAACATGGGGCACTAGCCTCCTTCTCGTGTAATAAAGGATTTCAGCTTAAAGGTCCCACTCAGATTACTTGCTTTGATGGCAAATGGAACGAAAGTTCTCCTATCTGCAAAGGTTTGCGCTTTTAATGTGATCGTATTTATCTAGTTTTCAAAGCGACCCTCGCTGACGCCCTTAAATGTAAATGAAATCTTCAGGTGACACGACATCAACAAAAACACAAAAGACAAGCTTGAAAATTTTATAGTAATTTAATATTTTTCTTTCTTCACATGTCTAATATTATCTTTAAAGACATTGTTGCATACTTTGCCATGCTTTATATTTTGTCTACTCAGTCTACGTAATAAGTTAACTGATACTTGCCTTCATTGTATGTTACTTTCGATGCTGGCCTTACTGTTACTGGTAACTTTAATTTTTTACTATGAGGGAGCCCAATGTCTATAAGCCCCATGGTTTCTTTTTAGGACTTCCTTATGGGCCGCCGTCACCGCCAAAAATACAAACGTTGCAAACAATTTAGAATCAATTGAAACGGCCTAATTGTTCTTTTCAAGAAGGTCCGAACATTTCAGAAATGATGAAGTTAAAATGCA
>Ga0126343_10000281_pt1:0-2500 | contig 18231 bp, 13 predicted proteins | sample Cyp2metagenome_FD_92531 | JGI IMG/M metagenome (GOLD analysis project Ga0126343, IMG submission 92531) | Coral microbial communities from Lord Howe Island, Old Settlement Bay, Australia - Cyphastrea 2 metagenome | ecosystem: Host-associated > Invertebrates > Cnidaria > Coral ...
AAAAAAAAGAGGTGTGAAAGGGGTAGCACCCGCGGGCCCCGCCGAACCCGTGGGAGCTCCTAACAAAAAAGATAAAAAAAAACACATTTGCCCCCCCCCCCCCCCCCCCCCCCACGGGAGATATGAACTCAACTAATTGACCTCGCTCCCAATGTGTGGCTTCATAGCTCAGTTGGTAGAGCATCGCATCGGTATCGCGGAGGTTACGGGTTCGAATCCCGTTGAAGCCCTGATTTTTTTCAGGCTTCTTCTTTCCAGCTGCTTAAGTTGGAAATTTACTGCGAGATCATTCTTTAATTTCATCTACACCCGCAGTACAAAGTATGAATTATTTCATATATACTTCACATCACTACCTAAAGTAGCCAGTAAACGAGTTGTCAGTGGCAAACTGTTCCACAATTTACAAGTAGTCTCTTTTTGACGTTTGACAATGGGAGAGCGACATTAAAATTTGCATATCTGGTTTGTCGAGAGTGAGTGTCACTAGAAAGTTTTAGCAAAGTTCTTAGGTAGGCAAGTACGTTCCCTTGTCAACCCTCATATATAATGCAGCATTTTGCTATCTTGGCCTGTTAAAAAAAGGTATCCACTTAAGCTTGCTAAATAACTTCACGGAGGAGGTTTGAGAATCACAATCTAGAGAAATCCTAGCGGCCCTTTCCTGCAACTTTAAAGCACGGTTAAGGCAATGTTTATCACAGCTGGACAAAACAACATTTACGGAAGCCATTACAGCTCTTATCGTAGCATTATGGAATAAAAGGCGATATTTTAGTAGTAAGCAGTATCTGATCTTCTTCAAAATGCCTATTCTCTGCGATAATTTCTTGAACAATTTATCAATAAGAGGAATAAATGTCAATTCTTGGTCGATCTCCAGTCCCAAGAGCTTTGCACATTGAACATTTTCAAGTTGCTTTCCATTAACAACTACACTAAGATCATGTTCAATTCGGGTTAAAAGTCGCTTAACAGTGATGGTAAGCACTTTTGTCTTGGTCTCATTGAGAGGAAGTTTACTGGCCATTGCCCATTGATTGACCTCGGAGATTGCTGTAGTCAGTGAACTTTGTAAGATATCAACGTTATCATAGTGAGTAGCAGAAGTAAATGTCGTGTCGTCGGCATAAAGGTTAATTTCTGCACATGTTACACGTAGTGGAAGGTCAACGATATAAGCAATAAAAAGCAAGGGGCCCAAATTGAGCCCTGGGGTACACCATGACGGACACACAGCAGTAGGGGATTCTTTGTCACCCATAGATATATACCAACTGGCGCCTATCGTCGAGATATGATCGGAACCATGCTGAGAATTTGCTGTCGAGCCCATATAATGGAAGCTTTTGCAATAGAGTGGAATGATCAACCATGTCGAAAGCCTTGCAGTAATAAATTAAGATCATGCCACTCACACGATCTTTGTGAAGATTAAATAGCAACTCATCAATAATTTCAATTAAAGCAGTTTCTGTGCTATGACGCTTCCAAAAGCCGGACTGTTTAGGATAAATCAAGTTATTATCGCACAGATAGCTGTGTACATGCCTCTCGATTTCTTTGGAAAGAACTGGCAAAACAGATATCGGACGATAGTTGTTCACGTTTTCCACATCTCCACCTTTAAATAATGGAAAGACTTTGGCAGTCTTCCAGAGCTGAGGAAAAACGGGCTTGGTGAATGAATAGTCGATTAACTTGGTAATGGACGGTGCAATTATAGGAGCTGCTCGCTTATTTAAGGTAATTCCTTAATATTGCATTGCGAATCCCTACTGAGCACGATTTTCGCGTCATTAGCGCGCGTACATGAGCGCGTGATGTACAAAACGTAAGAGATTTCCCTCATACTAAGCTCGATAGCGAAATAAATTATCCTTTTCTCTTAAACGAACACGGTGAACCCCTTTTTTCAGGTATATTGCTAAGAGCAGTCTAATAAAGAACATATTTGAAGAAGAGAAAAAGTTTGGTAGTGGAACACGATTTTTTTTTGGAACGATAGTTCCCAACTGGGTTTGTTTTGGCCAACGCGAGGACTTCGAGCTGACCACGAAACTGTCTGAAGAAGTGCAATATTCCCGCAGCCAAGCAATCAAGAACAGCTTAAATCAAGCAATAATGCTTCTGTCAATAAATGAAGCTTTGCTTTCAAGATAAAACTTTGCGTCTCCCAAGTAATCAAGACTAAATTCTGCATGAAGATAATTCGAATTTTTACCACGCAACCAGTAAAAATACCCTATTTTAAAAGCATGCTGACGTGTAAACAAGCACGGTGACTCCATATTTTAATTGCATTTTTTTAATGTTCATATCAGGAATGTCGAGATGCCAAGTTTCAAAAAAGGTTTCTGAGTAGAACAATTTCAAGGGAATTACCTTAATCATCCTCGCGCTTATTTGTCAATACCGCTAGCCTTACCGGTTGAGCTTAAATTCTTAAGACAAACGATAACCTTGCTCTCTGTAATACAGGAGGAATGGAGAAAGTGAC
>Ga0126343_10000281_pt1:5000-18231 | contig 18231 bp, 13 predicted proteins | sample Cyp2metagenome_FD_92531 | JGI IMG/M metagenome (GOLD analysis project Ga0126343, IMG submission 92531) | Coral microbial communities from Lord Howe Island, Old Settlement Bay, Australia - Cyphastrea 2 metagenome | ecosystem: Host-associated > Invertebrates > Cnidaria > Coral ...
ATGTTTAGCGGAAAATAGCCATTATTTGGGAAATTGGTGGCGGTTTCTTAGTGATATCAACCTGCAAAAATGCGTTTTAGATGCAGTTGAAAATATTCCTTCCTCTCACGTTTGGAATGACCGTCCTCCTTTTCACAGAAAAATTTTTATAGCGTGAAAGCTGGTTTTTTCTAACAAAATTCTACTTTGATGATTGATATCTTCTAAAACTGAAATCAAGGAAGATCATTCCAAACGTGGCGAGATAGATAATTGAGATTTGCATCGAAAACGCTCATTTATTGATCAATAGAATGAAAATTCGCCACCAATTCGCCGATTTACTTAATTTTAACAAAATGATCACGTGACATGTCACGTGGTGAAAACAATATGATAAAGCAAAGCAGAACGTCGAGTCTTATAATCAGGGAAACGTTCAGCTTGGTAAAACACATTTAACAAGAGATATAGCTGCCCAACCATAATTCTCATGCACATTCCTGACCCAGGCCTTAAACTGCTTGATGCTGATAATATAAAAAAAAACACTTCACCGTGCCGTGTTTGAGTTATAAGCCCCTAAAGCTGTATTTAAGGGTCTTTTCAGCGAGTAATACTGTTGCTATGGTAACTTGTGTCACAAAAATAAATGATTGGGCATTTTTTTGACACCAGGATTGTAGCATCAAGTGATAGAGAGGGGTTGTAACGATCCATCAACATATAAGTGCTGGAAACTCAGTGTTTACAGCCACCTTCAATAGTAACTTTGTTATGATAATGCGTCATAGCTATACATTACACTCTGTACTATCTCAGATTGTCTCACTAATTTAATTCCTGCTTCGGAGGTAGGTAAGAATTTATGTTAGAATATCCCAGAAATCCGCCGTCGTGTTACGGTGTTAGTTTACGAGGATTTAGTCACCCATAAACAAGAAAACACCAACGGCAAAAACCGACGTTTGGTTTCCTTGTAACGCCATTGCCAAAGAAATAAGGAATGCAAGTTCTGGGAGTTTATGTAAAAGTGTATTTGCAAACGGAGTGCGAACAAAGGCTGTACAAAAAAACTTTCGCTCATCTTATTGTTGTTATCTAAATCAAAGTTACAGCTGATTCCATCCTATGTTGATCATGTACCATTGCATTCTGCTTCAGACCCGTGCATATTTTTCTTTTATTTCGGCCGAGACAGAAACTTGTTAATCAAGTGAATCGTAGAGACACTTTTGATTTAAAAAAGACTATGAAAGTCAAGTTAAGAAGACGGTGCTTTGGCGCGTCACAACACAGAATATAACAAAGAAATCAAATGGGAGCAATTACAGAATGCAGGGCCACTTCAGACCCGGACCTGTTTTACATGTGTCAAAATATTTTGAAGAAAGAGCTATTTAATAATTAGGCCCCGTCTACGCGTATCCGGATATTTTCGAATCCGCAACTTTTTCTTTCCGGATACGGCTACCATCCACACGTACAGCTGTATCCGCCAAATTCGACAGCGAATCCGGAAAAAAATAAATCCGCTCTCCAGAGTGGAAAAAATAAATCCGCAACGAATCCGATAAAGTGTGGAAGGGTGAATCCGGATATTTTCGAATCCGATGACGTAAAAAGGGTGTCCAGTGTCTCACCGAACAATAAGTCATTATGGCGGCACAACGTGGAGGGCGAACAGAGCAAATTTCCCTCCACTATCTCGCTCTACGGCGCATGCTCTGAAGACATTGTTAGTGCAGAGGAGCTTTGGGTAATAGAGTAAATCCGGATACCATCGGATACGTGTGGACGGGCGAATGCGATTTGAATACGCTAAATGTGGACGGGGAAATTTTTGAATCCGAAAAGAAGAAGTTGCGGATTCAAAAATATAAGGATAGGCGTGGACGGGGCCTTAGACTACGAGCCGGAGTTTTCTACGAGCAGATAGTCAACGAGGCGCTGCCGAATTGATTATCGCTCATAGAAAACTAGGGCGAATAGTCTAATTGTTTTAGTACACATTTACAATGGTCTCATTGCATAAAAATGTAAAGTAACGCTTAGGAAAAATGTGTTATAGTGTTTACATCGGAAATTCAAAGGTTTCAACACTGCGCGTGATGTGCACTGAGGTGTGAAACAAGAGGAACGATTTTCATCGGCTATTCACAACTGTTTTCTATCGGCAGATAGACAACAGTGAAAGAGCCAATCAAATTCACAGATTCACAACAGACCATTGTAAATTTATACTAAAACACAACAGGCACCTTTGTGATTCATTGAGATGTAAATAAGTGGCCCTGTATTCTGTAGTTTAGCCAACCGCTTCTTTAATCCAGAAAAAAAGTCGGAATAGTACAAGAACATAGTTGATCCATTACACCAAACTTCAATTCCCTCATTTATGTAACAAAAACTAACTGTACTAAGAAAATCCATTGACGGCGAGCACACAGCGGCCAGCCAAAAAACGGAGACCGCGGGCGCAAAAGACAACAAAGTCCGACTAGTGAGCTGGAACTTCGGTGCGAGAGAAGAGCGGTGAAAATTCCCGAAATGTCGCGTTCTAATAGCATGTTAACCTCAGAAAATTCCGGTGTAGAACAAGATTTACTTTATTTATTTATTTATTTTTATTTATTTATTTGATTTTTGTACAAGACAAATAAAAATTCACTTCACTCCTTTAATACGGGGGCTGCGCCCGCAAGACGAGCGGCAGTCAAAACCGAGCTGTCCTACGAAAATGACACGATAATAGTCATTTTACTCGCAGCTCACATAATACTAAAGTTGCTTTCCCATTTTCTAATACCAAACCCGAGAATTCTGGGTTTAATTGGACGAGCAACGAGACATTCTCTTCAAGATATTAAACTCGACTATTATCCTACCTAGCTAGAGACATTCAAAGAGCGACGGGCTAATTGCCGAACGCAGGCAATCCATTTTTGGCGCCAAAATAAAAGCTTGGAGACACAGATAAGCAGTAAAATTTTCCCCTACTGCTGCACCGGTCGTATGCAAAGATACTAGCCATAACATCTTAAGATAAAGTGCTTTTTGGTTTGTAAACGTAGATCATATCGGTATTTCCATCTGTTAAATGATTCCGAGCTTATTTCAGTCCTATAGAGAAATATTTTCTCGCGGTGAATATGAAGCTTTTTATCTCACTTTATTTACAGCAGCTGCATCCCAATAAATAAGACAAGTATTTAATGAATGTTCGGTCAATAAGCGACTATTCAGGCGGGAACGGCTTAAGGCAAAACCGAGACAAGTGATCCTTGTCCAAACACTGCTTTGTGGATTTGGGGCCTCTGTGTATCATGGGGCGGAAAAGAGATTTTAATACGGTGACGCATGGCGACAGCAGAGCCATTATGAGGCATTTAATAAATTTCATCAATAAATAAATGTGGCATCTAGCACAGAAAGGAAGGTGATGTTTACTAGTCCACTCAAACAGTTGCTATTGTCGTTTTGCCATATATGCCTTACCACCGTCGGTCATAAAGGGTCGTCAATAGGTGAGTTTCAAATTTCTTCGACTCCTATTACTTGTGACAAAATCAGCCACATCAGTCATCTCGTCGTAGCTCAGTAAAGCGCGAAAGATACTGAAGAACATCCATCTGTTTATGCCAACCTAAGCGACAGTGGCTGCCCAAAATTTGTAGCAAATCTTTAAAGGTAAATATGTGTTTAGCTCCGCCGGCATGTATTTTGGGTTAACCAGATCTGTGAGAAGATAAATCTCCTTACTGCCTTGGGAAGGATGTTTTTGTACCGTAAATAACGATTCAAATCTTAGAGAAATAACATAACTTGTAGCAAAAACAGAATGCGCTCGTTCTTTAAGATTCTACTTTCAGTTGCTTTTTAATTTTGTTGGGAAATTTGTATAGAATAATTTCTTTATGGCCACAAGGTGCTCTTGCAATGATTAGCCTGGAAATGTTTTAAAAATGTATAGTTAGCGAAAACTAAACCGCGATTTTTTCAGAAGTTCAAAAGAAATTAATTTGAAACCCTCGAACTTTCAACTGACCATTTTTCTTTCAATAATTGAAGTGCGATTGTCCTGTTTAATGCATCTTTGACTCAAAGAAAACTTCCTTTTGTTCTTATTTCCGTGAGAAAGGAAAACTCGGTTATCAAAGAACTACATTAACCACAAAAATCCTAATTTATTTCTCGGATCGACTGTAACACTAATTACTTTTGATTTTCCCTTAACTGATGCATCGTACGTATATCAGCATACGTCGATGCGAATTGTTAATTAATAAAACAAAAAGACAAACAATAGTTTACGAAAAACAAATCCCTGGTGATTTGTTGATATTTTTGGACAATATTTGTCGTGAAAAAAAGTGAATACATTCGGATGAAGTCAATATTTGGGTCCTGTTTACAGTGTCCGTTTTCTCGGAAAATGTGAGAGGTTGTGAGGCGCGGTTTGCATCCATATTTTATAAGTGGGTTAACTCTTTAATTATTGAACAGCTCAAGAAAAAAAGCGGTTTAGGGAAGAGATAAATTCAAGTACCATTTACGGCTTCTTGCGACGTACAAAACAAAATTTAACTTCGCGAAGTGCTTTTATATCAACAAGAACAAGGCGACCATTGTGCCGAGCCTAACTATCTTGCGAAAGGTAATCAGTACATTTAAGTTTACAAATTATAATGTTAAAATTAATTAGATCAGTTACGGTATCAAATTAAAAAACCTGCGTCATTCCGTGTGTGTGCTGTGGATTTTTTTTAGAAAACTTGAAATTCAAAATAACCTCGAGATGGCATCAGGTTACATTCGCCATGGGAGGAAACGAAAAGATGAAAATACGCCAAACTTGCACGAGATAGTTCAACTTTTTTCGACTATACTTGCAAAACTTTTGAACTCGGTTAACCTTTTTTTGCTTTGATCCCAATACAAGGAATTCTCGAGCTGCAAGAGGACGTTTAGTCTCAACATTTAAGTATAGCTCAATTAACAAAGCCGGATGCGATATTTCCAGGTAATTTTCAAATTCTATCATAAGAATAATGAAAAAAGGCCATGCCATGACCAGTCAGTAAATTGAATTTGTTTTAATTCGGTGGTAAAGGTAAATTATTTATGCTTGACGTTGAAGATGTGGTCCTGGCCATTAGGTTAAATAATGGTATAACACCTGCACACTTGCTGAAGTACACTGCCAAGAGGGAGACAAACTCACACTCACAGAAATTTGCGCCCGGCTCACATCTAGCTGTGCTCTCTAAGATATCGGAGAGTGATTTTTAACTGAACTGGAAACGTTCAAAGCGTGGGCTAGTTAACTAGAGAAGTAAAAACATTGCGAATGAACGAATTTCTCAAGAAATAAAGGGACAGTGGATGAATTCTAGTAGCATCGAAGTGAAATCCATCGGCAAAGTTAAAGCATTAAACGGTAAGTGTATAACTTTAATCCAAGATGAAAACGCAATATTTTGAAAATAAGGAGCACGTTATCCCGTATTGTAATTGTTTACTCTCGATGCTTTATGGCTGTAAGAAATTTTATCAGAACTGGATAACCTATTCTCAAAGGCATTAATATTTTATCCTGCAAACAAAAAGAAATCATGGCCTTGATGATGGTATCTGATCTTAAATTAGCATACGTACGAGATGTTCACGATTTCTTTCTCTGGTCTCTAATTTGGTTTGGTTCGATTGGTAAGATTTCTCAAACTTTTGACAGTCTGCGTTTCGTCGAGCGCTTTTACAAACATCGGCGACGTTCGTCGAAAATACTCCGGTGCGCGCATAATTTTTTTTTAATTTGATTAACCTTGTGCTACATACAATACATAATCTTTCATACTTTCCCTCATATCACCTCCACTTGCGCTACCAACAGTACTTAAAATATCTCCAATTCTAAAACTCTCACGATATTTTTCTTTTCCCTTTTTATTTAATTTGAAAACTTACACTACTTCAGTACAATAAGATCCATACTGGTAATTACATTTCTTACAATACTATGATTATGCAGCACTTAGAAAACCATTATTTTTTTTTCTTTATTCAATAAACAGTTAGTATAAGTTACAAGTTGTAAATGTACGGTAGTTTCAATGCAATTGGTTTAGACTTTTAACAGAAAGAGAAAGGAAAACCTCCAGTCGGTGTCGTACGTTCTCAAGCCAAAATTTTCGACCTTGCATTGTTCATTTAATTAAACTAAGAATTCATTTATAAGGGGTTTCATGAACAATATTTTTTTCAAGTGTAATGATATTTCTTTTGTAATCACATTAGTAAGGGTAGTCTGCTTTTATGGGGTCTGGGAAATTCCGATGGACGAACCGGAGTCTTCAAATAATTTTGATACAGTCTGTTCCTGTTCTCGTGAGAGTTGAACTTTGTTTTTATCGCTATCATTATTGAACCATCGTAAAGCCTTCGTGTACATATTTATCGATTCATTACAGTACAGAATTATGTGTTCTAATGAATCTTGATTAAAAGGTGATGATCATGTGTCACAGTGACCAGTTTGTATTTCTCTAATTCTCTCCTAGCTGGAATAATCCTAAGGAGAACTTTAAACGAAAACTCTCTAAGTTTATTGCCTTTTCTGTTGCGTATATATTCCTTAAAACTGTTCAGTGTGCCAATAGACGAACTGGGAAAAACTGTTTTTCCCAAGACTTAACTGTGGTCGGCTCGGTGGCACGTTCTTCATAAAATATTTTATAATAATTTTTTGGAGCGTTAGGTAGCAATTAAGAGTGCTGTCGTATAGCTAATGGTATATTCAGTTAATGAAGGGTTAGAGAAACAAAACGACGCCCTTCTCTTCAGATCTGACGGAATAGCCACTTTGTGTAATGGTGTCATTTGACTACCACTGCCAGAATCCTTCAAACTTTCTGTTTCTTATGTAATTACGGGGCAATTGTTATTTAAACCCTACTGAGGCTTCAAAGTTTAAATATTTAAGGAAAAAACGAAAGGAACTCTGGTAGGTGTAGTCAAGGACGATATCGTGGAAAGCTGTTATTGCGACAATCAACTGGAATTAGTTCAAGTAATTGATTTTGAAGTGGACAGTGTTTTGAAGTAATTCAAGTAAATCACTTATGAAATAGATCTCACGATATCCAGCTTACGTTTCGAAAAGATACATTTTTCCCGCGCATGCACGGTATGTTCCACTGTCTTCTCAGAAAGTCCTGAATCAAATGTTCCTGAGAATACGAATTGTATTTTATTATATTGCTCCTAACGTGAATGATTGAATGTGTGAATCTTTTGCAGATACCGAAGTGTGCTAAACTTCGATCAAGAACATGAACAGCAGCAATGAAATGGCCAATGCTACCCAGGGTTCTCCGCTGGAGTGTTCCCCTCAAAGGCAGTCGGCCGCGGAAGAATGGATTAAGACCATTGTGTACCTGTTCATCCTATGTTTCGCCTTATTTGGAAATGTCATGGTCATATGGATAATATACAGGCATAGGCGTATGCAAACAGCAACTAATTATCTCATTGTCAATATGGCGGTGAGTTCAATGAAACGTTAGATGTGCATGCCACATTGTTTAAATATAGATTTAGCCAAGCCTAAAAGCGGAGTCCCTGTCCGGATTGTTCAAAGCTCAAAATTTTGATTCGAGTTTTGTTACTTTGCGGTGAAGTTTCCTGTTTATATTGTTTGGCCCTCTGTTTTTAGTTTCAATAATTTCACACTGACACAAAATAAATTATAAGCAATGAAAAACATTTCGGGAGGGGAGGGGAGGTTCTTTTGCTTGTCCTGCGGGCTTTTCCTCCTGCTGTGATTTCTTCTTTTTTCAACCAAAATAAGGGGAGGGGAACCGGGGCCTCCTTCACCCTTTCCTACATCTGCCGCTGTAGCCTGGTAATGTATGATGCTTGTTCCTGACAATTATGACGGCAACACATTAAATATTGGTAAGAGATGCCATTTGATTCTTTTCTGAGAAACTGCACTTAATTCACAGTCGTTTTATCACTGTGTTCTAGCAGTTTCGACAAAGCCATACAAACTATGATTCAACCTTGCTTGGAAAGAATAGTTGACGCAAATTAATTTCGCTTTACATGTACACAGGACACCAAGAGGCCTTACTACAACCATAATCAACCTGTATAAGTTATATTGATTTCCCAGGGACAGGAAATGTTCTGCGCAACAGCCCCAGAACATTTCCAACAGCCGCAGAACATTTCCTGTCCTCTCCTAACCACACCCCTAACGACATGCAATTAATCCCCAACGAAAAAATCTTTTCGAACCGAGATTCTATCTGTAAAAGCCAGGGAAGCTTTTTTAATTCAAAAAGCCAGAACAATTGATCCTGATGGTCTGAACATCCGTGAAGAAACATATTAATCATTTCCTGTTTTTACGTTTTTTAATTGTGTTATTTCATTTTACCATATGCTTATCTTTTATCTACACTGTAATTCATCTTTACGTATTTCCGGTATCACAGATTTATGCTATAAATAAACACGTACCAATGTAAAAATCCCATTGTACCTGAAGGAGGCTGGTTTGGCCAGCCGAAATATAGTACACCTTCAAAAAATCATCCTACGTTGTGTCGGTTTCTGCTTTTGTATATTCTTTATTATTCTAGTTTCTAGATTCTCATGATAGCCACGCCCTTCCACTATAATCCTCGCTTCCTCTTACATTTTTCATGATCGTTTATAACAGGTTGGGGATCTCTTCATGGCCATTATAACAATGATACCCCATGCAGTCAGCATGCTCCGCGGCACTCACGCATGGGTGAACGACGCGCTCTTTGGACAGATATCCTGCAAACTGTTCATGTTCGCACAAGGCTGCTCAATGGCTTGTTCCATATTCACTCTCACAGCATTGGCGTTTGAGCGCTTCTTCGCAGTCGCTTTCCCCATGTGGAAAGTCGTTACTAAAAGACGCACAAGATGGTTGATAGCCTTGATATGGTCAGCTTCCGTCGCATACCCCTCGCCATTCTTCTACGCCGCAAAGGTTCAACTCTATGATGGCGTTCCCTTTTGTGTCGAAAATTGGGCCCCCGTGTTTGACCCCGGACGATCCAAGGCGACCTTCACCATTGTTTCGTTCGTATTCCTGTACGCAATTCCTTTACTGGTGATCTCTGTTTTGTACTCCATTATCATTGCAAAAGTTTGGGGAAGAGACATACCTGGCAATGCTACTCTGGCGAATCAGCGGCTCCTCGACAAGTCCAAGAAAAACGTGCTGAAGATGTTGATTACTGTTGTCCTCGCCTTTGCACTCTGTTGGTTTCCGATGCACCTTAACATGCTGTTGATCGATTTTAGCAGCGTTTTCATCTCCTGTGGTATTCCCAAAGGACTCCAGAACACTGCATTTTTGCTTGGACATGCAAACAGTGCTATCAACTGCTGCGTATACGTGATTTTTAGCCAGGAATTCCGGAGGGGATTCAAAGACATACTTCAGCCTTTGTTCCCTAAACGATCTGGGACGTTTTTGTTTGGCACCACCCGAGCTGGCGGAACAATGGAAGCTTCAATCGACCTGCAAACCAGTTACAAAGGCCAGCCACAGGCCAGAGCCTTCAAAACCATTGAGGACGCAAGTTGCTAGAAGGAGTGCAACAGGCGGTCTCTATCTATTATAGTGTACAGGCTTGGATTTCAACATTAACACCATGGGTGACTACTCTCTCCTTAATTTTGACGTGAGATTTCAGCATAAATTTACAATTTTACCGTGTGAAATAACAGAACTGCCAAGGCAACGTTTGGCGCGAAATTTCTCGATACAATAGACAGGTCAAAAGCTCACGATTTTCAGCGTAATCTGTCACCCGCAATTTTAAAAGGTTATCAAATGGTATGCTCGTGAAATTAGAAAATAATTTGACTTACGTTTTGTCAAAATTCTCATAATTTCCCAAGCCTTTCGGCGAGGGAAACTACTTTCTAATTTCACTTGTCACCATTTGATCAGCTTTATGTATTCCTGGGATGACATCTGTTAATCCTGAACATTGCGCGACGATCTTACTTTGGGAGTAAACAAAAATGATTTATGCTGTTGAATTGTCGTATAAAATTGATGAATATTCCCAGTTCTCTATCCTTTAGCTAATACAAACCGCTTTGCGTGTTTAATTTGCTTTCGCTTCTCGACAATGAAAATTCCACTTTAAGAAAAAAAATCATAATTAGCAGGTACGTCATTACAAGAGATTACCTCATGGTTTGAGAAAAATCTGGCTCTGCAATACTTGTAAAATAGTCTTAAATATTGTACAAAGATAAATAGAATAGGTCCAGTTAACGGGGATTCGTCGTCATTGCCCTCTCGCAGGTCGTTAAATAGGTTAAGTGGGAGAATACAAATTGTTTTAGTCCATATTGGATGCCATGCAGCGGCCCGCTAAGCTCCCGTTTAGAATCTTGTGGGCTGGGAAACAATTACAATGACTGCAATGGGCTTTAATTAAATATTACAGCTCTGACTGGGTTGTATACTAGCGTCACCGGTAAATTGAAGGGCAGATTAAAACACAATACAGAATCGCAGTAGATCTTATTGTGTGTGCTACTGAGGTGGCAGGTCATTTCAAATTATGTAAAGTATAAGCAGGGTGCATGATCAACTCGAGCTTGATTCTGTGCCACGCAGACAATGCTTATCTTTTAAGAAACCAAGCCGTCAGGTAGTTCTAAGGTAAACAACTAATTGTACGCTGAAGACACCCAATAGACGTACAACTTGAGGGTGTCTTCAGCGTTCAGTTAGTTGAATTAGTTAAATTAGATACGTGGGTATAAAAACAGAAGAATCTTGAATAAACGAATAAAAGATTTTATGGTTGCATAAAAATTGTCGTTTTCGTTCCGTTTTCTGTTGCCGTGAAACAAAGGGCTGGCGAATAGTCCCTCAAAAACTCTGGGTCTCGCAAAATTTTAGTCGAATTTCACGGGTTTCGCAGTCTAGTTTTTTAAGCGGCGGTTAAGTGCGTCCCGCAGTCGCGGTTTTTAAAGGAAGCTGTCTCGGAGTCTCCATCTTTAAGTGCATCCTGGCTTCTCCTCCACAAAAAGCTGCAAAGCCTACCAAACATCCCTTTTGGTGCCAGGAAAACAGTTCTGTTGTTTTATGATATCAAAACGTAGCCTGTATTAAAATATAATTTCCAGTTCCAGTCAGTTCAAAAGGTTGGGGCTCGAAATTTTAGAGTTTGAACGCTTCGCGCTCGAACTTCGGTCTCGCAATCTAAAAATGTCTCAGGCTCGCATAGTAAAACGCGTTTCGCCGTCTCGCTTTTACCACTCGCCGCCTCTAAGCGAGCAGCTGTCACTCAAAGAAACCAATCAAAGATTCCATTTTTTTGCAGGAGCGAATTGCCTAAACTTGCGTGACCTAGCCCCTTTAACGAGTTTGGTGAACATGCCAACAAAGAGAGGGAGTGAGTCGGTAACAAAGATTAGCATAATGGTGCGTCAAAAGGCAAACGGCAGAGATTACCTCCGATTTTTTTCTTCTTTTCTTGTAATCTTAATTGAATCACACAAAAATAGAAAAATCCCTCCTACTATTCACCGCAGATACAAATAATTTCTTTCTACTGTTCAGATAGCTGAAGACAGATGGCAAAAGTTTAATTTTTGCCGTTTGACGTCACGTATGACTTGGGAGTGTCTAATAGACCTTTCCCGCATTCCAACAATGACGCCGAATCGAGGTCAAGGTGGGCAAAAGTACAGCAAATGTACAAAAATGTCCACCCCAACCTCGCTCTGGTGCTATTGATCGTAAGCACTGAAGTGGAATGTGGGAAAGGTCTATAGCCAGTAAGAGCCCTTGGAATATAACTTGCAATCACAAGGGTGTACACATCCTCGGAGACCCAGGAGCAGGCGGTGGGGGTTGGTGAAAGTCGAAAAAACAGGAAAAAAGATTGCCTTCTCCTTACGTTTTTCTTTGCCGACGTTTTCCCCGTCGTTTCGACGTTCCCTTACCCTTACCAACTACTCGTGATCTCCAATCTCTCCAATCTCCAGGGCGGATTTTAACTGCAGCTGAAGACCGATTACACTGATTTGCTCGCGGACTCTGTGGCTTTATTTCTCCCAGAAGAGGGATCTACGGTGCTGGAAGCTGGTGTGGGGTTTTCATAGATGGTTTGATGGGGTAAGGTGATGTTGCTTTTGGAATTTAATGGAGCAAAATCAACAGAGACTTACTCCTGTAATAGGAAAACACACGTGTAAAGAAGTCGTGAAAGTTGTTTACTCAAACCATTGCTATATTTTTGCAGTCCATCGGATTGTTTACAACTGACTCAAACTTTAGTTTCAATTTTAAATTCAATCCAGACAATAAATATGACGTGTCTCCACCATTATTTTCGACTCCTCCCGTGTGGAGGAGTTTGAAGTTTGGGGACTTGATCCAGAACCCCCATAATTCTAATCCCCCGTCAGCACTACGCCGAAACTTACTTCTACCGTTACACCAATCACCCACACTAATCCGCGTCAAAAACGGAGCTTTTCAAAAACGCTCTTCAAACCTCAGGATTTGAAGACACCGGCTTTGCGCTGTTGTGGACGGCGAACATTTTGAAAACGGAGCTCAAGTTTTCTAAAACGATGACATCACGATAATCACGTGATTTCTCTGCCCGAGTTTTCCTCCAACACAAATCCAGAATGGCCGGTGATTGGTGCGTTTTCAAATTACTCCAGCGTAGTGTGGACGGAAGAAACGACGCGTTTTCAGAGTGAAACGACGTTTTCAAATTTCTCCGGTGCTGGGGCCCGTTTCTCGAAAGCCCCGGAAACTTTTCGGGCCCGTAAAGCCATTTTTAGATCATCTGTATCTAAAAACGGAGAAGTGTACACGCCTGAAACTTCTTGTATGAAGGGACCCTCCCTTCATCTTTAGAATATGTGAATAAAACAGCTCTGTAATCGCAAGGTTCGAGATTTTGCTATGGCTTTACGGGCCCGAAATGTTTCCGGGGCTTTCGAGAAACGGGCCCCAGGGCAGACAGGGCCTATATAGTACACACAGTTGCGGCCTATTTCGCTGACTAATGTAATAATGAGGGTTTTCGAACGCCTGGTCTACAGACAAGAACTATCACAGTATGTGAATAATTTCATTGATCTTGACCAGTTTGCATACCGTAAAGGCCATAATACGACTATGGCTTTAATTAAGTGTCAATATGCTTGGCTGAAATGG
>Ga0126343_10000282_pt1 | contig 18205 bp, 11 predicted proteins | sample Cyp2metagenome_FD_92531 | JGI IMG/M metagenome (GOLD analysis project Ga0126343, IMG submission 92531) | Coral microbial communities from Lord Howe Island, Old Settlement Bay, Australia - Cyphastrea 2 metagenome | ecosystem: Host-associated > Invertebrates > Cnidaria > Coral ...
AATTAATTTCTTGGTGACGAAAATTGCACTCGCCAAACGGGCGAGTGATCGAGAATTTGCACTCGCCCGACACTTTTCACACTCGCCTGGGCGAGCGGGCGAGCGCTAATGTCCAACACTGTTGTGTAATTTACAAATCATCCAGAGCTAATTAAAGTGGTTTTCATTTGAGTGTCGAAAAGTAATTGGTTTTGCGTTTACTACGCTACGCGATTGGTTCAAAAAACTCACGCCACTTTTTCATCCAATCAGGAGTAAAACAAAAACCAATCGTGATTCACTCATACGCGTTTTCCCGCACATGTAATTACTTTGCGTTTTGATTGGTTCACTTGATTATCTGGTCCTTTGTGATTGGCTAAAGTGATTACTCTGGTTTTGGTTTTACGACACTCAATTGAAAACTGCTCTAAATGTTATTACAATTATTGCTTATGCATTTTCAGATTGCGCGGCTGGTTAAAGTGACTCAGACCGATTCGCCGTACTTCAAGATTATCAGTCCGCATGATGTAGGACACAAAGTGGCTCCTGGAATGGACACCACGTTCATTATACAGTTTACTCCTGATGAGAAAAAGGTGTGTAATAAACCATTATTTAGCTAGACCTTAAATTAGTTAAAACAGCTGTCTAAAGAACAGGATTTTAACACAAAATTTCAATAAAAGTGAAACGTTTTAGAATGATCATTACTTAGTACATCATGTACTTCAAAGTGGTCATTCATCTAGGCAAAAGGACATGGATTCTTAAGAAAAATGACCAAATTAATTACTAATTTACATTTAGTGGCTCTGGTTTCATTAATAGGAAGCTAAAGTCAAAGTTAGTGTCAAGGTCATCTGAATCTGAAGAAGCCACTAGGTTGTGGAAACTCACTTTTGTTACTGATGAACTTTATGTATAATTGCATTGGGACACTTTTGCCTTCTTTCATTTTATTCCTCAGTTGGTTTTCTAGAAAATGTACTTTTTTATTCATTAAACAACATAACTCATGTACAGATGCTTAACTAATTTCTGGCTACATAGGACTACACCCATGAACTTATTTGCATCACTGAAAGGGAAAAATTCCTGGTACCAGTTAAGGCAGTTGGAGCCAGGGCCATCCTCGATTTTCCTGATGAGATCAACTTTGGTACATGTCCAGTCAAGGTTAGAAACTTTGATTGCTTTATTTTTATTATATTGATACCATATTAGCGTTACTGTTACCAAGCAAATTTTGTATTTGGTTTAATAAGATATGGGAGATTAACCACACACGCTCTTGTGTGCTTAAAGGAGTGTACAAAATGAAGTACATGTAAACACAGTACTTTTGTGACATTTTAGATTTGTGCATATTTTTGTGAAATTTTTGTAACAGCAATAGTAAGACTACCTTTTCCGTGTTTACATTAACTTCATCTAAACACTTGGGGCTTGGAAAAGTTCTCAAAATTTATGCAAACCCTCAACTTTGCCAGCATGTTTAGATGAGGCTTTACTTGGAACAAGCTCCCTATTGCTCAAGTAGCGGTATAATTACATGAATGAGGTTAAATTTACTTATTTAACTTAGTGAACCCGACTAGGTGCACGTTGCGTAGTAGTTAGCATGGCGTTAGTATGGCATTAGTGCAGCGTTAGTGTGGTTTTGGCATTTATTAGCGTTTTTGGTGGCTTGTTGTGGTGTTTCCTGTTGTCAGGGTTTGTGTTAATGTTGGGGGCCTGGTCCAGAGCAGTTTCCTGTGTTCCCGGGTCAGCGGTTATTGTTGCAATTGTTTGCATGTGCCACTACATGTGGTCGTAGTTTTACTGTGCTTAGTGTTTGGGGCTTCCTGATCAGTTTTTGGAGGGTTTTAGTGTTTTCTCCCACCATCCTCTCCCTTTTATTTTATTACCTTATTATTGATATTATTGTTGTTGTTATTATTATTGGTTATTACTGTTATTATTATTTCCATGGAGCTCCTCTGTGAAGGGTGCTTGGGCTGAGGCTTTTTATGGTGGGCTTTGCTCACGGCTGGGTTGCGGGTAGGGCAGGCTTTTGGGGTGCCGTTGCTGCCTGGGTTTGGGGTCAGCAGCTCCAGTCTCCAGGTTCCTGGGCACCCAATGCAACCTCCACACGTGACGCAGGGGTTACTATAAATATCCCCTAACCGAACTGCTTAGTCTGTTACAACATTATTTGTCACACTTAGTATGCCACCACAAGGACTCTCCTTGTGCGAAACATTGGTAACAGTGATGCAAAGTTCCAACTGGCTGTGCAGGAGCCCTTCTTTGTCACACCAGACAGTGGTCGGCTGGCTATAGGGGAGAGCATGCAGATTCATGTCGACTTCAATGCTCTGCAGACTGGAGACCATGCTAGCCACATGATACTTCAGTATGAAACAGGTATAACATGTATTTATTACATGCATGTAAGAATGAGCATCTGTTTTACTAGCACACCTTCACTGACGTAGTAAAAAGATGTTGGACTAATGTTGCAATTTTCTTTCTTGGCTGCACATGTATTTAACAAACCAAATTCTATATACATGTTTTTTTTTTTGAACACTGTTACAATTATTTTGCATGATTCTATTTCCCCCCTGAATTCTGATTAATGATCAATTGCTGTCAGTCCTTATAGCCAGTTGTCACTTTATTCAAATTTTGCCTTATTCATGTGATAAGTTCAGAGTGTTGTTATGTGGAGTTCAATCAGTTCTACCTTCAAGTTAGATTGATGGTTTTGAAAAACCTGTTCCAGGAGAAGAAATCTTTATAAGTTTGTATGGAGCTGCTATTGACTATAACATCAGGCTGGATAAAAACACAGTCAAAATGGAGAACACTTTCATTTCCTGTGCTTCCCAAAGGTATGTCAATCCAGATTCTTTGTGTGCTGCCATTGCTGTTTAGTATATTGTTCAAAATTGTGATAACGATGTTTCACCAGTCTGGTAGAGTAACTGTGTTACATGTAGATTGCTGTTACACTGTATGCCTATTCTAAATGAGAGAAAGATAAACTGAAAATTTATTTTGTTTAGCTTGGGTTATCTAGTCATTCAAGGTGTTTAATAAGGCCCTGATTATTGATTATTGGTATTTAAAACAGTAGCATGCATGCCAATAAAATGACAGTGCATTACATTCTTGGCGGCTGCCATTGAAAACCCTTATAACTTGTGATGTGAAAAGTTTAAATTTCAGATGATTGAGATTGATAGCCTCTCTAATAGAGGACCTCTTAATTAATGCATCCCACCCATGTTTGCTTACTCACAGACAAGTTTTGGAATATATCATAGTTACATCCTTTTCATCAAGTCAGGCTTACTTGTAATTTGTGCTACATATACACCAGTTGTTAAGTCAGATAAAGATGGATAAGTTTTGAATTTCTCTTAATCTGAAGGTTTTAAAATTCCAGGTCAGTTACTATTTCAAACAGAAGTGACATAATTGTCCACTACAAGTGGACCAAGTTTGCAACACTTAGAGAAGAACTACAACATAAAGACAGGTAAATATCTACCCTTTCAAGGTGAGGTTTCTCTGTAGTGGTACAAGAAGTGCAAGGAAAAGAATGGCTTTCTAAACCTATTGTGGTTTGCATTCCCAGAGATAATCACATTGTACTAACCCCGCACTCATTCTCAACTGTTAAGTTGACCTGAAGTACCCTTTCATTGGAGTGTGGAGGTGTTGGAAACAATGACATTTTGTTGATGATTCTTTTATTTCTAGGTTCTATATGGATCTTGAAAGTGAGGAAAATGCTGAAAAAGATGAGTTCTTTGAAGAATGCCTCAGCGATCCTACTCTCAGAGATCAAATGTCAATCTTGACCAGAAAATTTAAGAACAAAATGCAGGTAAATGACAATGGTGAAAATACTGTCCAACGTAAATTGTAGTGAAGCCTGATTAGTTAATATTAAGCTTATCTTGAATTGTAGGCAATGCAAAGACAATGTACAACCAAAAACGTTTCCTTTGCATTTGACCTTACCGTAAACTGAAATTGTAAGAGTCTAAGAGTGACTTGTTAATTAATTCAACATCTTGTGTGCAAGTTGTAATTTGTGTGAAAAATAGCACTAAGTAGTACTTTTGTGCAAGAGGCAATGTAAGGTACATGGTTGACAGTCAACTATTTTGGTTCATCGATATATACGTAAGTATGTAAGTACACCGTAGAATGTGCATAAAACTAAATAGTTATGTTGCTTTCAAACAATTTCATCACAGGTTGTGAATGACGATAAGATGCTCTACACAGACTCAATAGTCACCATTGACCCAGTGGTAAGCCTTTTAATCAAGCTCACATTATACATTCAAATGATCTTGACTTGTATATTTAAGAGATGAGTGTTTTTTTCAGCTGTTAGGGTACTGTGCATATAAAACAAAGTTAACATCGTACCCTAATTACATGGAAAGCAACAATAAAAGTTTGTCCCTCTGCTAGTATCTTCTAAGCAGGAGTTCGAATTGATGTGAGTTGTTACGTGTACATTTACTGTACCTAATACAGCTACATGTATGTGTATCCTTTTTTCTAGGAAGGAGAGATCTGGCCAAATTCTCAAGCTGAAATAAATATTATCTTCAAACCTCAAGAAGCACAGAGGTATAAACCCGTCAATACAAACATGTACTTCTCATTCCTTCAATACTGAGTAAATGGAATACAGTCATACTCTTTCACTGGATGCAGTTTTATAATTTATCAATTCTAGATCTGCACATCATATGACAATGTATATGGAAGTTATGGGAAACAGACTACAAGCTAATTTTACTCTAGCTGACTTTTCCAGCATATAACCTGCAATCACAAAGCCTGGAATTTTGGGGTGAAAAGTTAGCGGTAGCAAGAAACATTGGGTATCTATCAACTTACGAGACACCTCTCAGTTTTGACAGTTAGGCCATGGGCTCTGTTAACGACATTCCTTGGAGTATTTTTAAAAAAATTTACTACCTAGGAAGAGAAGCTGTGTCAAATTCCCAGTGACACTGATTGTGAGGATTTTTCTTTAGTTATGCCAGAACTATCTATTGTGATGTGACAGGAAGAGAATCAAGGCTGCCCTTGAGAATCAGAGGGGATGGCGCTGGCCCACAAGTGCATTTTTCTTTGGACACATTAGATATTGGCAATGTGTTCCTGAATTCTCAGCATTCATATGAGGTAAACAGTAATTTCCCATCTCCTTTTTACTGCAAAACAGCTAAAAGTCATCCAATTAATAATAATTATTAATTACTGTGTAACAAATGGCTCGTAATAGTATTTTACCTAAAACGTTTGAAAAGTTTTTTAAGTCAGTGATGACTAATTTTTATTTATTAAATAAAACGAACTTTGGAATAAGATTGTCCAAGGTCAAAAATAAAATAAATCAATAAAAAACAACCTGGTTCACTGTCTCAGAGTTTTTATCTAACAGTGTTGTAAACCTTTCACAGCTTTTTACAAGTCTTACATAAGATTGCAGATATTTCCAACACATATTTCATAAGCCTTGTCTAGAATACCAAAATTATCTTTGCTTGAGCTGGAACATTGTACCTTAAAAGTGGATTGTGCTGCCATTTACTAGTGAGAGTTCCAGGAAATGCTACCATTCTTTCAAATGGATCAGTGCAGTCTTTCTTCTTCTGATCCTGTGATAAGCTCTCCTTTGTCGATTTGGCCATATTCAGGAAGATTTACAAATGTTATAGTACAGCTCTAGATTACCTGTAAGCAAATAAACTGCTGTCTTATTCTTGCAGGTTGTTTTGTGCAACAAGGGTGATATAGATGCAGTGTTTCAACTTCTTCCTTCTGACACTCAGTTTGGCCCCCAGTTTTCCTTTTCCCCTGCCCAGGGAATTGTCATTCCTGGAGGTTATCAGGCCATTCAGGTGAAGAATAAAACACGATTTGCATAAATATGCTTTTGCAAGGTTCTTGAGAGCCCTTGTACATGTTGTTTTGAGTATTAGTCGTTAGAATTCAAATATATAAAAAGCAAGTGAATTATACATGTACATCAAACCAAACATGTACTTCACTGAAAGAGAACACAACCTGACTTGATATTCTGGTATATTTTGTTTAGATTCACTTCTGCTCGCCCATTCTTGGTGATTTCAAAGAAGTGTTTGAGTTTGCTGTGGAAGGTTCGCCAGAAAGACTTCAATTAAAGATCTTGTAAGTTTTAGTGGGTTTTAATTTGTTTCTAATCATGTTTTTTTGTACATGTGACAATTTATGTGTAATTATACTTTCAGAGTATTTTTGTAATTACTGTTTTATTTGCTCTCCAGGGGATCTGTCATCGGTCCCACATTTCACTTTAATATACCAAAGCTGAAATTTGGTGTAGTTTCCTATGGTAAGTGCCACATGTTTCTTATCTAAATGTACATTAAGTACATGCGTGTCATGTTGTCCTGAATTATCCCTTTCAAGAGTGTAGATGGTTAAATGGTTGGATCACGCAGTAATCCTTGTGTTTAAAGTACTGAACATAGAACTTCAAATTTAAATTGTGGACAGCTACTCACAGTTTCCGTTTACATGTAATACAGCTCCATAAAATGCAAATTGACAAATTTCTAGAAGCAGACTTCACTAAAAAAGTTAAGGTGAAAAAAAAATGATGTTTAGACTGTTGTTTGACAGAAAACGACTGTCGCTCTTACAAAACTGCCTGCCAATGAAGCCTCCCTTGTACTTTGTGGGAAAATCTTTGGTTTCTGTTGACGCATGATCAGGTTCATAAACTGTAATGAGCAGTTTGATGTTTTTTTGACATGATTAAAGCATTGTATCTATCGTTTTAAAGTAAGCAACACAGCTACAGAGCTAAAATATGTTGATGTTGCAATTTCCAGTTCATTTCAACTTGCAGGTTTTGTAAATACTCGATATTGCACTCTGGTGAATACTTCCCTAATCCCCATGACATTTAACTTGCGTGTGCCAGCTGATGGCTGGGCCAACGAGGAAATGCACAGTCGTGACAATAGCCTGATTGACAGTAACCTCAGTGATGTTGGTAGCGCCATCATGCCTTTTCCAAAGGAGTTTGATATTTCCCCGTCAACTGGCACTATTGCTCCTCAAGGAGAGCTGGATATAAAGGTAATGAGAATGTTGTTTAAGAAATATTTTATGTTTCACAGGCTACCCTTGTGTAGACAAGAGGTCAACATTCTTCAGTATAGGGGACCTGCGTCAGGGGTGGATCCATGCTGGCTTCCTCTGTTTAAGGGAAATTGGGCCAATTTTCAAAATGACTCAGAAATCCCGAGGAACTGAAACTTTTAGGGGTTAGAATGGAAAACATTTCCTGGGGAATATGGCCCTGGACCCCCCTAGACTGAAGCTTTTCCTTCCACCACTTATTTTTGTAAATTGGCCTGTTCGTAGCAAAGTGTAAAATTGAACTATTGCGATGCAACAAGCTTACATGTACATACATATCATTTTGATTCTTGTCTGTTTGTGGAATTTTGACTTTCATGTAGCTGCTTTCTGTGAACATTTTGATATGTGCAATAGCAGTCTGATTTCTTTTGTGCTGATTGGCTTATTTTCATCAGCAATAAGAGTACAGACAGATAATGTTTTAATTTATGCAAGCTTTCAAGTTCAACTTTCAGCTGTTAAACTGTCAAATGTTTAACCAATGAGATTTTGTGGACTATTGTAAGAAGCTCCAATGAAAAAGCGAGAAAATCTATCAACATTGTTGGCGTTGTTTTGAATAAAATTCACTTAACCTCTTTACGGCAAGTTTATGACCTTTTTCCCCCTCATTTATTCCCAGGATTTAGCCATTTGCACATTTTGTTATAATTGTTAAAAGCAAATTGATGTCAGTTTTTTGTGCATTTGTACTCTTGTTGATATTAAATTCCATCATTACATTGTCAAAGTTTACTGCAGAACTGCTTGGCTGTGACTTGTGGTTCCACACCTACTTTGACATTTACCATCAATGAGACGCGCAAAAAGCTGATAGATGCCAATTTGTAAATTTGAAGTTCATTGAATAAGTAACTTTTACAATCTTGTGTTGGTCGCATTTTGTTTTCCAGGTGGATTTTGTGTCAACCACTGTCAAAAAGTATGAAATTGCTTTGGTGGTGGATGTGGATGGAGTTGGGGAAGAGATTCTATCACTTCCAATAATAGCCAAGTAAGTTCATCTTCCACAAAATAATTAAGAAACAAAAAAAGGTATGCTACATGTATGGTTCTATTGCACTTTAGTACAAATCTACTAGCGTTCTATCACTCAGCGCTCCAAGCTGCGACCATTTTGGTCGCCATGGCGAGTGGAAAAAATTTTGGGCGACCAAAATTCTGGCGAAAGTCGCCAATTGGCGACCAACAGATTAAAAGAGAAAGTTACTTGAAAAATTATCAATAATAGGACAAATGTAATCAATAGTTCAAGCGGCGGCATCACCTGTCGTTTTCTTTTCTCCTCTCATCGTTCAGAAACTCGATATGAATGGGTAAATTTACTGTAGCGAAGTAAAGTGTTGAAAACGTGTCGTTCGGCACATTAACTACTCGTGTAATAGGTCATGAAGTGTCCTCCCTTCAGGTTTTTTTTTGGCGACATGTAATATGCCATAAAGTGTCCTCCCCTTCACGTTTTGTTTTTTTTTGGCGACTGAATTTTTGTTTATGGCAACCATTTTACTATTGACGGTCGCCAAAAGGCGACTTTTTGAAAAAGTGAGCTTGGAGCGCTGATCATGATTGCTGTTCTCTGATTGGCTGCAATGCTTATGATGATTCTATTTGTTTAATAAAAACACAAGTGGAAGTTTAGGAGAACAAGAAATGCTGTGGGAACGTAAGCCACAGGCTTCCGCTGCTTTTCGAATTATCCCAAACTTCCACAAGTGTTTCGATAACTCAGTAGCAACATGGAGAACATATCTCCTATTTCTTTAAGATAAACACACAGTGAAAAAATAATTGTTTATTTTGATCATTGAAATGTAAATTCTCTTTTCTCATGCCATCATTATGTCAACATCATGTGCTAATACTGTGTTCCAAGTTATAGAAACACAATTTTGAACAAGTCAGTGTGCATATTTTCTTTGGGCTATTTAAAAAAAGTCTGGGTTTTGTCACTTACAGAGGCTGTAGTGATACGGTTTTGATAAAGTTCAACAGCAAATTTCTCTAGGCTGTGTTTGTCTTGATTAAATTATTTTTCAAGACACGCTGATTTTCAATTCCTTTGTTTGATGTTCATTGCCATTATTTGAAACTAAGGGAAAAATTTAAACTGGCTTGAGAAATTTTAAGCGTAAAATTCATTTTAACGGCAGCATACATTGTATGGGCAAGTTGAAAAAAAGCTAATTATATTATTATCTCAATGAACAATAATTATAGTATTACAGGTATCTCAATGAACAATCAAATTTTTAATGTGTAATTTGCTGGAACAAATTTCCAGTTGAATGTATAATTTCTTCATGACTAGTGACAGATGAGACTCATGTTAGTCCTGGTTGCAAATTTTGATGCATTACCTAATGTTAACGAGACACTGTTTAATGCCTATTTTCTTGACAGGTGTGTTGTCCCACCCATTACTGTCTCTACACCAATCTTGGATTATGGACGCTGCTTCCTCCATCACCCTTACGAGTTACCAGTTCATTTGCTCAATGAGTCTGATCTTCCTGCCAAATATGAGTTGCTCTCACAGGTACACGGACATTTGCTTATTTTTTTTGCCTTGCGGGGAATAGGTGTGGTGTATGGTTTACATCAAATTGTGTTTAACATGTGGTATTGAACTCTCCATTCCACAGGTTGTTGAAGATGTGACACCAATCTTGTATTCAAGTCCCGAACCAAAGGTGAGATGGGAAGGACATGAAGCTGGGTAACTATTTAAATGTAACCTTGTTACACTGTGCATTCTGTAATGGCAGCATACATTTAACTGAACGCTGATTTTTCGTCATAGTGAGTGATACATCCACACTGAATACTCACAGTCACTGTCATTAGGGAGTGACTGATGAACTGATCGCGAGATGATGTGACAGTGGTTTCAAACCAGAGAGCTTTTAATAGAAAGCATGCTGATATCATTAAGTAGGCTGGTGCGAATGTGTCATTAAGACAGGTTGTAGAGCATAAATTGGATTTTAGTATCTAAAGATGATAATTGAGGACAAAATATTCCATTAACTCCATTTAGACCTGCAAATTAATTTGCTACAAAGTATTAAAGCTGTTGAGTTGTTTGTAGGTATGCATGTGCATCACTAACCAGCATGTAAAGATGGTTGTACAGGATGCCCTGGGGCTATTGAATTTTGCTGCTGCGCTAGTTGATTCTACTTTTCACTTGCCTAAGGGGCAAGGGAATATTTTTTGGGCAAAGTGTTGAGGAAAGGCAAATTATCTGTTACGTACTGTAAGAGATTTTTTTAAAAATTTATTTGAAAAATAATGAATAAACATTATTTACACTACTGACACTACTTACAATACTAACATTACCTACATTACTTACATTACTTACTTACATTACTTACCATTACTTGCACTGCTACAACAACTCACAATACTAGCTATCTTAACGTACTGTAAGAGATAATCATCTGGGGCTATTGGGAATGGTTGCCAGGCTAAAAGCACTACCTAATCTGGGTCTTTCAATGAGATTTCGTCCTATAAGTTTGGATGAGGACATATTTGTACTTCGTTAAGTGACATGCAGCATGCTTAAATTTTTTTTTAATAAAGAGTACTCTATGTTTGCAGGGAATAATCCAGCCTCATTCATTCAAGGAGGTACCTCTTCATATAACAGCAGAGTGCCTGGAGGAAGTTACCACAGTGGCTTATTTTATGATCTTTGGTAGCAGTGATGCACCATTGGTAAGTTTACAGAAAGAATGTTGTTTAAAGCTTTACTGCTAGAGAAGAATTTTGATCACTTTTAACATGTCCTTATTAGCTACCACTTTGATTGTAAAAAACTGTTTGTCGAACAGTTAAGTGATTTATGACAAATACCTGTACTTTCCATTTCCTTTTGATTGAACTTACAGCCCTGGTAGTCTCAGGTCTTCATCTTATAGTAAACGTCAGTTCTAAGCAAATCGGAATAATTGTTTTATGGATGACTAAATTATCGTAACGAAAAAGGTGATCTCCAATTTTTTTCATCTCTGCATTTAAGTCTCATATAGATTCGGTTAAGCGGTTATTAAAAAAAATCTATCATACATGTATATACTTTAAGGTAATAGCAGAGCTCCTGCGGCCCTTCCATAGTCATCATGGGAAAGGAAAAGTAACCTATGAAAGGATTTTCTCATGGTTCTCATGGCTAGCGGTATTGCTCGTGGGCGCGTACGCACGACAACGACAGAGTTGCCCCCAACATGGCGGCCATGGGACAAAAAAGAGACAAACAGCCTTGATTTACCATGTACTTCTTTATTTTGGACATCCATGCTATGATCAATTGACACCTGTCAAAACAAGGGACCCACTGACCAATGGCACATGACCTTATCACGGGCTCAAGTTTCTAGCTTATCGAGGTCACGTGTTTTTGTGAAGTTAACCGCTGACCAAGTGATGGTTTTTTTTGTCTGATTGGATCGTGGGCTCATATGAGGTTAACCTGTTTAAAAAACAGGGCTGGATTGTTCTGTAGCCGGATAAGGGATGAAAAGTTAACCGAATTATAACTTTTTCTTCTATACAAATGTTTTTGCTGCTTTCTTTTGTGTATATGGTAATTATTAAAACTCAAAACAGAAGGCAGAAGAAACAATTGACCACAATGTTACAAAACGCAAATCAAAATTCTGCCTTTTCCTGGGCAACTGCTAAATCGGACTCTGAACAACCCAGCCCAGGAGCTACGCTTTTAGGCTGGCCTAAATCTATATATTAGATGCTTACGTTCTGAGTGCAAACTTACATGTGTATTATTAAAACAGGGAGTCCAGATACAGTGTGTTGGTGAGGGACCTGTGGTACATGTGACACCCAGTCATGTAAATTATGGCACCATCCAAGTCCTAACAGATATCTCCAAGATTGTACAACTTTCCAACGAGTCTCTTATTCCAGCCCAATTTTCTTGCTCTATGGTAAGTGATTGGCTGAACATTTTAGAACTGTACTGTTTTTATCAACAGTCCATTAGTGTGTGCCTCTAAATAATATGTGGTTCTTTTGTTTGGCTTAATTTGCAGGTTCGTCCAAATTCTCTGTTTTCTGTTGAACCAGCCCAGGGTGTTATTCCTCCTGAGGATACTTTGAAACTTAAAGTGACGGCAAATGTGGATGACACTGTCAAGTAAGGCACTATGATGTTTTCTGAGTGACAAGCTGACGTGAGTATGCTGGCCCATGTCTCTCTTTGGGAATGGCTGCTCCATCAAATCTAAGAGAAACTGTGACTGGTCAGTGATTTGAGCTGGAGAATTACAAACAAAGTACTCTAGTTATACAGTGATCACAATGCTGCTCTACCAAGACGTACCTAGTGTTTCTGATGTTATACACATTTGTGTCAGGCTGCGTCAAATTTGGTGAAAAGTCATGATGAGACATTTTGGCAACAAATTGAAAGGAGCCTCAAATTTCAATCTGCTGTATTAACTTCTTACTCACCGAGCGCGAGGGCCGTACTGGTGAATATTGCCCGAGGTTGTGGCAGTACGGACCGAGCGCAGCGAGGTCCATACAAAAACGACCGAGGGCCAATATTCTTCAGTACGGCTCGAGCTAGCTAGGTTAGTAAGTAGTTTATTATATGGCACCCGGGCCATGCTTGTTTTTTTTTGCGGGCTTTCGAAAACAAAAAATACGCAGCTTACGACCGTTTCCACGGAAACGGTCCGTGTGGCGAAATCCCGACCAAGATAGAACCAATTGGAACGCTCGCATTTACCGTGCCATATAATAAAGTAGAATGCTACCCACTTAATTGTACATAGTAACTAAAAGGTGTAAATAAAATAATACTTGGTATATTCTGAAACTGCCATCATTAGAGGGTAATCAATTTCTTTGTCAATGCCTTCTCTAAGAGTATATTTTTTATGCCAGATTCCAGGACAAGTTGTCAATTAACATTAGTGACAGTCAGATCCAAACAGTCAGCCTCATGGCGTATGGCTCTGGAACCACCATTGTCAGTGACCCTCCTTTAGCCCCGGCTGTCAAACTGGGTCCTCAGTTCAGTTGCCAGCCAGTAAAGAGGTCGTTTACCCTGATGAACAGTGGGCGTAGGCCTCAGCAAATCTATTGGACAACTGAAGGTTTCCTTCCATACAGGACCAAAAAGAAAACTGAATATAACCCAGATGACATGAGATTCCAGGTAAGATCTTAGGAACGTCAAAGTATCTTAGTGTACTCTAGAATACATAATGGAGCTAATTTGTAGTTACGCATATGATTATCACGTATACAACTTAGGTTGGGTGTACTATTATTGTGTGTAGGGTTGACAATTTTTCAGCAGGAGTTGCGTTGCAGAGAGTTTTGTGTTAGTCCAGTGATTACCGTGTTACCGTTTTGGAAGTGTTTTACTTTTTGCTCTATTATTTAAGTATGCTTAGTAAAGAAGAGTTCTCCATTTACCGCTTATGAACAGTCTGAAGGAAATACATGTATGTATCTTCGGCCAAATCATGTCTGCTTATTCACTACAAGTTGTCATATGGAAATTCCAATTAAGCTGCATATTTCTTTTATTGTTTGCTCTTACAGGACCCCCCCCCCCCCCCCCCCCTCACCATTTCAATCCCTTCTGTGGGGGAACTTGGATATTTTCTGGAATTGTACATTATTATATAATCATGCATTTTGTTTTTAAAAAACCTGTATGTTTCTCTAGGGAGTGCCACCACCCGCTGATCCTCCCAGGCCATTCTTCCAGTTAACTCCTGACAGAATGGTTCTTCATCCTGGTGAGAGCCAAAAACTACAGCTTGAAGGCTACTGTGAAATGTAAGTAAACCAACAGTAGTAGTTACTGTTGAAAGTGACTACCATGTTTCACCTTGCTATGCAAATGACATTGTCTTTTTCTGATTGTCACAAAGAGTTGCATGTTTCATTAAGGGCTGGGTAGCTGGAAAATTGACTGGCTACATGTATGCGGATGATTTTGTGCCGCTGGTTTGACCATCTTTTGAAGTGTTTCAATTGAAAACGTTTTGCCGGCTTTTAAAACCAGTTGCTCTCCTTTTGAAAATGTCAATGAAATCCCTAAATTACCTGTCAATAGAACATGTGATCCGATGAAGGACTACTGTAATTCCTGAAATTCACCCAAAGCTGCTCCTGATGTATTTAATGGCCTACAGGGTTGTCACAAAGTTTTGTAGTTGTCAGCTTTGTTCCAATTGTTGTAATAGGCACCAGAATTTGCATTTTTGTCTTAAATGATTAGAAAATTAAATCAGTAACCCAATAGAGCATCCAACGGAAATAATAAAGAAGATAAGGATTTTTGGGCCCAGCCGGTTACTCTTGACAACCTTGTTCAAAGTTTAATTCTACCATGCCCAGAACAGCATAATTACTTGAAAAAAATTGTCTTTCTGTGGAAAAGAATTACCCTGTAACTAAAACCAACTTGACTTTCTGTTTATTAAAGGCCACAAACTGTGAAGGAGCGCATGTTCTGCCATGCTATCATAGGCACCAGTACTGGCAAGGAACGTATTATGAAGGTGGACATTAGTGCCGAGTTTATCAGCCCACTGCTGTCTTTTTCTCAGAGAGATGTCAACTTCTGTGTTATGAAGGTGAGGAAAGCAAATGTTTGGTTGTTGATTTAAAGCCAGTGGTTTCTTAACTAGAGACTTTTGTTCCATGTGTGTGATGTTTCTAGTGAATAAATCAGGAAAATAAGCCTATTAGTGTTTGAGATAAAGTTGCTTGGAAACATCTTCTGAAAGGCTGTGTTGAAAACAAATTAAAGGAACTGTTTACAAGAAGTACAAATCAATACTCTATTTCAAAAGGGATGGATTGGTGAAAAGAAAAGAAGATGTCATGAATCATGTAACTTGACACTTGAAACAAAATATGTACCTTAAGAATTTAAACTGTTTTACTGTTAATTTACTGGAAGCTCGAATGAGGTTTTAAAACTTTTATTATTTTTATTTACTCAGTCACTTAGTATACATCATTTGAAGATACAAAAGATTTAATTTCATTAGATACCTTTTTACTTATTGCAGTATCCTGAGAGTACGCTGGAAGTGGAGACCAAGCAAGTTATGATGCACAATGTGTCGTCACTGCCCCTGACAGTTGTATTAAAGGCTACGTATCCCTTTCAGCTGCTTGTAGAGGATCCGCGTTGGGCGCCTGTCAATGTCAAATCGTCTCAATCGGTGAGTTATGCTGCTGCTGCTGTTTGCCTGAAGTAGTCGTCAAACAGGCTAAGTGAGTCAGCATGGTCGGTTTTCATGTGGACCAAGTTTAAGTGATCTCGATTGTGAGAGAATTTATGTTCTCTAAAAGTTCTTATTTTTTGGTTATAGGAGGTGTCACTCGGTGTTGGTGAGAATATACCTGTACTGATCCAATTTGATCCCGCCTATAAAGACGACTTTGTGACGAGAACCGCAGAGAGTCAGCTTGAGGTATCATTTAAAGAGCATCCCCAGAAGGTAATAAACAAATGTCTCTTCTTTTTTTCTCAACCGTTCTAGGTAAAATTCAGTTGTAGTTACGAATAGCTTGAAATGACTTGATAAGCTGATTGATCATTGATTCATGTTGGGCTCATGGGATAACCATGCAAGTTTTAAGTGAGGGCAACGGTCATTTATCCTCTGTCTGAAAGTTGTTTTTTGGCAGCTACAAATGTACATTGTACCATCTATTTATTTTGTACTCGAGCTGTTTCTACTGATCTTGATACAGTTCAACCTCAAGTTGGGACCACCTCTTGTAAGCGACCAGTTTTCCAAAAAACCAAAAGTTTCCAAGTCAAATCACTATATTTAGGACTTCTTGTAAGCGACCACCTCTCCCAAGCGACTACCTAAGCTTGACATTTTGGGTTTTTGCTAACGAAAGGTTCGACTGTATGCCAAGCTTTGTTAGTTTACGGATTTATCTTTTAAGGTGCATTACAATGTTTTGTTACCTTTTTACAGGACTTCGTGAATCTGAAAGGAGAAGTGTTTTTCCCTAACCTTACATTTGAGATGGAGAAGGTACGTGATGAAATTCTGACACGAAAACATTTTCCATCTTACTTATTAGAGACCTGAACATTCTTTACGTTCTGACGTTAATCTACGAATCTCAAAAGAAGCATTCTGTGCTTTTGGTTTTCACTCGCTAATTTATGTGTCACTGTGTGATCAAATTTAGTGCCCGACAAAGATCAACAAAGTTGTAGAATACGAAGCACAGGACATCTCTTAGCCCAACGTTGCCAATGTTTTGTTCACACGTAGGTAGCCGTCTTCTGTCAAGCTGCTGTGGAGGCGGCGCGGCAAACTTATGTAGGGTGCTGGATTTGAAATCTAGAGGCCCGCCTAGTTTAAATCTTCCACCCTACCGCTATCTGAATTTGGTCTTGGTTTGGCTCCTCGAATGTGTTGTCTAAATAGCCAACTGCATGGTCAGCCTCCCGCCAGTTGGGCGGGATTCTCAATAGCTCGCGTTCTGTTTCATTATTTGTTTCCTTAGCCCAACAGTGCTTAATACACTTGATAAAGTTCTTTATTTCTATTTTATTAATTCAAATTGCAGGTTGACTTTGGTTGTATTCTGAACGATACAGAAGTGACAAAGGTAGTGACAGTAACCAATCACAGCCCCATGGACGTCAAGTACCAATGGAGCTTCATTGACTCTGCTATACAGTTTGAAAACAAAGAGGAAGATGAAGGTTTGTATCAAGAGCCCAAAATACTGATTTTCCTCTCCCATTGTTATACATTTCTATTCCGCTGATTGGAAGAACTTAGTGGTATGTAAAAGTGTCACTTAGTTGACGATTTTCCTTCAAAATATAAATATAATGGAGGATCGTATTTGAAGCGCGTTGGAGAGACGTTTCACTACGTTGCTTTTGCCTTTGTTTTTCAAAATGCGATCTGTAGGGAAAAGGGATGCAGTCAAGAGCCGGTTACGGCGGGATCATCTCACTGGCTGAAGGACAGCTTATCGTTTGCTGAAATTATATGTCACTAGAAATCGATGACTTAATAGCCAGAAAAGCCAGTTGAGCTTGTTCATGAAACTGTGTCTGTATCTCTTTTCCATAGGCACATCCCTGAAAGAAAACCATGCACTTTAAAATGAAATCATGTACAGATTATATCGGTCATATTTTAGAAAAAGTCTTGTACCAAGCGCTATTTTGGATCGAAGACATAATCAAGCCAGAGATGGGCATAGCGAAGATAGTAAACATACGGACAAAATTGACGGAGTTGTGCATAACATGGTTCTCACAAACGCTTAACCCTTACTTAACTGGATTTGTCTTTAGGAATTGGAGGCGAGGTTGATGATGACAGCCAACTAGAAGACGGAGAAGAAAGAGAAGAACAAGCACTGCAAGAAACTGACAGCGTGACCATTGAAGTACCTGATCATCCTGGATCGCCGCCTCAGCCTGCAGAAAATGCCGCCGCATCATCGCATGGAAGCCGACCTTCCACTGCTGAGCAGCAAAGGCAACAGGAACGAAGCCCAGCCAATCAACTGGCAGTACCTTGGGGACCGAGCGGGTTGATGGGTATTGGAATTGATGAGGTTGGTGTGATTGTTTCTCAAACTAATCAAGTTTAAACAAAGGAAATATAACGACTGTGATGATGTTTGAATATCTGATCTTAGTTAGCTTAGATTGTTAAGATCAAATTTCTCTGTTTTCTCCTAACTTTACGTTTCGACTGGGACCTAATATCAAACACGAACGACCTTGTCTGACCACATCTTCCAAATGCCTTGAAGTTCGTTGTACTAACAGAGTTCTCAGAAAATTGTGAAAATTTTAACGTTGGGATTCCTTTAATTATCATATTATTATAGTATTATCTCTTCCGGAACATGCAGGCCTGCAGGACTAAGAGAGTAGAAAACTTTTTTACTTTTAAATATTTTATGTGACTCAACTGATAGTATCACTGTTATGCTTGTAAATTATTGTACC